>Ga0255410_1028_pt1 | contig 25532 bp, 22 predicted proteins | sample CelNoTSeSYBR01J2_FD_182126 | JGI IMG/M metagenome (GOLD analysis project Ga0255410, IMG submission 182126) | Sediment cell enrichment communities from methane seep in Santa Monica Basin, California, United States - CellEnrichment... | ecosystem: Environmental > Aquatic > Marine > Cold seeps >... | reverse complement strand
TTAAATAATTCCCCGCAATCCACCCTGACATCACATGAGCTTGAATATACATTTTATCTCCGAATTAAATATAAACTGTAAAACCTATTTTAATGCCATTATCTTACCAGTGGGTCGTTTGCTCCGTTGATTAGGAACCCACGTAATTTCATTCTCTGGTAAATAAATTATTCCCGTGTTATCAAAAGAAGCTTCTTTCATCATATACCCATAAGAATAATGTGGATATATAACAAGGCTGTTAATGGGCAAAAAGACTATTTTAAAATCGTTAAACAAATCATATATTGAAGAGGTATTGAAATATATGTCTCCTTCGTTGGAGTTCTCTATAGTGAATTTATTTTCATCTACTTTTTTTAAGAGAATTGAGCTAAAAAGAAAAGACTCTTGCTTGAACTTTTTGATTTTAAATAAACAGATTCTTCCAGAGTTACGGGATTTAATTATCAAATATCTGTTTAACGGTATTTCAATAACATCCTTTGATGGTGCAAAATATTTTTTTTGGCGAACCATTTCTACTTCTGCGACATAATTGGGTGAAGAACTGTTTGTAAAACAATTAAAAGTTATCGAAAAGATAATTGCCACCCACAAAATAATCTTATCTGTTTTTCTTTTTTCCCTGCGACAGAAAGAATAAAATGCGATGAATAATCCGACTGTCAAAAATAAAGTCCACAGTAAATTTATATAATCTTCAAGCGAAAAAAACTGATGTTTGACTATAAGTTTTATCAGTAGGCTCAATGAAATAGTAAAAATAATATATAGAAACCATCTTGCCACTTTAAATTGCATTATTAAAAATAGTCCCAAGCCTAATAAGCTGGATAAAACCAGAGGTGGATTCTGTGTAATAAATGCCATCACCAAGGAAATTGCCAGCAAAACTAAACTTCTTTTATTATATTTACTTTTCGTTTTCATCTATACAGCAATAATCCTTTTTATTTAGAGCCTCCACAACAATCTACAATAAGCCGGATTAGCTTAATTTCAATGTTACAAAATTAAAAGATTTTAAAGCGACGCAGTGACGACGCAGTCCAAAGAGCCGTTACCAGCTTTTAATTGCAGAGGAGCTATTCACGCAACATTTGACTTGATACCTTGCTGGTTTGTGATATATTTTAAATACGGATTGTAAAAATACTGAATACTTTAAAAAAGTGTGTTTAAATTGAAAGAAATTATTATTTATACTGATGGAGCTTGCAGTGGAAATCCGGGGCCCGGTGGGTACGGCTGTGTTTTGCGATATAATAAAAATCGTCGGGAATTGTCCGGGGGATTCCGTAAAACGACTAATAACCGTATGGAAATTATTGCAGCGGTGAAAGGCTTGGAATCGTTGAAATACCCCTGTCGGATTGAGTTATATTCGGATTCAAAGTATTTAGTCAATGCCATTGAAAAAGGCTGGGCTAAACGCTGGAAAGCTAATAACTGGATGCGTACTAAAACTGAAGGAGCTAAGAATCCCGATTTATGGGAAAAAATGCTTGGTTTATGCGCGATTCATCAAATAAAATTTATCTGGGTTAAAGGACATGCCTCAAACGAAGAAAACAACCGTTGCGATGAACTGGCGGTGGAAGCAACCTCCGGTTCCGAACTACCGATTGATGAGGGATATGAAGATGAATCCAAAGTAGAAATTTCAGAGCTTAAACTTTTTTAAAATAGATGTAATTATATAGAATGTACAAATAAGGATATAAAATATGGACTCACATAAAATTTTAAATAGAGAACAAGTCCCGGAAGAAATGACCTGGGATATTGAAGCAATATACTCTACTCCTGAGGATTGGGAAAAAGATTTCGCCGCAATCCCTGCCCTGCTTGATAAATTTATGGCTTTCAAAGGTTGTCTAGCCAATTCAGCCGCCGATCTACGCGATGCTATTGAAGCTGACGATGCCATGGAAAGACTGGCTGAAAAAGTTTATGTCTATGCGCATTTGCGTTCCGATGAAGACACCAGTCATTCAGAAAACAGATCCCGTGTAGACCGTGCTCAAACTTTATTCGCTGAAATATCCGGCAAAGCCGCCTGGTTTGATCCGGAAATCATGGCTATACCAAGCAAAAAAATGGACGAATTGCTGGCGGCTCCTGAATTGAGCTTTCATAAACGCAGCCTTGAGGAATTATTGCGTTCGCGCCCTCATACCTTGTCGGAAAAAGAAGAACGAATCCTTGGCATGTCCTCCGATGTGATGGGCGCCGCGTCAAAAACTTTCAGCGTTTTAAATAACGCCGACCTGCGCTTTCCCGAAGTTACCAATGAAGACGGCAAAAGAGTTGAGCTTACGCACGGTAATTATATTAAATTTCTCGAATGCCCCAAGCGCAGAGTACGGAAAAAAGCTTTTCGCCTGATGTATACTACTTATACAAAACTGCGCAATACCTTCGCGACCACCCTTGACGGCACAATCAAAAAACACGTTTTGTCCGCTAAACTGCGCAATTACCCTTCCGCTTTAAACGCGGCTTTATTCTCTGACAATGTCCCTGAAAAAGTCTACATGGAGCTTATTCAGGCTGTCCATGATAAATTACCAGCGCTGCACAAATACATGCAGCTCAGATGTGATGTCTTAGGCTTGGAACAAATTGATATGTATGATATATTCACTCCTTTAGTTCCTGAATGCAAAGTTGAAGTTTCCTGGGAACAGGCAAAGGAAATGGTTCAAGAAGCTTTTAAGCCGCTGGGCGAAGAGTATTGCGAACACCTGAAAAAAGCATTTGATCAACGCTGGGTGGATGTGCTTGAAAACCGAGGAAAGCGTTCCGGCGCGTATTCCAGCGGTTGTTATGATTCATATCCTTATTTGCTTTTAAACTTTAACGGTACACTCAATGATGTTTTCACACTCGCGCATGAGCTGGGTCATTCGATGCATTCATTTTATTCGCATAAGGAACAGGAATATCATTATGCCGATTATCAAATTTTCGTCGCGGAAGTCGCTTCGACGACGAACGAGTTATTATTGCATGACCATTTAATAAAAAATACCGACGACGACAATGTAAAAGCTTATCTGTTATGTCATCTGCTCGATCAGCTGCGCGGTACGATTTACCGTCAAACACAGTTTGCCGAATTTGAATTGTGGATGCATCAGCAGTCCGAAAAATCAATTCCTCTAAATGCCGACATGCTCAGCAAAAAGTATTTCGATCTCAACGCGGAGTATTATGGCAAAAGCGTCAAGACCAACCAGCGTATTGAAATGGAATGGGCAAGAATCCCTCATTTTTACTATAATTTTTATGTTTACAAATACGCCACGGGTATTTCAGCGGCAGTAGAATTATCGCGTAATATCCTAAGCGGCGACAAACAAAAAATAAAAGATTATTTCGGTTTTCTGAAAGCCGGGGATTCTAAAGAAGTTCTTGACATAATGAAGGATGCCGGGGTTGATTTGTCAACGCCGGAACCTGTTCACGTCGCGCTGGACTTGTTTAACGACACCGTGGATGAATTACACAAATTACTCGTTAAATAAAAAAAGCTTGAAAATATCCCATGAGGACTATATAATAAAACTATAGTTTAGTTTCCATGTAGTTTAATTTTAAAGAGGGGAGTTTTCGCATGAAACACATGTCCACACTTTTTGCCGCAGTATTGTCCGCCGGATTATTGACAGGATGCCTGAGCCCAAGCGGAGACACGATAAAAGATCAGAAGCTGACCGCGAATAAAATGTCCATCAAAGGGCTGGATATGATCTATGAAAGAAACCCGGAACTGAGAAATGAAATCCGAAAAGCCGCCGGCTACGGGGTTTATAAGAATATTGGAGTTCAATGGATGCTGCCTTCTACCGAAAGTGGCTGGGGAGTTGTACATAACAACCTTACCGGCGAAGACACATATATGAAATTATTTGGAATCGGCCTTGGACTTGGTCTTGGCTTCAGGGATTTCCGCGGTATTCTGGTATTTGACAATCAACAAAGCATCAAAGATTTCATTAATTCAGGTTGGGGCGGACACGGACAAGCTAATGCAGCTGCCAAATTCGGCGAAACCGGTGGTTCAGCCGCCGCTGCCGGCGAAGTCCTGCCGGGCGTAAAACTCTACAAAGTCACAGTAAACGGGCTTGTACTTCAAGCGACTTTCCAAGGCACAAAAACTTGGAAAAATGATAAAATGAACAAAAAATAAAAGCATAAACTCAAAACGCACGGAATCAACTCCGTGCGTTTTTTTTTGTACTATACTCCGCAGAGTTTTAGCAAATCATCAACATGCGCAGTAGCAAGGCATTCCACCGTATCCGCCGCGCCGTAATATATTTTCACTTCGCCGGAATCCTCCAGAATCATGCCACCCGGAAAAATAACTTCGCCACGCATGCCTATTAATTCATAAGGTTCTTCCGGAGCTAAAATAGGTTCATTACACATGCCTATAATTTTACTTGGATTTTCTAAATCCAGCAGCATAATACCACCGTAATAAACTTTATTCCAATTCCGGTGCCAAGCATAAATTTCACGATCTACTTTTTCAACCGCGTGAATAGTAGTCAACCAGCCTTTGGGGGTTTTGACCGGAGGTGCAGCGGGACCAATTTTGCTATTACTAAAAGGAACATTTTCCGCCCCGAGCAATAAACGGTGATTACCCCAATATTTACAGTCAGATGAACTCGACATCCAAATGTCAAACGCTTCGTCTTCTTCGCGTCCATAGACCGGAAAAGGTCGTTCAAGGCGAACAAATTCACCGTTTATTTTTTCAGGGAACAATACCATATTACGATTATCAGGTACAGTCATATGCAATATTTCGAATTTATCGAAGTCATCAGTAACCGCAATCCCACCGCGCACCCCATGCTTTGTATCAACCGCAAAACACATATAACATCTCCCATCAATAACCGTCAAGCGCGGATCATACGCACGTAAAATATCATCATCTTGCAATTCAAAGCATGGCTTTGGAGCAACGTCCCACTTTATTCCATCGTCACTGAAAGCAATCCCAGTATTGATTTTAACAGGAGGGCAACCAAGTCCAGCGGCTTCATACAAAGCATAATCTTCTTGAGTCCTATCATAATCATTACGAAAAACCATAACATACTTTCCGTTAAATTTCGTAACTCCAGCATTATATATTTGATCCGCTGAATAAGGAATATCTTTTGCCGAAAGCACCGGATTATTCGAGTACTTTATGATTTCCTTTTTGTCCACAATAACTGCCATTTAATTCATTCCCTTGGTTCTATTTTTTCTTTTATAACAGTATATATAAAAAAATAATTCTCCTCCAATTTGTAATTTTATGATGTATAATCTAATAAGAATTGCATTAAGAGATTTATTATATTTTACTTGCTAATCAAAATATCAGAACAATTATCACTGCCTTTAAAGTGGTATTTACTATTACCTAATTCAGCGGTCATTGAATTTAATGATTTCAAACCTGTAATATTACCCGGGATAGTGATCACAGCATCTGCTTGTCCTGGACCAATTGCAGCAACTAACAAACAAATCGAATTATCACTTGCTTTAAATGCTCTGGCTCTAACTACCCCCTTTGCTGTTTTCACTTTTACTTCAATTGGTTTTCCAAGTAAATATGGAGCTAGCTTTTGTAACTCCGATGCAACTTTACAAATCACAGGCCACCGACGTTTAAATTCGCTTTTGTCAGGACTTCTAAATAAGTCATGAAAGTTATAGAATAAAAATCCTTTAGCACCATAAATAGCTTCAAGAATACTCATTGACAACATATCTGTATAATTTGGAGATCGAAAATCTCTCTTATAGATCTCAAGATTTTTTCGCGATTTTAATTTAAAACATCCAGCATTGCTAATCTGTACAGTTGACCAAAATGCTCCATTATTATTTTGAGTGCGAACTAAATCAAAACCAGCTTTTGTAAGTTCATCTACACGTTTAATATTTTTACTGTTTTCATTCTGAATTGGTAATGAATCCGTTCCAAAAATATCAAAGCCATTTAGATAATGCGGGAATTTATCATTTTGGTAGAAAATTGCTAAAGTGGGGTGGTCTTTATCCAAATCATTGACTTGTCGACGACGCTTGATAAGTTGTTTACGCCAAGCCACGTCGAGTTCATCAGAAATATACCAAGCTAATATAGCAGGATGATCCTTCAAGGCATTAACAATAGTTTTTGCGATCTTACTAGGACCTCTCACTCCATTCCAGTTGTCAACCGCATAGCTAGTCGCCCCTTTTGGATAAAGGTCTTTCAGAGAAAAAATAACTTTTATATTTTTCTCCTGACAACGATCAAGAGCTTTGCGAATCCCGGAAAGACCAGGTTCGAATTTGCTACCACTTTTCAAAACCAAACTGCAATAAGGTAAAATACAATTAAAAGGGCTTTCAGCTATAGTTTTTATTTTCGATTCTGACAAATTTCCAATATATAGACCTATTGGAAGAAATGGTTTGTCATCAACCAGCATGCGACCATTTCTATCTATTTTTACTTTAAGCGCAAGCTCAGCTGGTTCAATTTTGATTTCAAAATCTTTTTGTCCGGTAACAACATGATTTTTAACATCAAGCAATTTAAGCTTTAATTTAATTTTTCCTGCAGGTAATCTTCCGAAATCAAAATTGATTCTATTATTCTTCATTGGAGCGACAAAACTATATGATTTACCATTAAGTCTGAAGGTTGCCAAAGCTTTAAATATAGGTTTCTTTTTCGGAGAATAATCAAATTTACCGCTAATATATGAAGCAAATTCGATTTTGCCGTTATTAGTACTAATAGTTTCACGAACAGGACTGATAATTCCCGCATTCCATGCGCCCCCATCCTCCAGAACAAAAGCCTCATCGAAAACTACTGTTCCGCTTTTAGTTCCTTTTCTTGCATATAATCCTATGGAAAACCTATGCTGAGGCGCATCACTAGAGGTTACGTAAATACCCTCAACCAAGGTCCAGTCATTATCGCCGAAAAGATTGCGCAAGTAGGCTCCAGGTCTAACCCATTTTTTATCTTTTTTAGTACTTTTTTCCAAACATATACTGGCGCCAGGTCTTGAAACTCCAGAAGTCTTTATCCATGCTCCAAAGCGATAACGAGTATTAGGTTTTAAATCAAATGTTTGCCCAACGGAAGTATATTTTCTTTTAGATGATAAGACTAAACGCAACCCCCGGGTGGAGTTGCGCCCGCTTCCCTTAACTAATTGAAAACCGGCTTTGCCAATATTTTTCCAACTAGTAGCGCCATTCTCAAAATTCCCGCTTGTCAACAAATTATTAATCGCCTTACCTACTTTTAATCTCTTATACTTGCTAATATTTATAGTACCACTATTTGCATGTGCTAGAAAAGATAAGCTAGCGACAAGGATTATTGAAAATATTTTTTGCATAATCATTCTTCTTTTATATATTATTAATCGGTTCATAGTTTTAATTCCCCCGATATATGTATCGGGGGAGCCTAGACCATAAAAAATTACTATTTTAGTATAGAATAATTAATCATTTTATACTTACTCTTTGCTTCCCCTGGTACACCTACAGCTGCTACATGCCCATCAAGAAATCCAAAATTAGATTTTCCGAGGTGGTTATTGGAAATACAATTGCCACTACTATATACCCATCCCCATGCATACCATGCACGTCCAGAAGACGTCGCTGAATCGGCAATATAGACAAAACTTGATGCATTGGAAAAATTACTTCCAGTAAGCCTGAATGCAGTTTCGGGCATATAACCTTTTGAACCATCTTTTTTATAATAAGTTTGTGGCATTCCGTAAGTGTAATTTGCTCCTACTAAGTTCTCTTTAAAAAGCACGCCTTCTGTTACCTTAGAGCATGTCATTGACTTAGGCACATACCAGGAGCCTATATATTTCCCTTTAATATAACCAGCACCTTGAAGTCGTGTAGCATACGCTGGGTAGCCTGTTGTAGGATAATAAGTTTTATTACCATTATAACTGAGTGCCCATTCATTTGAATCATTTGAATAAAAGCCCAATGTTAGCAAAAGCTGTTTTTGTTGATTAACACAACTTATTGCTTTAGCTCTGTCTCTAGCCTGATTGAGAGCAGGAAGCAACATTGAGGCGAGGATTGCTATGATAGCGATCACAACGAGGAGTTCGATGAGTGTAAAAATATTTATTTTTACAAATTCCGTTTGGGATTTCTTGTTTACTATAGACATTTTAGTCTCCTTAGTTTTTGGTTTATTTTTATAATAAAAATTATATTCTCGTATGGTTTTATTTTTTATTTCCTCCATATAAGTAATTTAAGTATTTATATTTTTCACAGAATTTCTAATAACTAACTTGCAAGGAAGCAATTTGCAACATTTTTCTTTCGGACGTTCTTTGATGATATTTTTTATGAGCAACATTGATTCAGCTACCATTTTCTGAACATCCTGATCAATAGTCGTATGAGGAGGCGAAAACCATCGTGAACTGTCGCGTTTTTCGAAAGATATAACCGACAAATCATCCGAGACTTTGACCCGCAATAGATTTAGAGCGTATGCGGCTTCGTTCGTTATGGATTCTCCACAAATAATCGTTGCTGTCGGAGAATTTTGCATCATAGTAGCAAGCAACTCAATCAAAGATTGTTTTTTAGGATGATAATCATATGTCATCAGGTTAGTAAGTCCGTGTTTTTTCATGGTTTCAGTATACCCGCGTAGTCGATCTTTACCTGCTCGAATATTAGCGTTATCTAACACTAGACTTATTTTTTGGTGTCCATTCTCAATAAGATATTCTACCGCTGTTGAAATTTCAGCATAGTAATCAGAACAAATATTATGACAATTCTCAAGTATATTACCAATTGCGATTAACGGCATTTTCATTTTGTTTATCTTTTCTTTATATTCTGAAATATCAGCATCATTCAAAAGAATAATAGCTGCTTTGGTATAGCTGTCCAACATCTTATCAGCATCTTTAGCTTCGATAATGTTTACCAGAAAACCGGAACGAGTTATTTCTGCAACCAGATTAATTAATAAAGTAGTGCGAAAACCATCGGCTTCTTCAGTTTCATCAAGCGATTTTACTATAACGGCAATAACTTCACGAGCCGCAACTTGCTGAGGTGCGTAATTTAACTCCCGGGCAACTCTAAGTATTCTTTCTTTTACTTCAGAACTAACCGATGCTTTCCCGGTAAAGACCCGGGATACTGTCGCTTTAGAAACTTTACACTCTCTGGCAATTGTATTTATATCTGCTTTCATATTCTCGTTTTTTATTGTTTAAAAGCTTAATCAATGAAACCGTTTCATAACTAGTATAAACCATTTCTTAAATTTTGTCAATAGCTTTTGTTAATTTTTTTCAATAATTTTATCGATAGCGGAAGCGTTTGAGGGCTTCTGACGGAGATAAGCCGTGCGTTTTTTTGAATAATGATGAAAAATGTGACAAATGTTGAAAACTACATTTTTCAGATATGTCACTGACTACTAAATTTGATTTGCAAATCAACTCCATAGCGTATGCCATAATACGACGAATCCGGTATTCTTGAGGCGAAATTTCATATTTATTTTTGAATAGCACACGCAAGTGATCAACTGAATAACCGCATTTTTCACTTAGCTCAGCTATTGAAAAATGCATATTTTCCAGCGCGTCTATAAGTTGCTTTAATTTTGCCGCCGGGCTGGTTTGGCCTTCTTTTCCAACCGTTTCAATATAATATTTCAAGATATCCAGCAAATATAATTGCGCCAGCATACGCTCGTGCGGGGTCGGAGTCATAAACGATGCGGTCAAAGCGTCAAACTTATTTCGCCAGCGCATTAAATCACCTTTATCTACTTCAATACAGCGTGGTAAAATTATATTTTCGGTCCCAAAAGAAAAACTGAATTGTTTATCAGAAACATATCTGATCTCCGGGTAATTGAACTGCGCCACCCAGTTTTTACGTTTCTCACTAAACTCAAACTCAAATTTATCGCCGGGAAAAAATAAATAACAAAATGGCGTTAGCTCTTTACTTTCAAAATCATCCGTGCGCATTCGACACAAACCATCTATCTGAAAGAATAAAAATAGGTGCTGAGGTTTTTGAATAAAATGTTCCCTTTTATTAAAAAATCCCGCATGATGAATTTTTAAGTTTTCCATATTAATCTCTGAAATATATAAACATTCAATGATTTATTAAATAAAATACTATTGAATTATACATCAAAAAACCTAAAATATCAATATATAAAATATCGTTTAAGTTAAAATTATAAAATTCAAGGGTATAAAAAAATGAATATTGGAATAGTTGGAGCGGCAGGGCGCGGCAGTAGTTTTAAAACAGCTTGTGAAGCATGCGGCGATGTAAAAATTCATGCAGTATGCGATCTTAACGAAAAAAAATTAACGGAAGCCAAAGAAAACCTTGGAGCAGTAGAACATTACACTGATTACTACGAAATGCTCGAAAAGTCAGACCTTCAGGCTGTAGTAATCGGTTCTCCTATGCAGTTTCACGCTGAACAAACCATCGCGGCGCTGGAACGCGACATAAATGTATTGTGCGAAGTTACCGCCGGGGTTTCAATTGAAGAATGCAAAGCTATTGTCGCCGCCGCCAAGACTTCCAAAGCAATATATATGATGGCAGAGAATTACACCTATATGAAGCCAAACGCTTTGATCAAAAATCTAGCAGAAAAAGGCAAGTTTGGTGAAATTTATTATGCTGAAGGTGAATATCTCCATGAACTGAAATGGCTCGCGGAAGACACTAAATGGCGTCGGCATTACCAGATGGGGATTGACGGCATAACCTATGGCACTCACAGTCTTGGCCCTATCCTGCAATGGATGCCGGGAGACCGCGTTGTAAAAGTATGTTGCGAAGGAACAGGCTGCCGGCACACAGATCCGCGCGGTGACAAATACTGTCAAAGCAGTTCCGTCATGCTGGCAAAAACCGCTAAAGGCGCCTTGATAAAAATCCGTATCGATTTACTTTCCGACCGGCCTAACGCTGAAACCAATTATCAACTCCAGGGCACTACTGGTTGTTACGAATCCAGCCGCAAAGGTCATATTGATGATGCAAAAGTATGGTTTAAAGAATTAGGTCACAAAACAACAAGCGAACGAGGTCAAGAACGCCTATCGCCAGTTTGGCACAGTCTTGATTCATTAATGAATATAGATGTCTTGGCCGACAAATACATACCGGAAATCTGGAAAAATCCAAGCAAAGAAGCAAAACAAGCCGGACACGGCGGTGGTGATTATTTCGAAATCCTTGATTTTGTCAATGCAGTAAATGGTAAAATCCCCTGCCCTATCGGTATTCATGAAGCAATGGATATGACCTTGCCAGGGCTGATCAGTCAGCAATCAATCCAGGAAGACGGACGCTGGATAGAAGTCCCGGATTCACGCGACTGGTAAAAAAGCAATTAGTCTTTCAAGAAAGATTTCTCAACTTTGTCGAGGTAGTTGTTTATAGAGGGACAGAAGTTATTATTAAGGCGTTTGTTTTCTATTAATTCGTTGCGGTATAATTTACCGGGAGCTACTGTTGTGTATTCGACTTTTCGTAAATAATCCTCGACCTTTTGCTGTTTTTTCAGAGCTTGCTTGAGTTTTGCTAAAGTTTTTTTTATTCTGATTTTTATTACAACACTGGAAACATTATCAAACTGCCTCAGAATTCCACGTAACCTCGTGAGATATTTTATGGATAAAGGCTGACAGACAAATGTCAAAGCGTCCATTTCCGCAAGCTTTTTGTTCAACATATCTTTAAATCCTTCACTCATTTCATATTTATCGTAAATCTCATTAAGTTTAGTTATATCCCTGGTCATTTGCCCGGTTACTTTGCCTTCGACTATATTAATGCAGGTAAACGTCCGGAAACGCTGGAACCTTTTCTCAAAAAATTTTGTCTGAAGCGGTGAATTTGGATTTATCAAACGTTTTTCCGCAACTTTTTTGAACCAGTCCTGTACTTTTTCAGCATTATTTTTTGCGTTCGGATTATATCTTCTACTCCTGCGTCTATGCATACTGTCATATTTTTTTACAATAACCCGTATGATGGTGTAATCAAATATCTCGTTGCTGGAATATTTTTTGCGCGCGCTTAAGAATATCAAATCAGCAAGCGGATTGTCTGTTCGCGAAGACAAATGTTTTATCTCAAGCAGCAAGAAGCGGCAAAACTCCTGGTATAACAGATATGCGGTTCCATCTTTTCCTGGACTCAAAGCGGTGCAAACAGCTATTCTGAAATCCGGTAATTTATCAGCTTGACAAAGGGCTTTAAGTCCCGGAAAATAGTCTACAGGCAGGATACTGTGCGAAAAGAAACGCAATTCCAACCTTCCGTATATTCCGACAATAAGCCATTGCGGCAAAGAAAAATTCGCTTCATTAGGTTTAAAGCCGGCCTTCGCCAGCAGCATGGCATTTATCATTCTTGTAATAACATTAAATTTATTTTTTGCTGTACGAAAATCTTTATTGAGGTAAATATTAACATTATCAGATGTTTCTACTATGTCAACACCACTCTTTACTTTATCATTGACGACAAATATCTGACATATATAGCTCTGTTTAATTGCGGAAGAGTTCAGATAACTGGAAATCAGACGATCAGCGAATTTCAGATATTGTAAAGTTTCATAATATTTTTTATCAAATTGCTCAAAGATAATGACCGTACCGGATTTGGTATTAAAGCTGTCGTTACTCATTTTAGCAGACGCGCTGCACACACAAATCATGAATAACACGCATATGATAAAGCGTGTTTTAAACTGGCAAATATTTTTTTTAAATAATAACAGCATCGTGCAGCCCGAGCAAGTTGTTTTTTATACTTTGTCGTGTACCTTAAATTAATATAATTTACAATTCTTTAATGACAAGGAAAATTAAATGAAAAGTAATGAAAGAGAATTTTATCCAGTAGCTTTAACGATTGCTGGCAGTGACAGCGGAGGCGGAGCCGGAATTCAGGCGGATCTCAGAACTTTTGCCGCATTCGGCGTATTCGGATGTTCGGCAATCACCGCCATAACCGCGCAGAACCCACGGGAAGTAACGCGCGTTGACGCTGTCCCGGCAGCCGGGGTTGAAGCTCAAATAAAAGCTATTTTATCAACAATGGCGGTACGCGCGATCAAAACCGGAATGTTATTCAATGCTGAAACAATTGAAGTTGCAGCGAAAGCTCTGGCTGGGAAAAATATTTCATTAGTGATTGACCCTGTAATGGTTTCAACAAGCGGAGTACGCTTACTGGAAGAAGACGCGATTGCTGTCTTGAAGGATAAATTATTGCCGCTGGCAAGCTGGATTACCCCGAATATACCGGAAGCTGAATTATTACTGGGCCGGAAAATCAAGACTAACGAGGATGCAGTCAAGGCGGCTATGGAATTCGGGAATCGTTGGGATTGCAGCGTTATTCTTAAAGCCGGACACCTTGATACAAAAAGTGATGTGGCGGCTGACATCGTTTATCATGAAGAGAAAATTTATGAATTAAGTTCACCGCGTGTGCCGGACAGTAAAGCGGCACATGGAACCGGATGTACTTTGTCATCAGCGCTGGTCGCGGCTCTGGCTTTGGATGTTCCATGGAAAAAAGCTTTGCGAATGGCAAAAGGCTTTGTTTACGGTTCTTTGAATGAATGTATCAGTATTGGCACAGGAATTGAAGCAATGTATCCGCCGACAGAATCCTATCAGGGAAAAACTTTGCTTGCGCGAATTGAATCTTAAAACCGGAAGGAAAAACAATTAATGCTGAATACAACTGGAAAGCAATTTTTTATTCTTCTCATAATTTTATTTGTCAATACAAATATTTTTGCCGCCGCTTCTGTTCGTTATACTAAAGCTTACGGACGTAACTATGTTTATTTACGCGATGTGGCACGCTATTACGGCATGAAAAGCTCTAACGATAATAAAAAAACTTTATTATCCAGCAAGTATTCACACATGGTTTTTATAACGGATAAAAAATACTGCTACATAAACGGTATCAAAGTCGCTTTGTTGTTTTCGTCCATAAAATATAAATCCTACCGCTGCATCAGCAATATGGATTTCCTCAAAACCATTGATCCGATTATGCGGCACTGGGCATTGTCCAAGGGTAAAGTTAAAAAAATCATGCTTGACCCCGGACATGGCGGTAAAGATAATGGAGCCTCTGGAAAAAGATTCCATGAAAAAACAATAGCCCTGGCTTTGGCGCGAAAAGTCGCGCGCCTTCTGATACGTTCCGGGTTCACAGTTTATCTTACCCGCAATTCTGATCGTTTTGTAGAACTGAAAAATCGTCCGGCATTAGCCAGCCGGGTAAACGCTGATGTATTTGTTTCCATACACGCGAACAAAACTGGCAAAACATCGGTCACGGGAGCTGAAAGTTTTTGCATGACGCCAGCCGGAGCTACTTCGACTTATTCACGAAAACCTTCATCAAAAGTTTATCAGGGTAACAAAAATAACGTTAATAACATTGCTTTAACTTATTGGATACAGCGTTCACTGGTTGCCAGAACCAAAGCAGTTGACCGCGGTTTAAAACACGCACGTTTCATGGTTTTAAAGGAATCTTCCTGTCCATCGGCATTGGTTGAAGTAGGTTTTCTATCTAATTCCAAAGAGGAAAAACTTCTGGGCTCAGAAGCTTATCAATGGAAAGTGGCTCAAGGTATAGCTGAAGGTATTTTACGTTATAGTTATCAACTTAAACGTCAAAAATAATAGTATTAATCTTGCTTTAATGCTTATACTCATATCCAAAACAAAATCACATAAAGACAAAAATTAAATAAATTTCAAGACTAACAAATAATCAAAACATCCATATATTTAATCATTTCATCTATTCCATGAACTAAAAACTGCATGTATAATATAATCATAAAGTGAATATATTATAAATAACAAACAAAAAAGCAGCGGAGGAGTAATGAAAATAGGTATAGCTGACTATGGTTTCAATGTTTACGCTGGTGGTCTTTATGACATTGAAGAACGACTCATAAAATTGAAAGCTCTTGGATTTCAAGGAATCGAAAGAATCGAGGCCGTCAGCCCATCTGACGCAATGCATAAGGCTCTCCTTTATCGCCGTGTCGGAATGGATTTCGGTACCTGCCGCGGTCCCAGCGTTCAAGCCGGAATAGAATGGACCTGTGCTTTGGGCAAAAGTTATGCCTGGCTTACTCCCGGGGATATTTCCAGAAAAACTCCACCGGAAACTTTCTACAGACGTGCGAACATAATGGTAAAAACCTGCAAAAAGTATGGCTTGAAGGCGGGATTGCACAATCATTTGAATCAGGTTGTAGAATCACCGGCTGAACTTGATCTTTTCCTTACGGCAGTGCCGGAAGCCAACCTCCTTCTTGATACAGCACATCTTGCTCTATGTGGAGGAGATCCGATAGAAACAATTAGAAAATATTCCAAACGCTTATGCGCCGTCCATTTTAAAGATGCTGAAAAAACTAAGGATGGTCACACCGTAAAAGCTCTCGGAATGGGGAACCTAGGGCTGGATCATTGCAAAATTGCAAAAGAATTAATTAAGTCAGGTTACGATGGTTGGATATTCCTTGAGCCTGAGAATCGTAGTGGCAATCCTCTTGAGGAAGCTAAAATCGGACTTGACCTTCTTCGCTCCGCCGGACTTTTTAAACACTAATTTTTTAAAACTCATAACTTTCAAAAGGAATCAAATATGACGGCAAATTCAAAAATCATCAGAGTAGGAGTTTTGGGACTTGGGCGTAGCGGTTATGGAATTCATATCAACGGTATACGCCAAATGTCAGAAAAGTTTAAACTTGTTACAGTTTATGATCCACTGCCCGCCCGTGCAACATCGGTTGCCGATGAACTAGGAATAAGCCAGAGCTCAAGTGAAACGGAACTGCTGAATAATCAAGAAGTTGAACTGGTAATAGTGGCAAGCCCGAACCGTTTTCATGCAGAACAGGTAGAACGGGCACTAAAGTCCGGTAAACATGTTTTGTGTGAAAAACCTTTTGGCTTGACTTTGGCGGAAACTGATAAAATGATTTCTACTTCTAAAACCACAGGAAAAATCCTTCAGCCTTTTCAACAACGACGTTATGAAAAAGATTTTCTCAAGGTGAAAGAGATATGCGAAAGTGGAATTCTTGGCGAGATATATCAAATCCGCATATGCTGGCACGGCTTCAAGCGGCGGTGGGATTGGCAAACCATGCGTTCGTGCGGAGGAGGAGCACTCAATAACAATGGACCTCATCCCATTGATCACGCTGTAGCACTGTTTGGCGAAGAAGAACCAAATGTATGGGCAGAAGCAAAAAAATGTCTTTCCAGTGGTGACGCTGAAGACCATCTTAAAGTCATTCTCTACGGCAAAGGACATCCAAGCATTGACATAGAATTAAGTGACATATTCGCTTTTGGGCAGGAACGCTGGCTTATCTGTGGTTCAAAAGGCGGTTTGCACGGAAACGCTTCACGGCTTGAATGGAAATGGGTGGATTTTTCATCAATGCCGAAACGAGAGGTTTCTCTGGCTCCTACCCCTGACCGCAGTTATAACAGTGAAACACTAGTATGGCACGAAGATTCCTGGCAAGCCGATGACAATACCGATACAGGCGGCGGTGCCGCGCCTGCGCCAAAACCAGTACTTGAACTTTATCAAGGCTTGTATCGCACGATTTGCGATGGTGCGGAACAGGAAGTAACTCCAGAAAGCGTACGCCAAAGAGTGGCTGTTATGGAAAAAATTCGCAAAGCAGCCGGGATACCAGTATGTAAGTGATTAATATTCCTGTAATTATACTAAAAAATGAACATCTGATACTTGTTTCTGTGACGCTTCCGAGTATAGTAAACCATATTTTAGGTTAAAAGTTGTTTATTAACAGTTAATGTAAGCAACTTTATATACTTTATATCATTAATTTTTACAGGATAGCAGCATGTCAGAACAAAGAGAACACTGGAGCAGCAGCCTTGGTTTTATCCTCGCAGCAGCCGGCTCAGCAATTGGCTTAGGTAATATCTGGAAATTTCCTTATATTGCTGGTCAAAATGGCGGAGGCGCTTTCGTTTTAATATATTTAGCGTGCATCGTAGTTGTCGGGGCTCCAGTAATGTTATGCGAAATGACTCTGGGGCGCGCAACGCAAAAAGGACCGGTTGGCGCATTTAAAATGCTTAGTCCAAAAAGTTCGCATTTAGCCAATTTAATTGGTTTAAATTTGATTTTCACCGCTGTCGCGCTTTTGTGTTTTAAACAATTCGGCTGGGCTGCGGTATTGGCACTGGCAGGCTTGCTGGTTATGTTTTTTGGCTGGACGATTGTCGGTATTTTATGTGTTATTATTCCCTTTGTGATTTTATCATATTACAGCGTTGTCGGAGGTTGGACTTTAGGTTATATATATAAAAGTTTCGCCCAGGAATTAAATGTCAAAACTGTAGCAAGCTCAGGAAAAATATTCAGCATATTTATACAAAACACCGGATGGATGATTACTTTATTTATCGGTTTTACAATACTATGTGCTTTGGTTGTCTGGGGCGGAATAAAAAAAGGTATTGAACGCTGGTCAAAAATCCTGATGCCTTTATTATTTGTCTTACTGGTTATAGTAATGCTTCGCGGTTTGACCTTACCGAACGCAATAAAAGGCGTTAATTTTTTCTTAAGGCCTGATTTCACAAAACTTTCTACCGACAGTATATTAGAAGCTCTTGGCCATGCCTTTTACACCTTAAGTCTTGGCATGGGGATTACAATCACCTACAGTAGTTATATTTCTCGTCAGCAAAATATATTTTTATCAGCTTTATCGGTTGTGGCCTTGGATACTTTAGTTGCAATACTGGCTGGCCTGGCTATTTTTCCGGCGGTATTCGCAATGGGATTCAAACCCGACGAAGGTCCAAGTTTAATTTTCAAGATTCTACCTGCGGTATTTAACTCCATGCCAGCCGGCTGGTTGTGGGCTGGATTGTTTTTCATCCTGCTTGCAATAGCGGCTCTGACTTCAGGAATAGCATTATTGGAAGTTGTAGTTGCTTATCTTATTGACGAGCTTAAGTGGAAACGTCATAAAGCAGTATTGTTATCTACCTTAGGAATTATTCTCCTTGGAGTTTTATCAGCAGTAAGTATTACAAACTGGGATAATCTCCAATGGCTTCACCGCTGGCTGGTAACGGCCTTTGATGTACAATCTTTAAACTTTTTTGATACCATTGACAATTTATGTTCAAACTGGTTCCTGCCATTGAGCGGCTTGGGAATATCCTTATTTGTCGGTTGGATCTGGGGAACACAGAAAGCTGTTCGGGAAATACGACATGGTTCAAGTAACTTTGCCGATGTGCATTTGATTGCTTTATTGGCGGGTTTGAAGGACGACCCCAGTCACAATGATGAACGTTCTCATATTTTGACCCTGGCGTCTCTCTGGGGAATTTTTATTCGCTTTGTCGCTCCTGCCGCGATCACAATCGCCTTCCTATGGATGAATGTCAAATGATTTTTTGGAGCTCTTAATGTTACGTTTTCTTATTTTTCTTTTCCCCGCGCTGGTTGATGTTGTCATCGGAACGCTGATATTTATAACAACCCTTCGTCTGGTCAATGTCGAACCAGATGCTTTTAAATGCACACTTCCTGCTGTAGCCTGGGCTTTCGGACACTCATTTTTTTCGTTCTTTGTAGCCAAAATCAACAATCCGCATCGTGCGCCTATGTTAATAACCAGCGGTTGTGGAGTAATGACACTGGGGGCATTATTATTAATCTTTTTAAATGACCCGTGGATACAGCTTTACTGGGCTCTTATTATTGGTCTCGGCAGTGCGCTTTTCTTTTGTTCTTTCCAGGTATTCATGAAAGCAGCGGACAAAGATGTCCATGCCGGCGTGTCCCGTTCGACCGCAATTTATGGTTTTGCCTGGAGCTGTGGAATAGCCAGTGGCCCCTTTATCGCTTCTTTCGTGTGGGGATATTGGGACCCTGAAAACGGCTGGAAATATTGTTATTGGATCAGTATCTTCTTTCTCATTTGTGTAGCCGCCGCGACCTGGCCGCTTAAAAATTATATTGAGCGTCTTCATAAGATAACCCCGGAGCCGGAAACAGTAAAAACTGAATCTCAAGTGGATTATTCCAAATTACCTGATTTAGTCTGGCTGGGCTGGTTGACCGCGGGGGTCGGCTGTTTAACTATTACTTTAATTCGTACGGTATTTCCATACAAAGCAAATATTTTAAACGTTTCCACCAAAGAACTGGGATACATTATGGCTTTAGTCTCGTATTCACAAGGATTCTTCTCTTTATTATTAATAAGGAGCCGTTATTGGATGTATAAAATCCTGCCGATAATGTTGTTTTCGCTTTGCGGGATAATTGGAATGGTATTGTTCTGGTGCGGAACCAGCATCTGGACATTTTATATCGGAGCATTTATTTTCGGCATTTACGCCAGTGGCTTCTTTTTCTATCTGGTATTTCATTCACTGGTGCATCCCAAAAAAAGCGGCAAATATGTATCATGGAATGAAGTTATTGTTGGAGTTACCGGGATTGTCGCGTCGATGGGCGGCGGATTTTTAGTGGACCAGACTGGAGACCGGAATCTGCCATTTATCATCGCTGCAGCATTTATCGCCTGCGTAATAGCGGTGCAAGTTCTAACATTGCGAAAAATAGATCCCAAGCTGATAAAGTAGAAAAGCCGTTACATCCGGCTGTTTATTTTTTAATACTCAATTAAATGCCCATCGATGACCGAAGGATATTCACCCTCACAGCAGTATTCCGGCTGTAAAGCTACTTTGCCACCACCTTCGGGCAAGTCAATCGCAAAAGTCGGTACCGCCAAAGATGACAGGCTTGAACGAAATTGGGCTAAAATATCCAGACCTTTATTAACTCCCGTTGCAAAATGCCGAACTCCACGAACAGGGTCAACATGAAATAAATAATGCGGCTTAACTTTTATCGCAATGAGTTGGCGAAAAAGTTTTTCCAAGGTTTCGGCATCGTCATTAACTCCTTTGAGCAATACGCTTTGATTCAATATTGGTATGCCAGCTTTGATAAATTCCCGGCAGAGCGTAATACTTTCGTCAGTCAGTTCTCTGGGATGATTAAAATGTGTCATCAACCATAATCCAGGATATGATGCCAGCATTTTGATCGTCTCCGGCTTCACCAGCGCAGGCAGCGTTACCGGCACACGAGTCCCCAGACGCAATACGGAAATGGATTCGATTGAATTTAATTCGTCCAAAATAAAACGTAGCTTTTCAAGCGACAACATTAAAGGATCGCCGCCGGAAATCAATACTTCTGAAACTGTCGGAGTGGCTCGCAAATAAGCACAGACATCAGCCAGTTCGGCTCTAGAAATATCTGTTAATTCTTTACCGTCCGTCCAGGTGCGTTTGCGAAAACAAAAACGGCAGCGCGTGGCACATTTGCCTGTCGCCAGCAATACCACACGGTCGGGGTAGCGATGAATCAAGCGGGACACCGCCATTTGCACTTCTTCGGCAAGCGGATCTAAATCGCTGTTTTTGTCCTTCAACTCATCAGCCGAAGGCATGCATTGCCGCCAAATCGGATCGTTTTCTATATCTTCTCTGGAACTGTCGATCAAATTCAAATAATAATCACTGACCAGAAGTGAATATTTTTTCTCGACATTCCGGTAATTGTCAGGCGGCTGGACTTTTAAAGTCCGCGCCGCCTGTTCTGTAGATACTATGAATTTAAAGGAACTCATTTTATGCTGTAAGTCCAGCCTTTTTCAGCATCATATTTACGACTTACAACATCGCAATTCAACGCTGCTTTCGCTAACAAACCGCCTATTTCTACTTCATCATCAGCCAAATCGGCTTTTGCCGCAAAGTCTGCAGCGGTGCCGCTGAACTCTCCGAGCTCGGCCAATACTGCTGTGAATTTCTGACGCAAATCAAGGATGCCTTGAGCCGCGAGTTTGTAAGCCTGAACACCAGGTTGGTGAAAAGCATTGACATTAATAAATTCAGCATAAACCGCTACCGCACGTTCGTACATGGCGATAATCATACCAAGATTATATTCTTTAACTTCCTCAATCGTGATATTAATAGCTTGACGACCTTTACTGCGCAGAGCAGCGGACAAGCCTTCCTGGAAACCATGCAGATAGGTTCCCATACTGGATGTTTCATCGACAGGCAGAATCATTGAGTCTTGTAAAACTTCAATAAAAGTGATAAAGAAATCATCACGCCCGTCATTCAATTGTTGAATGAACGCATGAGCGTCTGTACCGCCTTTATTGCCAAAAACATTCAATCCCTGATGTACAACTTTGCCGTCGAGGTCTTTTTCTTTGCCGAGGCTCTCCATCACCAGTTGCTGGAAGTAGCGCGACAAGAGTATCAGACGGTCAGAGTAAGGCACGATAACCATATTGCGGTCGCCTTTACCTTTACCGGCAATATACCACATCGCCGCCAGCATATAAGCTGGATTCAAGCAGTAATCTTCATTGCGGGTCCATTCGTCCATAAAAGCTGCGCCGTCAAGAAATTCTTTAAAATCAATACCAGCCATAGCCGCCGGAAGATGTCCGACGATACTTGTTTCGCTGGTACGCCCGCCAATAGATTCAGCCATTTCGAAAACCTTTAACCAGCTGTCTTCTTCGGCATGTTTCCACAGCTTGCTGTCTTTCATGGTAACAGCCACAGCATGTTTCGCAAAATCGACATCGGCTTCATCATAAGAATCTTCAAGGGCAATCATATTGTTGCGGGTTTCCTGCGTACCGCCGGATTTGGAAACAGTCGCGACCAAAGTCGTCGCCGGATCAATAACCGCCAGCACATCCGCAAAACCTGCGGAATCCGTATTATCAAGAAAATAGACTTTTAAATTGTTGTCGCGGCCAGCTTCTTTCAATTCATTCCAATAAGGCCCGTTAACGGCAAACTGCAGAAGCTGAGGGCCCAGGGCCGATCCACCGATACCATTGACGATCAATGAACGGAAACGCCCGCCCTGCCCGGTTATTTTGCCAGCACGAACATCTTCGGCAAATTTTTCGACCGCTTTAAATTCTTTGCTTCCCGGATAAACTTTGCGGTCAGAAAAGTGAGTAACCTGGCGGTTTTCATCAGGATTTTTAATTTCTCCAGACTCAATGCGAGCCATTTCGCGTTTAGCGCGACCAAACTCATCCGCCATTCCATCCAAATCAGCATCTGAAAATTTCATTCCGGCAAAAGAGATTGAGAAACCGCTGTTTCCATCGGTCAAAGTATATTTACGATTACGTTCGATCCATTCTTGAGATTGCATAGTATATGTTTCCTGTTTTAAGAGTTAATAACAAACTATAACAATACTCGCAAATATTAAAAAATAAAGCCGATATGCCAAATATTATTCTGATATTTTCCCTTTAAAGTAATGCCGACTTTAGCCTTAAACCGGCACCGGAGGACTTTTAATTTGAATATAATCTCTAGAGCTGTCAAAAACTCTAATGGTCGCGGTATAAGGCTACACCTGCGACTACTTAAAACTCATAATTATTTCACGGAAGGAAGCGATCTCATGGCTTTATTTTTTTAATTTTTCCTAGAAGCCTGTCGGCTCTTTTGATCTGGCTTTTTGATGCTTTTGGAAATTTTTTAAGTTTTTCACATAAGAGCTTTGAAGCTTTATAATTTTTCTGCAAATACCGTAGGTCAGCCATCAGCCACAGCCCGTTTGCCCGATAATAACTTTGTAATTTATTATTCTTGTAGATAACCTCAAAACATTTATATGCTTTTTCGTATTTACGCATTTTTTTCCAGCAATTTCCGAGTTGACTGTTCTTTGAATAAACCAGCCATGAACGTCCATTGTCCGGAATCCGCTTAAACCAGCTTGCCGCCAATTTATAATCTCGCTGCCGGTAGGCACATAGACCTGCATAATAGTAAACAAGCTGCTGTGAAGATGTCGACCATTCATCCAATTGTAATTCAGGGAGAAGCTTCAAAATCTCTTTGTATTTTTTCTGCCGATAAAGGACAATAACAAATCGTAGTTGAGCAGATTGCCATTGCGGAGAACCACTTTTACATATTTCTATGCAATCCCGCAAAGCCTCAACAGCTCTGGGATATTTTTTTTGCACTTCAAAAATCTTAGAACGCTCAATAAGGAAAACCGCTTTATCTTTGTTATCAGTGACACTCCTCATTGCTATTCTCACTTCATCCAGAGCATCATCATAACGCTTAAGTTTTACAGAATAACTTATCAGTCGGCGGTATGTGGTAATTTTGGCTTTGAGCTTTAAATCCGGTATATCCAGGATTCGCGCCACCCAGGTTTTCGCTTCCTTATATTTTTTCTGTCTGTAACAAACATCGGCGATAATCAATAGTATTTTAACTTCTTCATGTGATAATTCCGCGCTGTCATAAGCCTCTTTGAATTTGCTCAGGGCGGCGTCATAATCACGCGCCCTAAGCTTTCGCAAACCGGTACGGTAAAACGTGTTAAAATTTTCAGCGTGTATTACTGCGATAAATCCGAAGCATAAAAAGACTGGGAAAAATATTTTTCTAAAAATCATCCTATCTCTCCTTTAAAGGTCTACAATAGAATTACTTGTCCTTTGGTCAAAAGCATCAACCCAAGCAAAAGCGCGAACAATTCAAAAACATAAGCTGTCAGACCAATAATTTTTCCGTCAATACCGTCCAGCCTGTCCTGGCAGTAAATTTTCACGCCATAGCTCAGGCCAAATGCAGCGCCGAATAAAATCAAACTTGTTACAGGCGCCTTGAATAAGACAAACAAAACAAGAAAACCGGCAACAAACCAAATATAACGCTGTTTACTTTTTTTAATTGCCAGCAAAGGCTGTCCTTCAAGCGAAGGCAAAGTCGCTAAGTCTCCTTCAATGCAAAACTCCAGAATCAATATCGCCGCCAACCAGTAAATATACCCATAAAGTGCCATCAGGGAAAAAGCGAAAAGCTTGAATAAAATAATCAAAATCATAGCTAATGTCGCTGTCGGCGCATTGACATCAGCAATGGAATCGGGCAAGTCAGTTAAAGTTTGCTCCAGAGAAAGTTCTTTCTGCTTAAAAGAAGTAAGGGACATAAGCCCCGCCAGGCCGCGTCCATCATCTTTGTAAACGCAGAAATATGTAAGAACTCCAGCAAATATCGCGGCAGTTGGAATCGGATGTAAAAATTTACCAAGAATTTCTCCAAGCAATAATGCCAGCAAAGCACAGATGACTCCAATAAGCGGGAAAAACAATTGCGTCAAAAGCACAACATTCTCAGTCTTAACAGTATCCTCTTCCGCGTCATGCCGCAGAAACGGCAAAGGAAACTCAATTAACATATTCCAGGCGTTCGACAGTGCTTTTTTTAAAGTATTTATAATCATAATTTCTCCTGCGTTAGATTATTACATCTCCACCCTTAAATATCTTTTTATATTCTTTTTCCATTTCATCATACGCAAACAGCGCGAGCTCTTTACGGTTACGCCCTTCCGGTTTAAAGGGTTCCATAATTGTTACTTCAGCGTTTATTCTCTTATAGCCGAGTATTCGCCATAAATGCGGCACTAAAGTCATATCACCATACCAGGCAATCGGTTTAGCATCCGGAGTTTCGCCATAACGAATTATCGTAGGCAGTATCCAGTTATCCCCGGTAGCTGCCGACTCGAAAGGTGTTGACTTAAATTTCAGCATTCCCTCTTTACCATTGGTACTTGTACCTTCGGGGTAAACCAGGAGCAAAACGCCATTAGCCATGGAATCTTTAAATTGCTTTGCGGCAATTTTCGATTTAGTCGGAGAGAAGCGGTCAACCCAGATAGGGCGTCCGGTAGCAATAAACCATCCGAGAAAAGGCCAGTGTTTTATTGAGCTTTTGGACGCGAACCTGATCGGCAATACTGCGGAATGAACTAATATATCAATATAACCGGTGTGATTAGAAATAATCAAACCGCCTTCAAAATGACTGGGATCTCCGATAATCTTTATTTTGATACCGAAAATCCAGGCAAGCCCTTTACCCCAGAGTCTTGAGACCTTCGCAAGTCTTCGCTGCGCTCCCCAATAGCTTCCTATATTACCAGCAGCCAAAGCCACCCAAATAATAATCAGCCAGCTCACAAGCAAAAATGCTTTAATTAATCTTCTAATCATTGCCATACAAATTACTCCTCCTCTTAGAAATTATTTAAAAAAATGTCTAATATACTTTTCAGGCATATTGTGATAATTCAGCAAAATAAGAAAATCTATTGTTCCAAATTCTTCATCCCAAATAGGCTCTCCGCAAATTTTTACGCCAAGCCGCAAATAACCTTTGAATAACGAAGGAATATGCTTCAACAGGGCAACTTTCGACGCGAGGAGTTCTTCC
>Ga0255410_1027_pt1 | contig 26064 bp, 20 predicted proteins | sample CelNoTSeSYBR01J2_FD_182126 | JGI IMG/M metagenome (GOLD analysis project Ga0255410, IMG submission 182126) | Sediment cell enrichment communities from methane seep in Santa Monica Basin, California, United States - CellEnrichment... | ecosystem: Environmental > Aquatic > Marine > Cold seeps >... | reverse complement strand
CATTTTCTAAATCCATATTTACTTAACTTCTATAACAAGAATGCCAAAAACACAATTTGTCAAGAAAAAAAAGATTTTTTTTATTATTTCTTTTTGGGCTGAGTTATTTTATATTTTCTGAAATAACTTCAAAAAGTTCAGATTCTTTGTAAGGTTTGCCTATGAAACCATCGAAGCCCGCATCTTGATAGTTTTTGATATTTCCCTGAAGTACATGTGCCGTCTGCGCGATGTATTTGATATTTTCTTTAGGAAATTTATTTTTTAACCATTCAAGGCATTCAAAACCATCCGCGCCAGGAAGCGATATATCAATTAAAGCTATATCCGGTATAAAACCTTGATTGCATATTTTTTCTATTTGCATAAAAGATTCGGCAATTTTATAGTTCATATCGGTATTCTGTAATATTTCCTGTAGGAAAAAGATAGAAATATTATCGTCTTCAACAATCAGAAGATTAGTTTTTTCATCCATGTTTTCCTGTTCATTTAAAGGTCTGAACCTTGAGACATTGTCTTCAATAACTTTTACAGGAAAGCGCAAAGACATTGTTGTCCCTTTACCTAATTCACTTGTAATATTCAATGCCCCGCCTAGGGATTCCAGAATTCTTGAAACAATCGCCAATCCCAAACCTACGCCTCCATGTGTTCTGGTTGACGACTGGTCAATTTGCGTAAATGGGGACAATATTTTGTCTTTCATATCAGCCGGAATCCCAATTCCTGTATCTTTTACTTCAAGCAGTAAATTTCCATCTTTGTAATCAGCTTTGACTTTAACACTACCCTTATCAGTAAATTTTATTGCATTTCCAACAAGGTTAAATATAATTTGCTTGAGTCTTCTTCTTGCTCCAACTACTTTTAAAGGCAGGTTGTTATGTTCAAACACCAAAACTATATTTTTTTCTTTAGCTTTGAAATTCAAAATTTCAACACTTTCACCAATTATACCTTCAGGAGAAAACTCATCAGTAATAACATCACTCGTTCTTGCTTCAATGCTTGACAGCTCCAGAATATCATTGATTAGTTCAGTTACATTCTTACCACATGTGGTTACTATTTCCAGATATTCAAGAAGTTGATCTCGATATTCATAGTCGTCACTTATACGTAACCTGTCTTCTATAATTCCTGAAAACCCAATAAGTCCATTCAACGGAGTCCTTATTTCATGGGACATTGTAGCAAGGAATTCACTTTTAGCTTGATTGGCGCATTCCGCATTTTCCTTTGCCTGCACCAGGTCTTTGGCTGTATGCATCCGGTTGATAGCATTTGCTAATCGCTCTGTTATAATAGATACTAATTCATATTCTTCCTGTAAGAAAACATTTTCGTCATCTTTGCCCTTATCCTCTAAATAACAGATTTCCAGTTCTCCAAAATCTTCAATATCAACCGATAAGGAACATTTTGTTTTTTTATAATTATCTGTTTTGTATTCAATTCCGTCAACAGCAATTTTTGCACAAACAATTTTCGAAAATTGAAATGCCGCCGGCAATATATTGAGAGCTTTATGGTATATTTCTTCTAATGATATATTTTTTGTTTCCATTATCTTCGACAACTTTCGCAGACACTCAAGTTCCTTGACACGCTTCTGCAAAAATGCAGTGAGTCTTCTCTGTTCACTCTGAGCCTGTTTACGTTCAGTAACATCGCGGACAATATAAACAAATCTGCTCTCATCTGTATCAAAGGAAGATATTGGAAAAACTGAAACCTCTAAGCTTCTGTCTGAAAGGTTGCTCTCAAATATTTTATCGCATACTGCGTTTTTTGCTTCAAAGACAGGACCATTTAGATCATCATTATCAGGGAAAATTTTATGACAAGATTTTCCAATAATATTTTCTCCAAATGCATCAGTCATTGCTTTGTTTGCGGTGACAACTTTATCCTTATCATCAATAATACAAACGAAATGTGAAATAGCGTCAAATGTTTGATGCCAGTTTTCAAGACCAAATTTAACTTCTTTAGTTCTTGTATCAACCAAAACCTCAAGATCTTTTGCGTACAGGTCAAGTCTAAGAAAAATCTTTACTTTACACAACAGAATTTCTGGGTTGAAGGGCTTGGGGATAAAATCAACAGCACCTGATTTATAACCTTCATATATATGAAAATCATCCGAAAATACAGCGGAAAGAAAGATGACAGGAAGATCGACGGTTTTTTCTTCATCGTGCAAGAGTTTCGCCAGTTCATAACCATCCATTTCCGGCATCTGGACATCAAGAATCGCCAAAGCAAAATCATGATTTAATGTCATTGTCAAAGCTTCATTACCACTGTTTGCCTTGATTATTTCAACATTCGACAGACCTTTAAGCTGCTTTCGTAGAACAACAAGGTTTTCCGGCTTATCATCAACTATTAAAATTTTCTGTTTTCTCATCAGCATTCTCGTTTTTATATGTTTTTAGCTGCGACTATTACTTGAAGTATATTCGAAATTTTTGTCAAAGTCAAGACCTTATCAACTTTCCCTGTATCTATTGCACTCTGAGGCATTATCGGAGAATATGCTGTAGCAGGATCTTGCGCTATTGTCGTTCCTCCTTTGTCTTTAATATATTCGATTCCATCTGTTCCATCTGAATTCGCTCCTGTCAAAATAATTGCCAGTGTTGATGCTCCATAAACATCTGCCGTACTTTTAAAAAGCACATCTACAGAAGGTCTGGAATAACAGACTTTTTCATCCACCGACAGTGAAAATGTGCTGTCATCCTCTACCAACAGGTGGTAATCTGGAGGAGCAAAATAGATATTACCCCTTTTAATGGCAGTTTTATCTATGACTTCCTCCACATTTAGTTGACATAGTCTATTAAAATGTTCGGCTATATAACCGCCCTGTTCTGGATGTAGATGCTGGACAATTGCAACAGGCAGTGGAAAAGATGCCGGCAGTTTAGTTATAATCTGCTCCAAAGCATCTGCACCTCCCGCAGAAACTCCGATAACAACGATTTTAAATGTTTTCTTTTGCATTTTTGTATTGCCTTTACAGGCGTCCGTTTATTTTCTACTTTTTCTGATATATTTTCCATTTTTCATCAAACACGGAAAAATTCTTCTCCACATCTGCAAAGCGTATGCTTTCTTTGCTGCCAAGTGCTATAAAGCCATTATCGCATAAACTTTCATTAAACAAATTAAATATCCTGTTTTGGAGAGTTTTATTAAAATATATAAGTACATTTCGGCAAATAATCAGGTGCATTTCACCGAAAGAACCGTCCAGTGCCAGATTATGGTTTGAAAATGTCACATTTTTTCTCAGGCTCTTATCAATTATCATTGCATCATATTTCGCATAATAGTAATCAGCGAATGAATTTTTGCCACCGCTTTTCTGATAGTTTTTTGTAAAACTTTTACCCGTGTCAAGTTTATAAATCCCCCTTTTAGCATCTTCCAGGGCTTCATCGTTAAAATCTGTAGCATATATTGTTGTTCTGTCATATAGTCCTTCCTCTTTAAGAAGAATTGCCATAGAATAAACTTCTTCACCTGACGAACATCCGGCATGCCAAATTTTGACATGCGGAAAAGTTTTGAGATAAGGGATTACTTTAGTGCGCAATACTTTGAACATCTCGGGGTCCCTGAATATCTCTGTAACTGTAACAGAAAAATAATTGAGCAGTTGTTGAAATAACTTTTCATCATAAAGAATTAGCGGTATCAGTTGGCTGATATTGCCACGCTTAGAGTTAATAAGCCCGGTATTCATTGCCAGAAACGAGAGAATCCTCCTCTTAATCGAAGCCTTGGCATAGTCGCGAAAGTCATAACCGTAGCGCTGAAATATTGCGTCAAGCAATAAATCTATTTCGATATTTTCAATGGTTTTTCTCATCTTTTGCCTCTGGGAATGCTAATTTTTCTATAAAGACTGCTACTTATATAGCCATACTCTCATCATAGAAAAAAGTTTTTCAGTATCAACCGGTTTGCTCAAATAGTCATTAGCACCAGCTTCAATACATTTTTCCCTGTCTTTTTTCATCGCTTTTGCAGTAAGAGCAAATATGAGAACATCATTATTCTTGATTTTTGATTTCGGGTCCCTGATTCTCCTGATAGTTTCATATCCATTCATTTCCGGCATCATTATATCCATCAATATCAGGTCAATATCATTATTTTCTTCCAAATGCATCAAAGCTTTTTTCCCATTTTCAGCCTTTAACACCACTACGCCTTTTTGTTTCAGGATTTTTGAAATAGCGAAAACATTTCGCATATCATCGTCAACCACCAAAATTTTCTGCCCGTCGAACATACTGTCTTTATCATACAGATTGCTAAGCATTGCTTGTTTAGGCTTGGGCATTTTTTTAATTACCTGATGCAGGAAAAGGGCTGTTTCGTCAAGAAGGCGTTCTTCTGATTTTCCACCTTTGACAATAACGGTTTCGGAATGTTCTTCAAGTTTTGCCAGTTCAGCTTTTGATAAATCTTTTCCTGTATAAACAACAACAGGAGGAGTATCTATTTCTTCCATCTCATCGAGCTTATCCAGCAATTCAAAGCCTGATATATCCGGCAACTTAAGGTCCAATATCATACAGTCAACGGGAGCTGACTTAAGAAGCGTAATGGCTTCTTCACCTGAACCGGCTTCAAGAATTTTCACATCCTTGCTACCAATTAATTTTTTAATAGCTTTTATCTGCATTTCATTATCTTCCACGATCAGCAGAGTTTTCTTTTTTCTATTGACGAAACTTTTTATATTACTTAAAGCTTTGTTCAAATCTTCTTTACTGACCGGCTTATTCAAAGTTCCTACAACACCTTTTGAAAAAGCATCTTCAAGATTGTCCTCGCTGGACATGACATGAATCGGGATATGGCTGGTATTGGGATTACTCTTCAATTCGTCCATAACTTCCCATCCGTCTGTTTCTGGTAAGCGAATATCAAGGATAATAGCCTTGGGGATTCTGTCTGCGGCAAGCTTCAACCCTTCCTGTCCAGTCTGTGCAGTCAGGCATTTAAATCCATTTTCCCGGCATTGTTTTATAAGAATCTTCGCAAAAATCGGATCGTCTTCTATAATAAGAATGGAATTGTCTTCCGGCTTGATATGTTTACGGTCATCGGGAATTTGAGGAGCAGTTGACCTAACTTTTTCCTGCATATCTTCGACAGTAAGAGCTTTAGACTTTGCAGAAAGGTTTTTAACAACTGCCTTCTCTGCCTCGGATGCAGGTAGGATTTCTGGACCGTCCTCTGGCAGATAAAGAGTAAAGGTGGAACCTTGACCGACCGTGCTTTCCAGTTGGATTTCTCCTCCCAACAGCTTAGACAGTTCGCGGGAGATAGAAAGTCCCAGACCTGTTCCACCGTATTTTCTGGAAGTACTGCCATCCGCTTGCTGGAATGCTTCAAAAATTTCCTGTTGTTTTTCTTCAGGAATACCAATTCCACTGTCAATTACTGAAACAGCAATAGCTTTCTCTGCAAGCAATCCACTTCTGGAAAGATCAGTATCTTCCAGAGGGCGATGGATCAAAACATCTACGCTTCCTTTATCCGTAAATTTGCTGGCATTAAAAATCAGGTTTTTAATTATCTGGTCAAACTTTTGAGAATCTGTTTTTATTGAACTCGGGATATTTTTGTCCAAATCAACTTTCATGGTCAAGCCTTTTTCCTTGACCAAACGGGCAAAATTCAGTTTAATGTCGTTTCCAATATCTTCGAGTTTCAATTTTTTCAATTCCAAAGTCATCTTACCTGATTCAATCTTGGAGAGATTGAGTATCTCATTTATCAGATTCAGCAGATCGTCTCCGCTCTTGTAGACTATTTCGGCAGATTCAACTTCTTCATCATCAAGATGCTTGTCTTTATTCTGTGCCAGGTCACGGGAAAGAAGCAGGATGCTGTTTAGCGGGGTGCGCAATTCATGTGACATATTGGCGAGAAATTCTGATTTATAGCGACTTGATATTTCAAGTTCTTTCGCTTTTGTCTCTAATTCTACACCTGTTTTCGCTAATATATTATTTTTCTCAATAATTTCTGTGCGTTGTTGCTCAAGAAAATCAGTTTTTTCTTCCAGCTCTTCATTCGCGGCCTGGAGTGCTTCCTGCTGAGACATTAAGGAACCCTCGCTCTGTTTTAAGACCATGGTCTGTTCTTCCAATTCTTCGTTGGCGGTCTTCAATTCATCCTGTTGAGACTGCATTTCTTCATTAGCTGCCTGAAGCTCCTCCTGCTGAGCCTGCAACTCTTCCGACTGAGCCTGCAGTTCTTCGGAAAGCTCTTGTGATTCCTTCAGAGCCTTCTCCAAGTCTTCCTGTCTCTGGACTATATTAAAACTGATCCCGGCTACTAAAACCGCTTGTTCCAGGTAAGATAATTGCAAATTAGTCATCTCGTGAATTGTTCCGATCTCAATTACACCAACTACTTTATTATCGAACATAAATGGAGTTTCAACGATGAATCGTGGAACGGACTCTCCCAGCCCCGAAGTAATCTTAATATAATCATCAGGAACATTACTTACCACGATCTGCTGTCCTTCCAGGAAGGCCTGTCCGACAAGTCCTTCTCCGACTTTAAACTTGTTGGAAAGGCTTTTCCGCTTCTTGTATGCGTAAGTTCCGGTAAGCATCAGGGAAGGTTCGTTTTTGTTTTCTTCATCAAGCAAATAGAGAGCTCCAATCTGGGCATTCATATATGTGGTCATTTCGGAAATGATTTTTGTACTTAGCTTGGTGATATTTTGTTCGCCTCTAACAATATCATTAAGCTGAGCTATTCCGGTTTTCAGCCAGTCCTGCTCCTCAAACATTTTTCTATTAGTCCTGAGAGATAAAAGCATGGTTTTTATTGAATCAAGGATACCTGTTGATGAGCTTTCCATTCCTACATCAATATCAAGTTCTCCTTCTGCGATTCGACCAGTTATTGCGGCAATAACTGACGGTTCACCACCGACTTGCCTGAATATGGATCGGGAGATAAGCAACATTCCAGCAGTGCCAATAGCAATAGCCAGGAGAGTTCCAAATATAACTATATAGATACTTTGAGATGTTATTCTTTTCGCTTTTTCTTCTCGTATGCTTAATAGATTTTTTTCAACTTCTATAAATTTGGTGAACTTATTTCGAAGCTCATCCACTATTCGCTTTCCGGTTCCTTTTTCAACCATGGCGACAATATTTTTCATTGACGTTTTGTTCAGATTCATTTGTCTGCGTGCGTCGATCTTGGGTTTTGCTGCAATGTTCTGCCATTGGTTTTCAAGATCAGCTATTTCAGTGAGCAGTTCAACTTGCCCGGAATTGTGAGCAACAAGCTTTTTGAGCAGTTCTGTTGTGTTGGAGAATTGTTTTCTTCCGGTATTGTATGGTTCCAGAAATTCTTCTTTGCCAGTTAACAAAAATCCCCGCGCTCCTGTCTCCATGTCAACCATGAGCTTTTCCATTAGGTTAGCTTTGCGGATTATCTTCTGTGTATACAAAATCCATTCGCCAGTTTCCAAAACTGAAGTAAGCCCCCGGTGTGTTACGCCTGCAAGCACAATTACGAGCATGAAAATTAATACATACCCTAAACATAATGATGTCCTAAATTTCATGAATAACTTTCCTTATTGCTATATTTTTGTTAACCATTTACTTAAAACTAACCAATTATTGCTCAAAAATCAAATTTTATTTAGAAAAAACAGCGAAAAAAAACAGCAATTCAATTCTTATTTTTACTACAAAATTGTTAAAACTGGTCTATATTTAGCTATGACAAGCTTAAAAAATACTATTAATGAAGCGGATAAACGCTTATTACTGGAAATAAGTTTTGATGGTCGAAACTATGGGGGCTGGCAGATTCAACCCGATAACTTGACCGTCCAGGAACTTATCCAGGATACCTTGGTAAAATTGTACGCCGGCAAAAAAATCAAACTTGTCGGCAGCAGCCGGACTGACGCGGGTGTTCATGCTATAGGTTTTGCCGCCAGTTTTATTGCCCCAGCAAAACCGTGCATCCCTGCTGACAAGCTCAAAAAGGCACTGAATGGAATTTTGCCAAGTTCCATCGCGATCCGCAATATTACAGAAGTACCGATGGATTTCCATGTTCGTTTTGACACCGTCGGCAAAGCATATACTTATGTAATAAACCTGGGTGATGAAACGCCTTTTTCCGCGCATTATTCGTGGCGGGCACGCTGGGAACTTGATGTCGAAAAAATGCAGGAAGCCGCAAAGCACTTGACCGGCACACATGATTTTTCGTCATTCGTGGTTAATCGCGAACACATTGAAAATGCAGTGCGGACGATTTATGATATTGATTTCCAGTTGTTCGGTTCGTATTTGTGCATTACCTTTATCGGCAACGGTTTTTTGTATAAAATGATTCGTTGTTTAGTCGGTGCGTTGGAAGCGGTCGCTTCAGGAGCAATTTCTGTAGCAACAGTCAAAAAGATTCTTGAAGCCAAAGATCGTTCAAAAGCTCCTCAAACTTGTCCGCCTCACGGCTTATTTTTGATGAAAGTATTTTATGACGAAGCCGAAATTAAAAAATTCAAGCTCAAGGATGTGCCGTTTTTTCTGGGGTCTAAATGCTGAATTATATAATAAAACGTTTTTTATATTCGATTCTTATAATCGCGGGCGTCGTATTGCTGACCTTCGGCTTATTCCGGGTGGCGGCAGGCGATCCAGCGGCGGCGGTACTGGGTAAAAACCCTTCTCCCCGCGAAGTCGAAGACCTTCGCTCTGACCTCGGCGCGGATTTACCGCTCATCTACGGGAACTGGCGAAAAACTGAAGCGTTCAGTTCTGCTGATTTTTCCAGCACTAACAAATCGTTAGGCATAAAGATTTCTCCATCAGCACATTTCGCGAATGGCAGTTTGTTTTTAAACGGCGGCAATATCAAATTCAAACGTAATTTCAATATAGACGATCCTCTACAATGCCGGATAAATGGGAAGACATGGAAAAAAGAAATAGATATTCCACCAAGTCAAAAAATCTTAGTAATTTCCAATGAATCAGAAATAGTTTCTGTTGATTTTTTCCGCAAACAAAAATCACCTTTCAATTCACAATTAGTTCGTTCGGTTCAGGAAATAATATCCTTTACATCAACTTTTCCATTCGTCTCTTTTTTGAATTTCGGACGCACAATAGTAACGCGGGAACCGATTCGTCATATTTTATGGCGCGGAGTCGGACCGTCGCTTTGCGTGATGATACCGATTTTTCTAGGGGAAATCATCATAGGAATATGTCTGGCTTTAGTGGCAACCGCTTACAAAGGACGTTGGCCAGACCGGGCTTTGATGCTGCTCTCGATTTCTACTATGAGCATAAGTTATCTGGTATTTATTATTTTGGGTCAATGGTTTTTAGCTTATTCCTTGAACTGGTTCCCAGTTTGGGGCTGGGGCTCTCTTACCAACCTGGCCCTGCCCTTAATAATCGGTATCGCCAGCGGTCTCGGCGGCAGCGTGCGCTTTTACCGGACAGTTTTCGTCAACGAGTTAAACCGCGAATACCTGCGAACTGCGGCGGCAAAAGGCTGTTCGCCTTTCGCGGTATACACCAAACATTTACTGCGCAATTCGGCAATCCCGATCATCACCCACGCCACAGCGGCTCTACCGTTTTTATTTACCGGCAGTCTGCTTCTGGAAACTTTTTTTGGCATTCCCGGGCTCGGATACCTCGGAATTGAAGCATTAAATAATTCAGATTTGCAACTGCTCAAAGCCTTGGTCATCATCAGCGCAATATTATTCGTAACCATGAACACAGTCGCCGACATAGCCTACGCCTGGGCTGATCCAAGGATTCGGCTGAAATAGGCGAAATAAAAATTTGCAATAATCATAAAACTAGTTATTGTTTTCAAACGACAATAAAAAAAATCAAAGGAATAAAATATGACTTTTTTAGAAAAATTGAATAATATCTGGAAGAAAAACGACTCAATGGTTTGTGTTGGACTTGATCCGGATTTGACAAAATTACCCGAATGCTTGAAATCTCTTGAATTTCCGATTTTTGAGTTCAATAAACAAATCATTGACGCTACACATGACCTCGTTTGCGCTTACAAACCGCAATCAGCTTATTATGCCGGTCAAAATGCTGACGACCAGCTCAAAATGACCGTTGACTACATTCGCGAGAACTATCCAGAAATCCCAGTGATCCTCGATGTCAAACGCGGCGACATAGGTTCTACCGCCGAAATGTACGCCTTAGAAGCTTTTGAACGCTATCAGGCGGATTCAGTCACCCTGAATCCTTATATGGGTGTTGATACTTTAAAACCATTTTTAGATCACGCTGATCGCGGCGTAATTATCCTTTGCCGCACATCAAATCCAAGTTCCTGCGAACTACAGGAACTCATTTGTGATGGTAAAACTGTTTTCGAACATGTCGCGGTGCTCGCTCGTGACAAATGGAATTACAACAATAATGTATTGCTGGTAATCGGCGCGACTTTCCCCGAAGAACTCGGCGGTATCCGCAAACTTTGTCCTGAAATGCCTTTTCTCGTCCCAGGCGTCGGAGCGCAAGGCGGAGATGTCAAAAAAGTTCTCGAAAACGGCACAACAGCAGATGGTTTCGGTTTAATAATAAATTCTTCACGCGGAATAATTTACGCCGACAGCACAGAAAACTTCGCAGCAGCCTCTCGCGAAGCTACTCTAAAGCTACGCAACACAATCAACGAAAACAAGTAAGATTTTTACTGTTTCAAACGGGGATCCAAGAGATCCCTGAGACTATCTCCCAAAACATGCAGAGATAATACTAAAAAGAACATAAAGCCGGTGGCGGTGGCTATTTCCCACCATATACCGCGCCATAAACCGTCCTGACCATCGGCAATCATTACGCCCCAGCTCGGGGCTAATTGTACTCCCAAACCCAAATAGCTGACAATGACTTCCGTCATTATCGCGTAGGCAAAACGAATTGTAAAATAGATAATTACCAGATGTACAAGATTTGGAAATATGTGTTTAAAAATGATTTTAAAAGAGTTCTGCCCCGCGACTTTAGCGGCTTGAATGTAAGGAGCCTCGCGTAGCTTAAGGGTTTCGGCTCGAACCACACGACAGAGTGTAACCCATCCGGTTATACCAATTGCCAGATAAAGAGCCAGCATTCCTGAATCCGTATTGAAAGTCGTCGCAATGGCAGCAAAGGCTTTTGCCAGCGGTGCGCATAAAAAGCCTTTGGACACCAGCAGGGCAAAGGCTAAAATAAATAACAAAGTAGGCATTGAGGCAAATGTGCTGTAAATCCAGACCACAAAATCATCGAGTTTACCTCCATAATATCCGGCGAAGGCCCCCAGCAAGACCCCGATAAGAGAAGAAAGCAAAGATGCTGACGCTCCGACTTTGATTGCTGTAGACACTCCCGCTGTCGCCCTGATAAATACATCACGCCCCATAAAATCAGTTCCGGCTATATGTTTTGCAGAAGGCGGCTGATAACGCAAAGCCATATTTTCATGATTATAGACGGGAATGGTTTGAGTGCTTCGGCAGTTCCAGGTATAAATATCGACGCTTATCGCGGTCAGGACGTAGGCAACAACAATCAACAAACAGCACAAAGCTATTTTATCACGCGCCATACGCTTCAAGAAATCCTTCAATATTGATATTTTGCCACGAACTTTTGTCATTTTATCCTTTTTAATAAATTGTAGAGCTAATCTACCGCAAAATTATGATAATTTCATCTTTATTTGCAAAAAAAACAGAAGACTTTTGATTATGTGCAAAAATAATCTATATTAATTGCAGAATTCTAAATATAATCACAAGTCATTATAAGGTTAACTAATCCATGAAAAAAAATCTTTTTCTTGTCGTTCTCTCGTCCTTGTTCATTTCTGGTTGTGTATCTCAAAAATCAACTAAAATTCTTGATTATTCACAAGAAAGTTGTTGGCTTCACTTGGAGAGAAATCCTAAAAAAGTTTTTGATGTATTTTATGTACATCCAACAACTTACATGGACAGCAAAGACGGCATGAACGCAAAGCTCAATAATAAAACGGCTAATGAAGGTGCGCAGTCCGCATATAAGCGTCAGGCAACAGTTTTTAAAAAAATGTGCAATATATATGCTCCGCGTTACCGCCAGGCAGCGATAAAAATTTTAGCACTGCCTGAAAAAGATCGTGTTAAATATTTGAATATTGCTCTGGGAGATGTGCGTGAAGCGTTTAAATATTATCTTAAGCATTACAATAACGGACGTCCATATATTTTAGCGAGCCATAGTCAGGGCACCCAGGTGGTTCGTAATTTTCTGCTTAAACATGGCTCCCTGGTTGACAAGAAAAAACTTATCGCGGTTTATGGAATTGGCTATACAATAACTGCTGAAGATCTAAAGAAAATGGGATTATCTCTTGCGGTAAAAGCAGACCAGACAGGCGGAGTTATTGTTTGGAATACCGTAGGCAAAAACGGCAAATCACCGGTCGTAGAGCCCAGGGCATTATGTGTTAACCCGCTTAACTGGAGTAATTCTCATACGGAACAGCCAAAATCAAAAAACATCTATGCTAGAATCATGTTGGAGAATGGGAAATTCCTCAAAATTCCGCATTTCACATCTACCAGAATAGATAAACGCGGCACTTTAGTTATTCCAACACCTTCGGTAATCAAGCAACTAAAAATGGGAATGGGCCCAGAAGTTTATCATGGCTACGACTATGACTTTTTCTACGGCAATCTAGTAAAAAATGTCGCGACAAGATGCAAAGCGTGGCAAAGCAAAAATAAAAAATAATTTGTAATTTTTGCTTAAGAAAGTAGATGCCTACTGAAGGCTCTTTTGAGTGCGCCCTCCCTGTGCCGCTTTTATATTAAAACGTAAAAATCAAGACTCACAAATTAAAAAGCGCAACGGGCGTTGTGCTCGCAAAATGGTATTATCTTGAGGAGACACTGTTATTATTTTAATTTTTTTCCTGTAAAGGCATTGACAAATAGGAAGGTATATGGTATCTTTAATGGTATGTTTAAGTTTTTAAAAAAATAAGACAATGAGAATAATATGCTAAGTCCGATAACAGTTGTACCTTTGTATGAGAAAGTAAAAGAACAGTTACTAACTTATATTGAGGCAGAAAAGCCCAAAGTGTTGCCATGTGAAAAAGATTTGATAAAGCTTTTTTGTGTATCACGCAATACGGTACGCCATGCTGTGCAGGATTTGAGTAATTCCGGAGTATTAAAACCGATTCAAGGCCGTGGCACGATTGTGTTGAAGTATGCAGAGGATAAGCTTTGCGATATTGGTGTGGTTTGCACTGACAGCCTGGATGTAACGGAACCCTGGATTGCCAGTATGATCAAATGTCTGCGCGAGGAGGCTCATGCTGCGGGGTATCATTTAAATTTGTTTTTTTGCCATGATTATTCAATAAACTCCACGAATAATTCTGCGTACAGCTATTTGGTTAATTCCGGGAAACTGGTAGGTTTGATTCTGCTTTCAGTTTTAAAATCGGCTGATGTTAAACATTTGAAAAGTATTAATTTACCGTTTGTAACAGTTGATTTTGAGTATCGAACCTTTGAACATGCGGCTTCATTATCAAATGTCATGGAGTTAATTTCAAATTCTATTGATAAATATGTTAGTACCGGAATTCAAAATTTTGGTGTAGTAGCTAAATGTATCGGGGTGTTGAATGAAACTAAATGTCAGGGGGGGATTAATGATCTGATTATTGAAAACTGGGAATCCATATTAAATGAAAAAAATCTACCAGTGCCAGGAGGCGATTTTAAACAGGACATTGCGGATCAGGTCAGAATTATGCATGCATTACCGCCAGCACAGCGCCCACAGGTTATTTTTTCTCCTTATATTGCTCATAATCAGGAAGTTGCCACGACACTTCTGGAGTTCCCGGATTGGAATCCTATTCATGTCAAAAGTGCGATGAAAGGATATAAAACAGATGGTCCTGTTATTATTCTTGATCCTACGGAAAGCGCACGAAAAGCATTGACCATGTTACATGACATAATCACAAATGATCAGACTTTTGCGGCTACAAATCGTAAGTTAAACAAAAAAGTAAAATTTTAAAAATGTCTCACAAAAAAACTAAACGAGTCAAAGGAGGTTTTATTATGAAGTCGAATAAAAATGAATTAATTGCTGCACAAGTTTTTACCCTCATCGAACTCCTCGTAGTGATTGCCATCATAGCGATTTTAGCGAGTATGTTATTACCCGCATTGAATCAGGCGCGTGAAAAAGCAAAGGGGTTGACCTGTCTTAATAACCTGAAGCAGTGTATGCTGGCAAATCAACTCTATGCTGATGACTACAGTAGTCATTTGGTAGGGCATTATGATCTTGGCTTAGGCGATTACTGGAGCGAAATACTAGAAAAGGGTAAATATTTACCGGGATTAAATAAAAAAAATGAGAAAGAACCAGGTATTCAAAATTGTCCAACTGGACGGCTCTGGTCTAAAGAGGCAAACCGCTGGGATACCAGTTATGGACGAGCATATGCTAAAAAAAGAACTGAAACATCTTGGTCTACATCCGTAAAATTAACAGAAATTAAAAAACCTTCCAGTCGTGTCTGGCTTGCTGATTCATTTAATGATGATAAAGAAACGCCTTTTTATGTAATTGGTGGTGGAATGGAGTTTGTACCAACAGGGGCTTACTATGGAGCAGTCGGGGTCAAATATAATATACATATGGTTCATTTGGGAAAAGCTAACGCTGCTTATATTGATGGTCATGCATATTGTAGCTTCCCCGGGGAATATCTTAAACAGGCCCTTAAGGTTAATGTTTCCAATAAATTGGAGTATTTCGATAAAGCTGGAGCTCGTAGTTTAATTCAGTAATTACATGTAAAAGAGTCATGATAAACAAATATTGCCGGTGATATTAAATATAACCATAAAAACAGGATAAAGACGGATGGGAGAAAATATAACTAGAGTGCTAATAGTATTGCTGGTAGTATTGGGAAATGTTGTTTTGGGTGTAGAAAGTAGCGTGGAGGAGAGTGAACTTATTGAAGTTGCTCAGAATTATAAATTTTCTACATCTACTTATTCGTGTACTCTCCATAAAACTGGAATGATACTGTACCTTAAAGCGTATGGTAAAAACCTTTTAAAGTCTGTGATACTTTTTGGCGATGTTGTTTACAACAAGAAAAGAGCTAGAGTCCTTCAAAACGCCAAGGCAAAAACATGGAAGTTGGTAAAAAGTAAATCGGAGTCAAATTTCATTGTAACTGGTGATCTTTTTTCGAGATCGAAGAAAATTCTAGCGAATTTCAAACAGAACGTAATTCTTACGCCTAAACAGATCAAATGTTCTTATGAGGTAACTACTACAGAAGCTTTGAAAATAAAAAGAGGGAAACCATTTTTCTCTCTTTTGTCAGCTCCTATTGCCAATTATCTGGAAAATGCCATGTACGTTATCGATAAAAAAGGCGATGAGTCTATTTGGGAAATACAAAAGGTGTTTCAGAAGAAAAAAGAAACTTTTCCCTTGCGTTTGCAAAGCGCGAGCTTTAGCTTGGGGAATGGTGATTTCTCAATAATCATTCCGCCAAACGAGCAATCCTGGATGAGAATTAATGATGCTCGAGCATGGAAAAGTCCCAAACTTGAAATTTTAGTAATGCCAATTATTCAAAAAGGTCCAAGGAGAGATGTTATTCATCCTGCTGGCACTGTTTTTAAATGGAAATTTACACTTGATTTTAATTAAGAATCATAAATAAAAGAAAGGAAGTTATGAGAATGAAGAAAGGATTAATGTATAAATGTTTATTGTTCTGTTTTGCTACTGTGTTTTTCTTAATTAATATCCATGCTGGAGAAATAACTATTCAAGGAGTGCCGTGTAAAGGTATTTATTTGAGCAAAAGTAATGCAAGCCATCGTCCTTATGACGATAAAGCTGCTAAAATACTTCAGCAGTATTTGCAGAAAGCTACTGGCAAGCGTATACCAATTAATTATGTTTCCTTTGCAAAGCAAAAAATTACTCCCGGAATGATTATTTTAGGTCAAGCTGCTATAAAAAGCGGCGCGGCAGATAAGAAGATATTCAAAAATATAAAAAACGGTGGTTTTGCAATCAGCGTTAAAGATAATGTTGTAGTTGTTGCTAATTTGGGTAGAGATAATATCATTAGTGGTGTTTATGCCTTAATAGAAGCGGTGTTGAGCGTGGAATTTCTTGCTAGCAGTCGGAAAGCTGTAATTACCGAACCAGAAATTAAAAGTGGACGTGATGTGATGTTTAAAGCGATGAATCTATCTCGTGGTCCAGCCTTTAAGTTTCGTTTTATACGTGCTGGAGAAGCAATTGGCTATAGTAGTTATATGCTTCTTGGAGATGCTACTATTATTGGTGCGAAATATGATAATCGCTGTCATACAGCAGAGGGGCTTGTTAATTACGAAAAATATAAAGATTCTCATCCTGAATATTTTGCCATGTCAGCTAATGGCAAACGTCTAAGAAAAAAAGCTGATATGAGGCGATTTGATGTCCATTTTTGCACGTCAAATCCAAATTTAAAAAAAATAGTTACTGAAAGTGTTATAAAATGGATGAAAGCTGATCCAAAAGCAAAATATTTTTGGCTTTGTCAAGGTGATGGAGGTAACAAATACTGTCGATGTAAAAAGTGCATGGCGATGGATATTAAACCAGGTATTATCTCGGACCGCTGGATTTCGTTTGTGAATGATGTAGCTGCCGTCATTGCGCACAAGTGCCCGGGACGGAAAATATTGACCCTTGCGTATGTGGATTTGGAAACACCTCCAATTAAAGTCCGTCCAGCAAAAAATGTGATCCCAATGTACTGCCCATACCCTAATAATTGGTCAAATCATCTTGCGGCATTTGATGATAAAGAATATAATGCTGTTGGCATAAAAACGCTTAAAGGCTGGACTAATGTTACCAGAAATAATTTAGGAATATTTTGTTACCCAAGCAGCTGCCCGGAACCATTAACTATTTGGCCATCGTTTTATGCAAATTATGAAAAAATCATTTACTATGCTAAAAATAATGTTATAGGAATGGATTTTTGTGGATTATTTCCTTATGAACGAGGTCTCTCGGGACATAATTCATTTAATGAACTTCAACGTTATGTTCTATCCAAAGTGTTGTGGAATCCTTCACTTGATGTTGAAAAGAAGATTGACCATTTCATGAAACTTTATTATGGTCCAGGCGCAAAGTATATGCGAAGCTTTTTTAAACTTATCCATGAGCAAGTAAAAGTTGATGGAAGGCACTACGCGCAGCATACTGAACAAACGAAGCGGGGATTCGTTACCGATGCTTTCGCAAAAAAAGCTTATGCGATATTCGAAAAAGCTGAAAAAGCCACTAAAGGTAAAAAACGATATTATAATCGTATATTAAAAGAAAAACTATTTTTATTATACGCGGATCTTACCGACCGATGCAGAAGCAATAGAAAAATTTCAGTAGCAAAAATGTCTTTATACGCAAAACATCTGGCGGAATTCGCAAAGATTGCAAAAATGTTAAAAATCACTTATTTCGGGCGTGATCAGACTCCCGCAAAATGGTTTATGGAAACCGCTATATTGAAATTGAACAGTGGGTGTTGGTATAATGATCCCAAAATTATTTCTTTGATTAAAACTCCCTTGGATACTTTGGGAGCAACTGTTCCGCGTTGCCAGGAAAAAATTAGAGATGGTGGTTGGCGTATTCCAATTAAAGGTCTTGTAGGTAGCGTGAGTTTGAAAAGTTATAATTATAAATGTCCAATCAAGCGCGAAGTTAAATTGTTACGTCGCAAAAGTTCCGGACAAGGTTATGCGATGACTTATCTGTTTCTTGAACAGACTCCATCAAAGCCTGTTTCTTTAAATATTGAAGGATTAGATAATGAGAAAAAACTTAAAGCAAGAATAGAAATAACTGTTAACGGAAAAGTAATATATAAAAAAGCAGTTCCGTTTGCTAAACATGATTGGAAAACTCATTCATTCAATATCCCGGCAGGTATATTGCGCAAAGGAAAAAACAAGATAGAATTTAAAAACATTACTCCTGATATAGTAACCCAAAATGAGAAAAAATATGTTGAGTTTATTAGTATGCGCAGAAAAAATTATAAATGGGGTTGGTTCATTATTTCCGGCATTTCTTTTAAATTTTAACATTCGTTTAATTTTTATTTATAATCTAATATAAAGGTAATTACAAAGTATGAAATATTCACTCTATTTACTCCTAGCAAGCTGTTTTGTGTTGAACATGGCAAGAGCCGAGTCCTTGACCAAAACAAAATTTAATAATAAAAGAACTATTACATGCGAAGGGCTTTATGATGATTCTTTGCAAGGTTTCACGACAGATAAAAAAAGTATTTGGTGGAGTTTTGGTGACCGTATAGTAAAAACTAATATGGACGGAAAAGTTAGCCTTGATATAAAGCTTCAAAATGTTTCAATTCGAGGTATTTTAGTTAATGGCACTAAGGTCTATGTGCTTTTACTTAGAAAAAACAAAACGGCGGGAGTTAATATATACAAGACTGAAAACATGGCTTTGATTAAGTCTTTTACCTTGACCGGATTTAAGGCTAGTACACCACGAAGCATCACTTTTGCGGACAAACATTTTTTTGTGCTTGGAGACGCGCAAAAAAGCTCTAAGATATTACCGGTTAATGAATATAGTATGAGTTTCAAGTTAATAAAAACACATAAGGTTAATACCTATCATGAGGCAAGCAACTTTAAAAATATAGCTTTTATTGACAACTGTTTTTATATCGCGCGTGTTTCAGGTAGAAGAAATAAATACTCCCTTTTTAAATTTAACAAACAATTTAAAAATACTGGAAAATATGACTCTTATTGTTGTATCGGCAGTGTGGAAATTGCGCCAAAGCTTTGTCTTGTCGGCAGGACGATTTTAAAGAAATATGTCAAGAGACCGCGCAAAATAAGTAAGTGGATTGGCTTGCTGAGAACTGCAAAAGTTAATAAATCTGGTATAGATGTGATTGGCAAAAGAGGATTGAGAGCGACGACTTACCGCAAGATGCCTTCTGATTATTTTCAGACACGCAAACAATATTCTATTCCGCGCAACCGCAATCCTTATAAGGGGATTAACTGGAAAATATATAAACAGGTCTTGAACTCGTCACATATGCATTGTCGTATTCAACGTACACTTGATCGTATATTAGATCGAGGAGTGAAATTTTTAACCCTTTCAAATTATTATCCAGCAATGCCGGTCTATCCGATAAAAAATAATCGTTTGAAAGAGGATTTTAGCGCTGTTACAGATGGACTTGCCAGAAATGGGAAAAAAGTAAGCAAAAAGCGTAATCTCATAAAGATGATATGTGATCCCAAAACTGGTTGGCAGGGAGAAATAGAACCGGCTGCTCAAGTAAGGCTTTTGGGGAACAACATAAGAACCTATAAATTAAAAATTAACAAAGACGTGATAGAAGCGCCAAATGCCGAACATTATGGCTTTAAATCAGTTTCAATTCATATTACAAGTCCTGGCTCAACATTTTCCAGCGGGCATTTTGACGGCAAAGATAAGTATAGACTTAGACAACACGGTTTCCTTATTGGAGTTGGAATGCCCTGGCCAATGGTTTTCGACCAGATATTCGCTAAATTGATGTTTAAAGATGCTGGTGGAGTTATTATAAATCATCCGAAACGTTCTCATACAAAATTTAAAAATATTTTAGCTTTTCTTGATTTTGACAGCAGAGTTTTAGGAATGGAAATTTATAACAGTGGATACTCATGGAATGAAGAATTATGGGATAAAGTTTTAGCAACCGGCAGGCAGTGTTATGGATTTTTTGTGCCTGATCATGGTGCTCAATCAAAGAATGATTGGGTTGGTCTAAACATTTTATTAGTACCTAAGGTCACCGCTAATGAATGTCTGAAGGCTTTAAGAAACGGGCAATTATATGGTGCTATTCTCGGAAAAGGAATAAAATTCACTTCAATAAAAAGTAATAATATTTCTATAAAAGTAAAAACAGGCAAAGCGCAGAAGATTGAATTCATAACTGAAAAGGGCATTGTTAAGACAGTTTTATCAAATAAAGGAGAGTATACGTTTCCACGGAAAAAAAATGAAAAGCCTGATTTAGTTTTTGTAAGAGTCAGAGCTTTTGAATTTGCCGATAATAAAGATTATGATAAAAGTGTAAAGCGCGGTGGCTATCTTGGTAATGGAGAGGTTATATTCTCACAACCTGTTATGTATAAGAGCAAAAAAGAAGTTGAAGCACAGGAACACCGCAGTCAGTAACGAACTGCGGTATTACCTGCTTCTTTTTCAGTCATAATAAGTTAATTAGTAATATTTAAATTCCTAATTCCTGCTTTACTTCGATAAAAGCTTTTACCGCGTATTCCAAATCTTCCTGCGAATGTGCCGCTGAAATTTGTGTGCGGATTCTGGCTTTACCTTTGGGGACTACCGGGAAACAAAAACCGATCACGTAGATGCCTTTTTCCAACATCTTCGCCGCCATTGTCTGTGCTAAGACCGCATCGCCGAGCATTATTGGCACGATAGGGTGTTCACCAGGTAGAATATCGAAACCAGCTTCAGTCATTGCTTTGCGGAAATAACTGGTATTGTCACGAAGTTTCTTGAGCAACTCAGGGGATTTTTCCACTAAGTCCAATGCTTTCAGCGAAGCGGCGACAACCGCCGGTGAAACGCTATTGCTGAACAAATAGGGGCGTGAACGTTGACGGAGCATTTCGATAATTTCTTTGCGTCCGCTGGTGTAACCGCCGCTGGCTCCGCCCAAGGCTTTCCCCAGAGTTCCTGTGATAATGTCTATCCTGCCCATAACGTCGCAAAATTCAGGTGTACCTTTGCCGTGTTCGCCGACAAATCCCACCGCGTGCGAATCGTCAACCATTACCATGGCATCGTATTTTTCCGCTAAATCACAAATTTTATCAAGTTTGGCGATATAGCCGTCCATCGAAAACACACCGTCAGTAGCGATAAGTTTAAAACGCGCGCCGGAGGCGGCTTTCAACTGAGCTTCCAAATCTTCCATATCGGAGTTTTTATAACGGAAACGTTGAGCTTTGCACAAGCGTACACCGTCGATAATACTGGCATGATTGAGTTCGTCGCTGATGATTGCGTCTTCAGCAGTCAGCAATGTTTCAAATAAACCACCGTTGGCATCAAAACAAGAGCTATACAAAATAGTGTCATCTGTTCCTAAAAACGTAGATAATTTTGCTTCCAGTTCTTTATGAATATCCTGTGTGCCGCAAATGAAACGCACTGAAGACAAACCGTAACCACGTTCCTTTAAACCATCCTGAGCCGCTTTGACAACTTCCGGATGATCAGCAAGCCCGAGATAATTATTGGCGCACATATTCAGGACTTTTTGTCCGGTATTAATGGCGATATTCGCACACTGCGGACTGACAATGATGCGTTCTGATTTGTATAAACCATTAGCTTTCAATTCTTCGAGTGTTGATGCTAAGAAATCTTTATATTTTGTGTACATATTTACTCCTTTTAATTCCATTCTAATATTACTTTACCTGAATTTCCTGAGCGCATTACGTCAAAACCTTTCTGAAAATCAGTATAATGAAACTTATGCGTGATAATCGGCGTAATATCAAGTCCTGATTCAATCATACTAGACATTTTGTACCAGGTTTCGTACATTTCGCGACCGTAAATTCCTTTAAATGTCAGTCCGTTAAAGACTACTTTATTCCAATCAATAGCGGTTTGCTGAGATTGAATTCCCAATAAAGCGATTTTGCCGCCATGACACATATTCTCAATCATGCTGTTTAAAGCGCTGGCGTTACCAGACATTTCCAGCCCGACGTCAAAGCCCTCTTTCATATTCAAATCTTTTTTTACTTCTTCTATAGACTGCTTGCTGATATCCACGGCGTGAGTTACTCCCATCCGCTTGGCTAGCTCCAGCCGGTAAGGATTTACATCAGTTATAACTATATAACGCGCGCCGCAGTGTTTAGCTATAGCCGCGGCCATGATTCCGATTGGTCCGGCACCGGTAATGAGCACATCTTCTCCAAGCATGGGGAAAGATAAAGCTGTATGTGTCGCGTTACCGAGCGGGTCAAAACAACTCAATACATCAGTCGGAATATCAGGGTTGCAATGCCATACATTAGTTACAGGGATAACCAGATATTCAGCGAACGCGCCCGGGCGGTTTACGCCTACGCCGCTGGTACTCATGCATAAATGACGGCGACCAGCCAGACAATTACGGCAGCGCCCGCAAACGATATGACCTTCACCCGAAACCAAATCTCCGACCCGGACATCATGAACATTATTACCGAACGCTTCCACGGTTCCGACAAATTCGTGCCCGACAGTCATTGGCACAGGGATAGTCTGCTGTGACCATTCATCCCAATTCCAGATATGGACATCAGTGCCGCAAATGGAGGTTTTCTGTATTTTGATTAAAACATCATTCATGCCATACTCTGGAATAGGAATATCACACAATTCCAGACCTTCCGCCGCTTGAGTTTTCACTAGAGCTTTCATATTTATCTCTTTTTTTTAGCTTTTTTGTTTGATATAGTAAACAATGTTTAGTATATTATCAAATATTAACTTAGTCAATAGCAATTTAATAAAAAATTCAATATATTTAACAGGCCTCTAGTATAATGAACAAAAAGGGTAATAATATTCCTAAGCCACCAGCGATTGGCGTTAATGTAAAACGGCAGCGTTCTGAGCAGAAAATGTCTTTAGACAAACTTGCCACTGCCAGTGGTGTATCCAAAGCGATGCTCTCTCAAATCGAATCCGCTAAGGTAAATCCGACCATTGCGACGATGTGGAAAATTGCTCATGCACTAAAAGTTGATTTTAATTTACTTTTGAAAGGAAAAGGCGATAAAGTACGCAAATTTGAAATTAATCGTCATGAAGACCTGACCACGCTGGATGCAGATGAGGAAGGCGTACATATTAACGTACTTTCCCCAATTACCATGGCAGAGGATCTGGAATTATATATTTTGACTTTTCAACCAGACAGTATCCTGACATCTTCGCCGCATTATCCCGATACTGAAGAATTTTTGACTGTCTTGGAGGGAAAAGTAGAAGTTTCCGCAGGCAAAAACTCAACAATTTTAAAGAAGAACGATGTGCTCATTTATCAATGCGACGTCAATCATTCAATAAAAAATCTATCTTCAAAAGAATCCAAAGTCTACTTAGTAGTAAGATTCGCGAAAAAGTAATAAGCAGTCTCTCCAGCTTTCTGCAAGAATATATTCAAGTAATGCAAAGACTTTAAGTTTGCCCATTACCAGTTTTTACGTTTAAACTTACTCTATAGACTCGCTGCAGTATTCGCATTTGTCCTCTGTAGCTGAAATTATTTCGCGACAAACTGGACATTGCTTTTGATTTAGATCCGGTACATTTATGTTTTCTCCACAACCAGGACAAGGTGCGGTTATTCCGTAACATTCCTCAGTAGCTTCGATTTCTGCTCCGCAATGTTTACAAAAAAGATCCATTTTCTTAGTCCTCATTTTGTTTGGGTTTTGAGCCTCTTTTATTATTTTAAGTGACGGTTGGCTTTTTTGCAAATTTTTCATTCATTTTGAGCTCAGAAGGGCAAAAAAAACTCGTGTAAAATACAATATTTCACACGAGAAATTTAGAATTTAAAATACTCTCAAGCCCCCTGAATATTATCAGTGGATTCAACATGAATAGCTTCGATATCAGGATATTTGTATTGCAATTCCTGGTAATCTTCGAACATATTCATATTAAGTAGAGTGTTTTGAGAAATAGCCTGTCTGGCTTTTGAACCGATCAACTGACGAACGCTCCAAGGATTCAGACCACCGAGTCTTCCGGGACGTTTGGCGACTAAATCATTATTCTCAATAATTTTCCCTGCTGGAATATCACAGGCAGCAACTAAAACTTTTCTGCGGGCAATCGATCCAAAAGAAAGCTTACCATCTTTATCTACAACTTTCTGATTATTTCCCTGTCCAAGTGCCATTTCTACATAACGAACTTTTTTGGTCATAGTTGACAAAGCATCAATATCAACAGAAATATTAGCATCATGAACATTCTTTTCACTGGAAACTTGAATGTGCTTGGAAATTAAAACCGGCTTCATTGCCGCAACCGCGTAAATAAGGAAATCACTGGTTGTATGTTCCACGCAACCCGAGAGTACCCCGCGTCCGCCAAATGCGGCCCGGTAAGTATTGATAACGTTAAGATTCGCGGAAGCGTAAAGACTGTCTTCTTCTCCCGATTCCTGAGTGGAATGAAGAACAATCAGGTCTTTACAGCCATTATCAATAAGAGTAGCGACAGCCGCTTCAACTTCCGCCAAAGACGCATTAATGTCATGGAATGTTATGGGAATGTCCAATTTTGCGGCTTCTTCGAGCATTAACAGATTATTGATATCATCAGAGTTCATATTAATCATTGGAGTTCCAAGCTCTACGGCTCTTCGCATACTTACAGTATCAAGAGGAGTAATATAAAGAACAATATCCAATTCATCTGCCAAGGCAAACAGTTCCTGCCATTGCTCCATTGTGAAAGATTGTTCATCCCAAACTTTACGGGTGTCATTATCCTCCGCAAAAGGCGCAAAATAGAAATCATTACTTGACGCCATAAACATATCCACACCATCACAACCGGCTTCAGCAGCGGATTTAATCATGCTTTTTGCGTCGCCGAAATCGCCCATATGTGAAAGTCCAATTTCCGCTGTCAAAAATATTGGTTGCCCAAGACCAATAAGACGATTTTTTACTTTTACCACTTTGTTTGAAAAATAGTTGCTCATAACAATTCCCTAGTTTATTTTATTAATTTATGACAATTGTCGAGTGTTTCGACAATTCCCTTTTTAATCATTCCATAATCGCTGCCGACGGTAATAAAACGTACGCCTTCAGCAATAAGTCCTTTCATATATTCATGATCCAAACCTGATGTGCCGCAATAAATGCCGTTCGCACGACAAGCTTTTATTGTCCGTTTGATGGTCTCTCTTATTCTACCGTTTTTGAAATCACCAGGCACGCCCAAACTTTGGCTGAGATCAGCCGGACCGATAAAGATAATATCAACTCCGTCGATTTCCGCAATTGCCTCAATCTCATCAATCGCTTCAACATCTTCGATTTGAACCATTATAAATGTTTTTTCATTAGCCTGACGCATATATTCTTCAGACGGGATCGTACCGAACCGGCTGTCGCCGCTAACTCCATCCATGCCACGCTTACCCAATGGATGAAACTTTGTCTGCTGGATAATTTCGCGAACCATTTCGGCACTTTTGCAATGTGGAATCATCAGTCCAGCGGCTCCCATTTCAAGAGGATGCAGCAGGTCGTCATAATTTCCAAACGCCCGGCGTACCATTACGTCTACGTCTCCGGCGCGTCCGGCTCTAACCACATTTTTAAGTTTTTCCGGATTGATGGCAATATGTTCGTTACAGATCCAAACGACCTCAACTCCCATATATCCCATCATTTCGACGATATCCGGTTCAGCGTAAATACTTTTAAGACAGAATACTGTCTCACCATTGTGCAATTTTGAAAGAACTATGCTATTTCTCATTTTATAAACCTAATTGTTTGATGATTATATTTTTAAGTGCGATTTTTCCTTTTACTGCGCCGGAAGCATCTCCAAATTTAACTCCAGACGAATATGTTTTTGTTTCACGTCCGAATGTCGATACAATCGGAGTGGATAATTTATCAATATAAAGTTCCGCGATACCGTTTTGCATATCACAAATAACACGGTAATTATGGAACTGTTTTTTTACAGGAAATGGAGTCAACACATCCTTACGTCCCCTAAGCGAAAATATTCCCTGATTAGCAAATTTAAATCC
>Ga0255410_1026_pt1 | contig 27378 bp, 23 predicted proteins | sample CelNoTSeSYBR01J2_FD_182126 | JGI IMG/M metagenome (GOLD analysis project Ga0255410, IMG submission 182126) | Sediment cell enrichment communities from methane seep in Santa Monica Basin, California, United States - CellEnrichment... | ecosystem: Environmental > Aquatic > Marine > Cold seeps >... | reverse complement strand
GATGCTGATTTAGTCATCATGGCCGCCGCAGTCGCTGATTTTACTCCCAAACAAGTTTGCGGTCACAAAATCAAAAAGACTTCCGGGAATCTGACAATAGAGCTCGAACCGACTGAAGATATTTTATTGACTCTAGGCAAAAACAAGCCAGAAGGGCAGGTGCTGGTTGGTTTCGCGGCGGAAAGCGAAAACTTACTAGCCAATGCCCAGGGCAAAATGCAGCGCAAAAATCTTGACTGGATTGCAGCCAATGACATTAGTAAAGCAGGTAGCGGTTTTGCCTCCGACAGCAATGCTGTAACATTATTATCTAAAGACGGTAAAAAAGTAGAAATCCCGATGGATAGTAAAAAGAATATTGCTAAACAAATGATGGATATTTTGAAATAAAAAAAGCCGGATGTAACGGCTCCGTGATCCAACGGCGGAAAGCGTTGGTCGTCCATCTCCAATGGACGAAATTTAAGCCCGCAGGGCGCAAATAGACCAATTCCTTACTCGAAAAGCCGAGGCTTTTAAAAATAAGCTTGCGCATTTTTAAAAGATGCGAGCGTTAGAGTCACCAAAACTAAGTCTTTCCCGCGTGAGCGTTACATCTTATATCAATTTGTAATCTAAAATATAGTTAATTGTCATCTTTAAGTCTGTTTGTATTCAGGAGGGGTCTAAGGCGGAACTACAAACATGGGAATTAAAGAACCATAGCACGTAATTTGCTGGGAGCTCGAACGTTCGCATCTTTCAAAAAATCACTTCGTTTTTTTTGTGAAAGCCTCGCTTTTCGAGTAAGGAATTGGTCTAATTGCGCCCGGAGGGCTTAAGTTTCGTCCATTGAAGATGGACGACTCGCGTTTCGCCGCGAGACTACGACCAGATGTCATCTGGACTATATAGTAAAAGATTAACTAAATCAAGCCTTCCGCTTCTTCAAAATCGAAAATTATATTCATGCATTGAACAGCTTGGCCTGACGCGCCTTTGGTGAGATTGTCGATGGCACTAGTCAAAATTACTTTGTTGGTATGTGGATCGATATTGTAGGCGATTTCGCAGCAATTTGTCATTGTTACATATTTGGTGTCTGAAAACTTTTTGGCTTCCAAAACCCTGACGAATTGTTCGTTGGCATAAGCTTTTTCGTAGGCTTCGCCGATTTTTTCCAGCGTGCAACCATCATTGGCATTGAGCAGAATCGTTGAATTAATGCCGCGGTTTACTGGCACTAGATGTGGTAAAAAATTGATTGCTATTTCTCTGTCAAGGCCAGCGGCGAAAGCCATTTCCTGTTCTATTTCAGGTAGATGACGATGTGCTACTGTTCCGTAAGCACGGACACTTTCGTTGCACTCGGGGAAAATAAGCGGCAGTGCGACTTTACGACCCGTTCCTGTAACACCACTCATGCTGGAAACAACAATTCCATCTGGTGAAACAAGTCCCGCTTCAAGTAATGGAGCAGTGGGAAGTATCGAACTGGTAGGATAACAACCGGGACAGGCAATGAGCTTAGCGCTTTTTATCTGTTCCCGGTAGCGTTCCGGCATGCCGTATACAGCTTCTGACAGCAGTTCAACAGCCGGATGATCTTCTTGATAATATTCTTTATATTTTTCGGGGCTTTTCAAACGGAAATCAGCACTAATGTCGATAACTTTCAGACCAGCTTCCAGTAAAGGAATAGCATATTCTGTAGCCAATCCATGCGGCAATGCTAGAAAAACAACGTCGCATGTTTTAGCTATTTGATCAACATCAGGTGCAGAAAACTTCAGGTCGCTTCCCGTGAAACGCGGGAATACCGTACTTACTGGTTGATCCGCGTATTTACGGGATGTAATAACCGCAACGTCAGCTTGACGATGGCGAGTTAAAATTCTCAGCAGTTCTTCACCGGCATAACCTGCAGCGCCGATAACAGCAACCTGAATAGACATTTGACAGCCTCAAATATATGTATATAATGTAGTTTGAAATTAACGTTTTGAAAACTGGAAACGTTTACGAGCACCAGGTTGACCTGGTTTATTACGTTCCTTGACGCGAGCGTCACGAGTTAATAAACCTGACCCTTTCAAAACAGGACGTAAAGTAGCGTCCATTTTTACTAATCCGCGAGAGATGCCGTGACGCATTGCGCCGGCTTGGCCGGAAATTCCGCCACCCTTTACGTTAACAAAAATATCTACAGTCTTTTCAGTTCCAGTAATAGCTAAAGGTTGGAAGATGAAAGTTGCGATAGTTTCAGTCGGGAAATATTGACCCAGTTTTTTACCATTAACTTCTACTTTGCCTGTGCCTGGTTTGATGCGAACCCGCGCTACCGCGGATTTGCGACGACCAGTTGCCCAAATTTCTTCAGTCTTAACAGCCATAATATATAATTACTCCTTAAACAGTAATTTTAGTTGGATTTTGTGCTTCGTGCGGATGTTCGCTGCCAGCATAAACCTTTAATTTACGGAATTGGGCACGCCCAAGTCTTCCGTGCGGCATCATTCCCCAGACAGCATCTTGAACAATGCGTTCAGGGTTGTTTTCGCGGACTTGTTCTGCAGTTTGCTCTTTCAAGCCACCACGGTATCCACTGAAATTGACGTATTTTTTGTTTTCGCTTTTTTTGCCGGTAAAAACAGCTTTAGAAGCATTAATTACGACAACAAAATTACCGGTATCCACATGAGGAGTGTATGTCGGTTTGTCTTTGCCGCGCAATGCATTAGCTATGCGTACGGCGATACGCCCTACAGGCGCTTCAGACGCATCAAACAAGATATACTCACGTTTGATTTCGTCATTTTTTGCTAAATAAGTTTTCATTTTTAAAGTCTCAACTTTTTGGTTCATTTTTTTCTATTCTTGAACTAAAATAACAGTGCATCATTCCCATTCGTTTTCGCAATGATCGGGGGCGCAATCACGAACAGAAGCACTTAATATACCCACCTATGCGTAAAATACAATATTTTTTTTGAGAAAATTAATATTTTACTGGCAGTATAAATTTTTATTTACCGTTAATCTGTTTTTGCCGCAAGATTATTTGTTTAAATTTAACGCCTTTGAGCTTGTTTCACTGTAATTGCCACCGAAATCTATCATTTCATTAAAGAACGTAACAGCTTTGTTGTTGTCGCCTTTCATGATATACTCTATGCGGAACTTAGCCGGCAATTGATGTTCAGTTCTATATGTGGAACCGTCAATGATTGAGTATTTAGTCATTTGCGGCACATTAGTAACCATTTTCGATACACGGTAACGTCTGTTAAGCGGAAGAACCGATATTACATGCATCTGTAATGGATAATATTCACGATCAGTTAATTTTAAAACAGTGCTGCGTTTGTAGATGCCTGGATTATTATATAAGCGGCGGCAGAAAGCGAAAGTTTTGTCGTTAATTTTGAAAACCGCGAAGAATCCATGGTCGTTGTTTACTTTTTTGACCAGTTTCCAGTTAGGCAGACCGACTACTTTTATCCATTTGTCCAGTGTGCTCGTGTCAGGAATCTTAGAGACGCCGATGTTTTGGATGTTGCGTACTGAATCAACAACATTGCTTATTGTTTCATCGAAAATAACTTTATTTTTAACACCTACCTCACTTGCGGTCACGCGTAAATGTCGCGGTAAACGGCGCATTCTGATAATATAACCGTTAAGTTCGCGGACTCTGGATACTTCACCTGTTCTCTTGTTGTGAACCTGATATTCTTGCACCAGTGAAGCGTTTGGACCCCATTGTGCGAGACGGAGATTTTTACCGTTTACATCTTTTACCTGAATTTTTAGAGGATGGGGCTTGCCGTCAATATGATGAAAACAGAATGCCAGCTGGCTGTCGTTCATGCCTATAGCAAACAAAGCGAAATAATATTTTTCTGTTTTTTCTGTTTTCAATATGCGCCATTTATACAGACGTGTGATTTGTTCCAACCATTGACAAAAGCTATTGTAAACTGGTAGCTTATCGACAGTTTGGCTTTCGAAATATCCGTTTGTCCAGTTTTCGGCTCCCGGGTCAATATCTGAATCAACATCTGAATCCAGATAGAAATTACCGTGAAGAGTCGGGTTTTCATTTTTTGTGCTTTCTGATAAGAGTATTGATGCTCCTATACAAAGTGCTGCAAGAATTGTTAACATTTTTTTCATTTTTTATTTCTCCTGTCTTTAATTGATTATAGTATGTGTTGTTTTATTTTTCTTTTTAAATTTCTTTATCATCTGTATCTTCTCTATCCATTATCCATTGATTAAAAAAGTATTTATTTTTATCACCAACTTTTTTGAATTTTAATTCTGCTTTGTGTATGTCTGTACTAATGTCATTTGGCATGTTGCTGGATGGATATGATGGTTCAGCTTCACAGACGAGTATTATTTGTGAACGTTTGGTTGATTCTTTTTCGGTAGAGAACAGGTATCCAATTACTGGCAGTCTCGACAAAATTGGAACCCCGGTAACACTACGGACAACTTCACGCTTGCGGAGACCACCGATAATAAACTTTTGTTTGTTATTGCCGATATGCACTCTAGTTTTGATGAGGTTGTCTTTTGACAAGCGGGGTGTGCCGTCAGAAGTCCATCCTATTAGACTGACACTGGTCATTGCGACATCCAGGACTGTAGCATATTGGTTGACAATTGGATTTACCGCGATATGGAATCCATGGTGACCAGGTTTTAGCGCGAATTTTGAATTTTTAATACTTTCGGTACTTTGCACTGGTTTAACAGTTTCCCAGACATATTCTGAAGTAGCGGTGTGCGGATCGTTTTCTGTATATTTCTTTTTCTTTAATACAAATCCGAAAACAGTCATTTTGGTTCCGTAGTTTCTACCGTTTCCATCTATAAAAGTGTTGCCTGTTACTTCCATGATATAACTGTTTGTGCCTGCATTTCCTGTATTGATTTCAAGTACAGCCAGGGAACATTTTATGTTGTTGGTCATAGCAATACGGGTGCCGTCACTTTTGTAAGCGTTAAATTTATAATCAGCTCCGGTTGTAAAACTAGTACCGTAAGTAAATTTGCCAGTTGCAGAATAAGTATTTTCTGTGATAGAGCTTCCAGCTTGTTCATCTTCGCGTTCGACGTTGAAAAAACCGGATTGTTTGATGATACTACCAGCTTGACGGTTACGCATGACAAGTTTGCCTTGTGTCAAGATTTTTGCTTTGCTCTTTGAAGCCAGAAAGTCCAGATAACGAGTATTCCATTTTGGGTTGATGTTAAATAATTTTGTATTGCTTGACCCCGTTTTGGCAACACCCTCGCCGAAAGTCCCCGCCCAGTTGCTGCGGTATTTTAAACTGGCACTAAAGAGGTCAGCTCCATCATTATTTTTCCACGCCAGGAAATCCGCGCCGATGTCGGTGTCATTTTCAGCAAAAAGTTCATAAACCTTATAAGTAAGTTTCACTTCAGGCAGCGGGACATCGTACTGCGCCATCATGTAACGAATATTCTTGATGGTATATAGAGGGGTGTAGAAAAATAAACTGTTAAGTCCTTTATCTACCAGTACTTTATCTTTGCCTTGTTCAAGTTCAAGTTCTTCGGGGTTGGACTTAGTGTTCGCGCCGACATTGGTTATCATTGCTTTTAGTTCGTTTGCGGAACGATACATCGGCCAGTACATATAACGTTTAGAGCCGGATGACGCCTGCATCCTTGGCTGGTCAATAGTTTTGATGATGTTGTCCAGTCCAACTCCATTCTGCGTATCAGTAAAACGGTAATCTTCAGCAGAGACGATTATAAATTTTTCGCCATTGTTATATACCATGCCGGTAACGTAAACGGGATCTTCCGAGACCCGACGAGCTTCTACTGCGGCCAGGATGTAATCGCGCAAAGTATATGGATTAGCATATTTGAGTTTATAAATTTTTGTGATTACATAAGGGTCGGCATTGTCGCGGATGAAATTGATTCTTTTTGTATTTTTGTCAATGTCCACATTCAGCCTTGCCAGTACCAGGGTATTCAAGTAAGGGCGAGATGAATTTGTATTTTGTCCCCGAGGTATCCCCCCGGTGCTCAAAGCGCTGCGGTCATATGCCACCGGAACTTGAGAATAATGTGCATCCTGAGCAAACACTTCTCCTGCCGTAGCTATTAACAGCAAGCCAATAATTAATACTGTTTTTTTCATTTTTGTTCTCATTAAATCCTTATTTATGATTGTTCGTTTTTAGTTTTACCAGCTTTTTTCTTTTTATGCTTAGGAGCAAAAGCTTTTTCTACCAGCGCGATATCGTTTTTGAAATCTCCTTCCATTTGACCGTTATCAGGATGAATCAACTCGCCTTTAACGCTTACAAAGAAAGTATTTTTAATCTTGATTTTGGTAGTGCTTCCAAAAATATATTTAAGATAAGGTATTTCGATAAGCCATGGTATTCCCACGGTTTGTTCAACTTCCTGTTCGGAATCGTACGAACCCAGCAGTTTTTCAGTTCCAACATTGAGTGTGATTGAAGAATTAATTTCGGAAGAGTCTATCAATACTTGTCCAAGATTGTTACGTTCAACTGGTGTATTCATAAGGACTCTAAAACCGAATATAACAGCACCGCCTATTTCATTATAGGTTTTTGGAGAAAAATGAGTGTAATTATATTCCCCGTATTCTTCCTTTTTACTTTGTCGCAGACAAATTGTAGGATTTTTGATATTTACGAAAAATCTCGCATTTTTAGAGGGGATAGAGGCTATGTCTGTCTGGTCATTATCTCCTTTGCGGATAGTTTGGTATTCAGGAGCTAAAGTAAGCGGGTAGCTGCCGGTGTAATCATTAAGTACGGTCAGGCTGCCGGTTGCGGAAACTGTTGCCGCGCCATTTTGACTCAGCAGGCGTATAAAGCTCATATCAACCGGTGGCGCGAAAAATGCTCCGCCCCAGGCGAAATTTGATGAACCTAACATGCTTACGCTTTCGCTGGTAATCAGATTCATTATTTCTTCAGAAGCGCGCGTCCATAAATCTTCAAAGCTGAAGCTGAACAATCCCAGTCCCGGCCCGTTTTTCCAGGCGTTGTAATCTATACCGACATCCAGAAGATCGCTTTCACGTACTTCGTATACTTTAAAGGTCAATTTCACCTGTGGCAGGGGACGATCCAGGTATTTGAGCCAATGACGAACTTTTCGCTCTGAGTGGTAATGATCGGTTTTCCAGTAAATTATATTGGAGGGAGCATTGTTCCAGACATAGCCCTGTCCAACTGTGGTAGAGTTAAGAAGTCCAACAAAATCATCGCCAGAGCGATATTTTGGTTGATAAGAACCGCGCGTAATGCCGGTTCCGCTGACCAGTGAACCCACTTGATCTTTTAGACCTGGAATATCCATTTGTTCTATCATTTTATCAACATAAGGCATCATTTGCTGTCCGGTACTGACTAGGAGGAATTGTTTTTTTCCGTGCTTGTAGTTGAGGCGTTGAACATTTGACTGCGGAGAAAAACGCTTGACTGCGCCGAGGATAAAAGGGGTTGCGTCAGACGCGCGAAGGTATTTTAGTTCGTATACTTTGGTGACCATCTGCGGCTGAGCGTCATTCTGGATGAAATGTACTGTTCTAGATTTTGTTTCAGGGGTCAGTTTCGTGTAGGGATTGGAGAAGTTATCAGGAAAGAGAATTCGTTTTTCTCCCTTTTTTATAACAGACTGCGGAATTTGCATGTTGTCATATGTCATCTTTTGGGGACTTTGGGCTTTTGCGTTAAGTACACTTAGTAATAGTGTCATCACTACCCCGTAAGTAATTTTTTTATTCATTGATTCGAAGCTCCGTGTTCGATATTTTTTTGTATTTCTGTTACGATGATATAAACTTACTGTTCAATTGTTAGAGAAATATTAAAGGCCTATTCAAAATATAATAAATTCTATTTTTTTTGTAAACATTTGGAAGGCATAAAAAAGCCAATCCTGATAGGATTGGCTCTTTATTGTATTAGCAACTAAATAATGATTTTAATGATTATTTTGTTTTGGTGTTTTGTCGAGCGTTAGAGTCGCGACGAAACGAGAATCTCCCTTCGAGTTTAATTTGCCGCTAAAGTCGGACTCTTTGCCAATTTCCACTTTGCCCTTGTAATCATCAGGTACATAAACAAGAATCTTTTTAGCGATGTTCTTGATGTCTTTGACCAGCACATATGCCTTATAGCCGTCTTTATGCGGCAGACTTAGCCCGGAAGAAGCAAATTCACCATTGAGAATTACATTTTTCTGCTTAAATATACGAGTTTCAACGATTTTTTTGAAAGGTACTTCGGCGTAACGATCCGGCATTAAAGGCGCGAGAAGCAATAGCGCGATCCAGGCTATCGCCGTAGCTGCCAGAGCTGATAATAAACCTACTTTGAGCCATTGGAAAAAAGTAACATGGCTGTGGGAGCGTTTTTCCAGCATTCCCAAAGCCACGATGTTGGCGGTACTGCCGATCATTGTGATATTTCCGCCGAAACAAGCGCCGAAAAGCAATGCCCACCACAAAGGTAGATCATGGATGTTTAGTGATAATTCTTCTATTACCGGGCAGAAAGCCGCGACGAAAATAACGTTATCGACAAAAGCCGATCCCACCGCCGTAATACTCAAAATAAATGGAATTAAACTAGCCATGCTTGTGCCGCAGATATTTGAGAAATAATGCGCCATTACACCCGAAACGTTAGTGTGTTCAAGCGTTCCGGCGATAGCGAAAAGCAGCATGAAAAACAAGAGCGTCCACCAGTCGACTTCGCGTTCAACGTAATGCCGTGCGCGGTCGCGGCGGAGAATCATTACCACGCCTGCACATAATAGCGGCGCAATCAATAAAATACTGTTTTTGCCCAGTCCCAGCATGACTTCGAGCTGATGATGTGAGGCAATCAGGATAATTGTAACGATTAATAAAGTCAGGCCTTGTTTGTAAGGAACTTCGACTTTGGGTACTAAAGATAAATTACGTGATAGACGTTCGGCTAAACTGACGTCAAACTGTTTAAGTTCTTTGCGGTAGTAAAACATTGTCAAGGCTACTGTCGCCGCCAGCGCAACAAGCATTATCGGGAAAGACCAGAGCATGAAATCCCCGAAAGTCAGACCGCCTTTGGTACCGATGTAAATACCTACCGGATTCCCCATCATGGTTCCGGCGCTACCAACATTTGTACACAAAACGCATATTAAAATATATGGTATCGGGTTGAGTTTAAGCCGGTCGCAGACTTGGAAAATCAAAGTTGATATGAAAATAATTGAGGTAACTTCATCCACCGCGCAGGCTAAAAGCGCCGAAGCAATGGCGGTCACCGCGATAAATTTCTTGCCAGAAAGATTCGGCATTGATACGATTAATTGCACTATCCAAGTGAAAAAACCCAAGTCGCGCAAGGCTCCGACAATAATCATCATGCCCACCAGAAATAGAATTACTTCCAGAGCTGAGGATTCTACAAAAGTCGTGATATCCATTGAATTGGAGCCGATCAGCACCGATAAACCTATAAAGGCAATCGCCAGACGGAAATTCCAAAAGAATAAAGTACCCATGATGATCCCGATAAATACCGCGCAGGCAATTGCTTGATCGGGGGTGAATATTGTTTTGGCACCGCCTATGCCGATTGCTAAACTGATACTGACCAAAATGAGCAGTCGGGTAAGAAGCATTTTTGTGGTGAGTTGAACAGAACCTTCTTCGCTATGCATTGATAATCTCCAAAAGTATTTTTAGTGTTTGTTTTTTGCGATAGTAAAATTTATTCCCAGAATAATTTGAGGACAAAGTCTTTCATATTTACAACGCCTGCGAGTTTGCCCTTATCTATGACCAGTATCTGGTCTACTTTGTGCATGATAAATAATTTGGCAAGCTGAACGGCGGGAATATCTATATCAACAGTGATCATGTCTTCGCTCATAAAATCGGCAAGCTTGGTTTCCTCATCGGATTTGAGCATGTCGGCGAAAGGCTGAAAACGATAAATTGAACTCAGGTCATTCATCCACAAGAGATGTTCCGGCAGGCTGAATTTGAGAATGTCTTCCAATGAGACAATCCCGCGTAAATCACCTTCATTATCCAGAACTGGAATAGTTTTTACTTTTTTGAGCGCGAAAGTTTCGATGACCTTATGTAAATTATCGCTTTCCTGTAAAGTAACGGGTTTGCGGGTCATTAAATCACGGGCACGGACAAAACTCGGTAATTTGAGTTCTCCGGTTGTGAAGTAATCAAGAACCGCCACAGCGTCTTCGAGAGACGCGACGCGTTCTATATTTTCGGGGTCAGCGAAGTCTTTTGCTAAAGCGGACAGGACTTGCAGGTGCAAGCCGGGATCATCTTTCGGGGTCAAAATTAAAACGGCTACTTTTACTGGAGGCATGCCGGGGGAATTGAAATCTATGCCTTCAGTGGAAGTGCCCAATGCTATAAGCATGCGATCCACATCAGCCATTCGCGCGTGCGGCACAGCTAAGCCGGGAGCAATAACGGTAGGAACGATATTCTCACGGGCAACAACAGCTTTAACAATATTCTTTTTGTTCAAGCCGGGGGTGGTTTTACATAAACGAGCAGAAAGCTCTTCGATCAGTTCATGGCTAGTCTCAGCCTTTATACCGCAAACGATATTACTTTCCGCTAGAAAACGATAAAAATGCGGATTATTCAATTCAGTCATACTTTCGTCCTTCCCTTTAGAATTAAAGATCTTATACAAAATTATAGAACCGTTATTATAGTAGCGTGAATAAAATCTTTTTCCAGTCAGGAAAAGCGGAAAAATGATAAAATAAGCAATTCTGAATTTTCAAAGGATATGAATCTCGTTTACTTTACCGGATGATCAAACCACCCTCTGGTTTTGAGACATATCTTCACTAGCATCAGCATGAGAGGTACTTCGATGAGTACACCAACTACTGTAGCTAATGCCGCTCCGCTTGAGAGCCCGAAAAGCATTACGGATGTGGCAATGGCTACCTCAAAATGATTAGACGCACCGATTAGAGCGGCCGGGGCGGCATCTTCATATTTGAGCTTGAGCAGTTTCGCCAGGCCGTATCCCAGCCAGAAAATCAGGACTGTCTGAATGAATAGCGGGATGGCTATCCAGATGATTGTCAGTGGATTGTCGAGGATAGTTTCACCTTTGAAGGAAAAAAGCAGTACGAGAGTCGCTAAAAGTGCCGTAATTGTTATCGGCGTCAGTACGTGGAGGAAGGTTTCTTTAAACCACGTTTCGCCTTTGATAGCGATGATCCATTTGCGGGAAATATAGCCGGCAGTCAGTGGCAGGGCTACGTAAATGCCGATGGAAAGCAGCAATGCCTGCCATGGTACGGGCAGTCTTCCAATACCCAGCAGAAAACCGCCGAGTACGCCGTAAAGTACGAGCATGGTCAACGAGTTAATCGCTACCATTACAAGAGTAAGTCCATCGTTTCCGCGTGCCAGAAATCCCCACACCAGTACCATAGCCGTACAAGGCGCGATGCCTAGCAGGATACATCCGGCGAGATAGCTTCGCCATAGTGGGATTTGAAGCATTTTGACACCCTCGTGCATAATGACGGTTCCCGCGCCGTGTGTCGCACCGACTGTCAAATTTAGACCAAATGGCATTTTTACGATGTCCGTAGCGTCTGCGCCGATGAAACCACGGAAGAGAATGCCGAGAAATAGAAAGGCGATGGCGTACATAGTGAATGGTTTGATACACCAGTTGACGAATAAGGTCAGGAACACGGGTTTCCCGCTTTTGCCCGCCTTGATAACCGAGCCGAAGTCGATTTTGACCATAATTGGGTACATCATAAGGAACAGGCAGATAGCGATAGGGATGGAAACCACCGGTGCGTCATTAACAAATATGGACATGCTGTCAAGCTTTTGCGCTAATTCCGGCATGATTTTCCCGAGCACAATTCCGCCAATAATACACAAGATTACCCAGATTGTCAGGTAGCGTTCGAAAATACTCTTCATTTTCCGATCATTAGTCATTTGTCAGTCCCCTAATTAAGTGATTCCGGCATAGTTGTTACAAAGTTTTTTATTTCATCACGCACTTTGCGGTAACAGTCAAGTTGTGCTTCCGCATCGCCGCCTTGTTCTGCCAGCTCCTTTGCCATTTTGGGAGGATCGCCAAATCCGACATGAATTACTTTACAGTTAGTCGGGAAAAAAGGACAGGTTTCTTGGGCATGTCCGCAGACGGTAACTACAACATCAATATCTACATCTTTAAATTCATCAATATGTTTAGATTTATGTTGGGAAATATCAACCCCGGCCTCTGTCATCACTTTTACAGCATTCTGGTTTAGTCCGTGAGTTTCGATGCCAGCCGAATATGCCTCAATTAGATCTCCTTTCAGATGACGGGTCCAGCCTTCGGCCATTTGGCTGCGGCATGAGTTTCCTGTACACAGAAACAAAACTTTTAACTTTTTCTCCATTATTTTTCTCTATAGAATAACAACATGAGGGGTTAGTAGAATTTTGAGGACGTTTTTATCGTCTTTTCTGGTATAAATAACTTTGTTTGCCATTTTGCAAGTCAGGAATATACCGATTCCACCGACTTCGCGGTGTTTTATGTCGCTGTTTACATCAGGAATTTCGGCTTCTAATGGATTAAACTCATGCCCGTCATCGATTATGGTCAAAGTGATAATTTCATTAGCTATTTCCAGACGTACCTCAATTTCATGTTTATCTTCATCATCATAAGCGTATTTGATGATGTTTGTGAGCATTTCTTCCATGCAAACATTCAAACAAAAAATAAGCTGTTCTGAGAAGCTCCCGTTCTGCGCGATATCATTAATCTCGGCGCATAGTAGTTCCAGCTCATTAACAGTATTTGTTATTTTGAATGTATGATAGTTGGCCATAGTTTTTTTGAAAATATCTTTAAGGCTTTAGTAAACTAAGAGCATCCGGCTCATCTTTGACTATCGGTAGAATTGTTGCCAGACCAGCGGTATTTAAGGCTGTTTCAACCAAGGGCGGAACTGAATGCAGAACAATTTTATTGCCTTCGGAGTCAAGTTTTTTGGCGGCACTAAGCAGCATTCTCATACCGAGAGACGCAATAAATGTAACACCTGAAAAATCTATTACTACAGCCTGTTCTCCTGACGCTAATCTTGAAAAATCCATTTCAATATCCCGGACACCCGTTATGTCCAGAGATCCGGACAACAAAAGATTTGTTATTTTGTCTGTTGATTCGAGTTGTGTTAATTTCATTCTGTTACTCCCAAGTTTTAATTATTAATCTGCAATATGCGCGATAAATGGCAAATTGCGGTCAAATTCATCTCTATCCAAACCGTAACCGTAAACAAAAACATCTGGAATTTTAAACCCGGACCAGTTTGCGGAAATTTCCGCTTTACGTTGTGGTACCTGTTTGTCCAGTAAAACACAAATGTTTATTGATGCCGCGTTTTTTTCCTGCAGCCAGGCTTTTACACTATGTAAAGTTAAACCCGTATCCAAAATATCATCCAGCACTAAAATGTGTTGTCCTGAAACATTTAATTTCGGTTTGGACCGTAAATTTAATTTTCCAGAACTTTTGCGGTTGTTATAAGAAGCAATCGCGAAAGTATCCAGACGGACAGGGCACTTGATCTGGCGAATTATATCCGCCGCGAAAATCAACGCTCCGTTAGTTAAAGCCAAAACTGTTACTGTTTCATCCTTATAATATTCTGTAATGCTGACCCCCAATTCAATAACCCGTTTGCTGATGTCTTCTTGACTCAGTAAAACATGATGATTTAATTGATTGGCTTCTGTCTTTTTCAATTTGCTTTTATTTGCTGTTGCTTTTTATTGATTTCTTTTTGGCTGCTAATTGTTCAATTGAAAGAAATTTCTCTCTTTTGGACTGTCTATGCAGTTGTATTCTTTTAATGTCTTTTTCGAGAGCAGAAATTAACTTGCCGGCGCATTTGCTCATAGCTTCAACAAAATATTTCGGACCTTGTTTTTCGAATTTACTGCTGAAAACTGTTGAATTTTTAAAGGCAATTTTAAACGTATCATCATCAGATGTTTTAATAACATAATTTACGCCCAGTGATGCTGTATTTTTTTGCAAATCAATTCTGAACATGAAAATGTTACCGGAAATAATAAGTTCGGGGGTTTCGGGAGTTATATCATCTTGTTTAAATGCGCTCTGCAGATAACGTGTAAGCAATAAAGATGGAGTTTGTATCCATTTATTATAATCATCTATAAGCATCTGACCATTAACATCACGGTAAACCATTTTGTATTTAGACGGTTCTGTAGAGTCCAATGGAAGAAATTTTACCTGAATTTTCTTCAATACTATTTGCGCAGGAGTATCCAAATCATAATATTTTACCGTAATATAGTCTTTTTGTCCCAAGCCCCACAGGCATCCAGTTACAAAGAATAGTAATACTCCCGCTATTGATAAGACATAAAACAATTGTAATAATTTTTTCTTCATGAACATTTCTCCATTTTTTTAAGCCATTAAATAATGGCGGCTTAAGCTTATAAAATCTTCTATATATTACAATACTTTTAAAACCTGTAAATGTAAAGCCCGATAGTTATTTACCGTTGAGGTATTTTTAAAACTTGACCAGGCCGTAAAGCTTTTTCTGACGGAATCGCTTCGCGGTTCGCGTCAAAAATGAGTTTATAATATTTTGATGAACCATAAAAACGACGTGATATACTGCTTAGAGAATCTCCCCTTTTTACTGTATAAGTACGGCTTTCAATATTGATTTTCTTTTCTTCTTCTTTTGCTTCGGCTTTTTCCAGTTTTTTAATTGCAAATGGCGGCGCTATGACCTGAGCTTTCGGGATTATTTGCGCTGAGCTTACTGGTTTTCTTTTTTCTGCCGGCTTTGTTTCCGGCTTAACAGTTTTCTTTTCCTCTTTCTTTTCTACTTTCTTTTCTACCTTCTCTTCTACTGTTGTTGTTTCTTCAGCTTTTACTTTTTTCTCTTTCTCTTCTTTCTCTTTTTTCTCTTTTTCTTCTTTTTCGGCTAATGTTTCTTTGAGTTTATTACGTATTTTTTTCATTTCCTCCAGTGTTTGACGGTGGATGTTTTGCAAACGAATTAACTTCGCGCTTAGCAGTTTTTCATTAGTTCGTATTTTTCGTCCGTATCTAATAATCTGTTTCTGGAGTAATTTTATCTTTTTCAATTCCTGTTCTTTTGCGTACAAGGTATTTTGCAGTGCGCCGACATCTTCCGGGTCATTGTATTTCAGGCGGGCTTTATGATAATATTTTTTGCGTGCCGCGTTCAGCCATTTTTTTACATTTCCGGCTTCAGGAGAATTCGGAGCGAACTCCAGAAAACGTTCATAGTGATAAACTGCGCGAAGCGGCTTGTCTAGGTTTTCATCATAGATAGATGCCAGTATTAAATGTGTTTTCGATGAATCAGGTCTTAGCGAGAGGTAACGATTGAAATATTTTACCGCCTGCTCTGTTTCATTAGATTTTTGGGCTTTTACGGCGCGTTTGAATAATGGATGCGAGCTTTCGTCGCCACTTTTAATACTGCATCCGGTCAATCCCAAAAACAAAATTGCAATTATAAATATATGTATTAATGACTTCAAAAGCTTATATCCTTGTTGCAAAAATTAAGCAAGCTTACTCCGCAAACCGCGGCCGTTTCGACACGCATAATATAAGGTCCAATATTCAAAGGAGCAACTCCGCTTGACAACATTTGTTGTTCTTCCTTGTCGGAAAATCCGCCTTCCGGTCCAACTAGCCACGCGATATTGGGATTTGATGCGTGTGAAAGTTTTTTGTCATTCATGCTGACTGCTCCATAAAATGCCGACATTTTCGCGGCTTTTATTTCTTCCAGAGCTTTAGCTAAAGGGCAGGGGGTAGAAATTTTTGGAACAAACATGTTTTCGGCTTGTTTGCAGGCTTCCTGCATCAGGCTATGCCAGCGGTCGCTAATTTTGTCAGGGACGGCAACGGAATATTTAGTTATAATCGGGTGAACCGCCCAGACGCCGGCTTCTGTACACTGGCGCAGAAGCTGATCCATTTTCGTGCGTTTCGGAACAGCAACGAACAAATGAATTTTTATGTCCGGTTCAGGATGATGTTTAAGACTTTTTATAATGATTTTTTTATCTTCAATAATTTCAGCTTTTGCGCTGCCGCCTTGTCCATCAAGCAAACCAACAATATCACCTTTTGCCGCTCGCAAGGTTTTGAATAAATGTTTTGCCTCACTCGTCGGCAACAAAGCTTCATCGCCAATTTTTCCAAGTTTATCAATATAAAAATTATGCATAAACACCTGATCTAAATTATCAAATTAAAAATCAATTTACCACACATCCTCCCTGATTCAATAAAAAAGTAAAAATAAGCATATCAAAATTGTTGTAAACGGATTTAATATTTTCGATCACTGTCATCCCATAATTTGCTTAAATTAACGATTTCTTGATTATTTTGAACTTACGAATTTTCATTTTGATTTACCCCATTTTCGGTTTTTAATTCTATTGAGCTCGGATCAGCTTAACTAAATCCTGGCAAATATGCTTGTTCTGGAGCTGCCCGCATCCTCACTTTGCCACCTGCTGTCCCACAGCATTCAAGAACGCTGTACATATCTAAACCGTTCCAGATTACGCCACGCAAGGCAGTAAAAAGGCTGTTAAACGAATGTTTCCATTTGCTTTGCCAAGCGATAAAACGCAGTAAAATATAAGTTAATAACTCTGTCCAAATCTGCCAGCGTACAGCATTTTTATTATAGCCCATAAAGCCAGCTAGTTGTAAAGTCCGAAGAGAATGACCTCGAAGAAGTCGCAGACAAAACATGACAGAATTATTTTTCTATTTTTGTTGCATGTATTTGCGTTGACGTTGCAACAGTGCAAGGTTCTTCTTATAACGTGGGTTATCCGGGGCGATTATCAGAGCAAGTCTGAAACAGCGCTCAGCTTCATTTAATCTGCCACGTTTTGCCGCGTAAATGCCGATACGGTTAAGTATTACATTATTACGGTATTCTTGCAAAATCTTGATACCTTGATTGTAATCACCGGTCATACATAAAGCCTGGGCATATATTCTCAATGATTTTATAGTTGGGTGTTTGCGAAGCAAATCTTCTGCATATAACAGGGCTTTATTAGGTTTATCAAGGTTCATATAAGTTGTAACTAAATTACAGCGTGGGCGATAAGAATCAGGAAGTTGTTCTGTTGTTGTTTCAAATAAAGTAAGCGCTGAACTCCATACTTTGCTTCGATTCATCGTCATCATCGCAAAAATAACTATAATTATTGCCAGAGCCGTTGCTGTATGACGAATACGTTGCTCTCGTTGCTCCGGCAGGGCATTCGTATAGCGGTTAAATAGTTCTGCCACCAGCCAGGCTAAAGCAATCGTCGGGATATAGAGAAAACGTTCTGCACCCAGTTGCTTCATCGCAATAATATTGAAAAACGGTAGCAGAGCGCACCAGAACCACAACCATGGGGCAAGCAGCTTTTTTCTATAAAACAGCCAGGTAAGAGCGATAAATACTATAATAAAAATTATGGTATATATCCAGGGTATAAGGTCGCTGCAGGTTTTTGCAAAAGGATAGCCGAGGTAGTCGGAGAACAGTGGATATGGCAGCAATTGAATCCATAAATAGCGCAGAAAAATCCGCGGCATGCTGAGCCAAGTGGTCCAGAAGTTTCCTGTACAATAGCCATCTTGCGCAGTATGAGCAAGCACGAGGGAGCGGGTTATTACGGCTGCTATTGACTCTAGTAATAAAATTATCGAGATTAGCAATGGCCACCATCCAATTTTGACGATTGCTTTGATCGATGAACCCTGTGCGTTAAAGCTGTTATAAAGGAAAAACAGAATTAAAAATATAGGAAAAAACAGTGTAGACAGTTTTGACGATAATGCCAGGGCGAAGGCAAGGCCGGCCAGCATAATAAATATTATATTGCGTTTATTGCCACGGGCAGGGTGTAACAGTAAAACCAGATTGAATGTAACTAAAAGAAAGGTGGTGGCTAATAAATCTTCAAAGCTTTTTGCCCAGCATACCACTTCGGTATTCACCGGATGTACCGCAAATAACAACGTACCGGCGATGGCGGATAACATATTCTTAGTTAGTTGTAAAAGTAGCAGAAAGAGGACAACGGCAACTAGGCCATGTCCGATAATATTAAGCAGGTGATACCAGAATGGTTCAAGTTTGAAAAATTTGTAGACTACCGCATGGGCTATCGTTCGTAGCGGGCGCCAGTTTGTGGAGGTAAGTTTTAATGATTGAAATTTTGTTTCTGAATTAAATAATGGAGCACTGTAGCTGTCAAAATTATTGTTTGTTATGCTTTCCGTCTGATGTGTATCCTGTTCAGCTTTTTTGTAAAAAGTAGAAAACGCTAAGCTTAGTGATCGTATTTTTTGGTTCGTTAAGATTGCTCCTTCATCATCCCAGACAAAATCAAAAAAGGCAGTTTGACAATAGAGCATGGTGCTGAATAGAAATATGCAGATACAGACAATAAATATATTTTTTTTGTTTATAGATAAAGTTTTCATATTTTATATGATGGAAATATTGGGGTCATTCATATAAGTGTTGTCAAGTGTAGATAGTATTTTTCTGCCCGAAAACTTTTAATTTCTTTTGTTTCCGGTTGAAATAATATTCTAACTTTGACATTTTAACATACCAATAAAACTCCGTCCTCTGCTGTTATTTCTATATTTACGAGTCGGGAATTTTCCGCTCAGTCATTCATCTGAATCTAGAACAATCACTATATTGCACATTTTCTGCAATATCAAATATTAAACTGTTTAATTGCTCCTATTTTTGGTGAAAAATAGAGTAGCTTGAATTCGTCATCCTTTCAAGTTTTTAATTTCCTATGGGATGGCTGTAATTTTCGATTGATAATATACAAGAACGATGCTTTAGTAAATAAATTCAAAACATTAGAGTATTTTATGTTTGTCCAAGGAAAAATTAAATTATTTACAATTATCGGTCTGACTCTTTCGGTATTGTTTTTTGCGCTTGTCGCTTTTACTTCAATTCCTCTGGGAATTCCCGTTGACTGGGTTTGGACACGGATAACTGAATTTCCCGGCTTTCCGATTTATGAACTTATCGCGATGGTATTATTTCTGGCAATTGCTGTTTTCTGCGCATTCAAAATTGACTTTCAATTGAGCAAACTACCCAATAAGTTAGTTTACGTTTTTCTCATTATTGTCATGTCGATGATGTTTGATTATTATGTGCTTTTGAGCGGGCGCGCCGGGGTTTCAGAACATATCTTCGCGGTTATTGATCCATATACCAGTGGATATTTGATGGTCGCCGGGGAAATAAAAGAGCCTGGAAAATATTTTGCTGATTTTGATAAGGTCCTTGAGAAGGACGCCTATGATTCAAACCATATTGACGTGCATCCTTTCGGCAATGTCGCCTTTTGTTACGCGGTGCTTGAATGGTGCAGAAAGTCGCCAACTCCCTCATGGCTTATTGAAAAACTATTGCCTGACAATATCATGGACGATGTAAGGGCGGCAGGCAAAGCCGGGGTTTTTCATGGTGTTACCCAAAACGATACCGTTTACACTGCCGCGGCAGTGATTGTTTTAATATTTCTGGCAATGAATTTTATCAGCAGGATAATGCTGGTAGCGGCACTTTTGGTAATGACTAAAGGTAACTCACGTAATCTGGGATTGAACAGCGTATTGCTTGGATTCTCTATTCCGGCTCTTATTCTGTTTCTCGGACAACATGATGTTATGATGTTTTTTATTGGTGCAGTATGTACTTTGTTGTTAACTCTGGCTATTAAATGTGAATGGAAAAAATTTCCTGTTTTTTCCGCTTTGACAGGAGTCATGCTTGGAGTCGGAGTGATACATACGCTTGCTTTTTCCATGTTTATATTCGCCGCGATACTTACTATTTTCTGCTGTCGTCGCTTATCCGGTCGATATATGAAAATCGGTGTCTTGCTTGGAGGAGGTTTATCAGTAGTTGTCTTGTGTATGCTTTGCGGCATTGATATTATAACAATATGTCTGTTGGCAAGCCGCAATAATTCCCGTTTTTTCGCCGAATCAGGCAGGTGCTGGTATTGGTTCCCGTTTAACCTTATTGATTTTATAATTTTCTTGAGCCCTTTTCTGGCGATTCTGCCCTTGCTTCTAGTACCAAAGTTTAAAATGCTGAAACGTTCGAAATTCGCCCCGTCTCAAGCCCTTGCTTTGTCTTGCGTATTTACACTTCTTATATTATTAATATCACCTTTTTCTAGAGGTGAAATGGGACGTTTGTTACTATTTTTTATGCCTGTTTATTCACTAAGCGCGTGTTTAGCCATAGCTTATCAGAAGTTTTCGAATAAAATATATTTTTTATGTATTTTGAACTCAATAGCAGGCACAGCCTTGCTCTTCGCTTTGCGTTTTGCATTAAAACTAACAATGACTTTTTAAGCCAGAACTACTTGATTATTCCATCCTGAACGCATTATATTTGCTATAAAACATTTTAAGCATTATAATAGTTAAATTAACCGTAATTCGAGGATAGAGGATGGAAGAGCGGGAAAAAATGGTACGGCTTCAAATTGAGAATCGCGGTATTCGCGACCCGTCAGTGCTGGCGGCAATGCGTAAAGTTCCCCGGCACAAACTGCTTCCCGATACTTTTGCAGCTGAAGCCTATAGCGATTACCCTTTGCCTATCGGTGAGGGGCAAACTATTTCCCAGCCCTATATTGTTGCCCTGATGACGGAATTGCTTCAGCCGCAACCTGAACATAGAGTGCTTGAAATTGGCACCGGCTCCGGTTATCAGGCCGCGATACTTGCTGAAATTGTTAGCGAAGTGTATACCGTTGAAATAATAAAATCTCTGTCGGAGGAAGCCAGGAGTAAGCTTGATGCTGTTGGCTATACTAATATCCATTTTCGCTGTGCTGACGGTGGTGAAGGCTGGGAGGAAGAAGCTCCGTTTGACAGTATTGTAGTAACAGCCGCAGCCCAAAATATCCCGAAGTTACTTAGTGCTCAACTGAAAACTGGAGGAAAAATGGTCGTCCCGATTGGCGGCGCTGGTGAGGTTCAAATACTTTATGTTTTGGAGAAAACAGAGGATGGGCTGGAAGCAAAACCCGGTATTGCCGTTCGTTTTGTTCCTATGACAGGTTCATCACAGATTACTTAATTTATTATGGAGGAAGTTGGTATGGAACTTTTGCTTGAAAAACTGCACGAAGCTCAAGAGAAAATCGGTTATTTACCGGAGTCCGAAATTATCCGCATTGCGGACGAACAGGGGCTTTCGCAGGCGGAACTGTTTGGAATTATTACATTTTATTCACGTTTTTACCTGCAGCCTGTGAAAAAATTTATCATCAGGGTTTGCAAATCGGTTTCTTGCGGTATTAACAATGCTACTGATATCCGGCAAAAACTGGAGGATTACCTTGAAATCAGAGACGGATACTCAAAAGACGGATTATTTGCATTCGAGACCGTAGAATGTCTGGGACATTGCGCTGATGGACCGGTAATGACCGTAAATGATAAAGTTTACGACAAACTTACTGCTGAAAAAGCTATTGAAATTATCTCTGCATATCAGCACAGGAGTAAATAAGATGTTTGAGTACAAATATCTTAAGAAATTCATTGAAGCTGGACCATCAGGCGATTTCGCGAGTTTGCGCAAAGCTTTGGAATACGGTCGTGATAATTGCCTGAATGAACTTGAAAAGTCCGGTTTAGTCGGGCGCGGCGGAGCTGGTTTCTCAACCGCCGCGAAATGGAAATTTGCGTGGAACAGTCCAAATGTTGTTTTGATATGCAACGGGGACGAAGGCGAACCCGGTTCGTTCAAAGATCGCTATTTATTAGAGAATGGATCTTTTCTATTGCTCGAAGGTCTTTTGATTTCCGCGTTTATGTTGAATTCATCCGAAGTATATCTTTATGTTCGCGATGAATATAAAGAGGCTCTGGAATCCTTTCGTAAATGTCTGGACGATAATATGGATTTGATAGTGTGGTACTGTGAGCAGATAGATCCAGAATTTGAACTGAAAGTCATCTCCGGCGGAGGAGCTTATGTTTGCGGAGATGAAACTTCATTGATAAACTCCCTGGAAGGCAAACGTCCTCATTCGCGGATAAAACCGCCTTTCCCGGCGGAAAAAGGATTGAGTGGATTGCCGACAATTGTTAATAATGTCGAAACCTTGAGTAATTTACCATTGATAATCCGCGATGGCGGAGCAAAATTCTCCAGTCTCGGCGTTGAGGGCAGCCGGGGAAGCAAGTTGATTTGTTTGAGCGGTAAGGTTGATAAACCCGGATTATATGAAATTGAAATGGGCAAAGTTACTCTTGAGGAAATTGTTTTCGGTTTTGGCGGCGGATGTTCCGGGAAAAATTTAAAATTTGTCATTCCGGGAGGAACTTCGACCGGGGCACTCTCCTTACAGGAATTGCAGGTGGCAGTTGATTATGATAGTTTGCGGGCTGCAGGAACATCTTTAGGAACCGGTGCGGTGATTGTTGCTGATGAAAGCGTTGATGCCCTGGACGTGGCGTGTAACGCTGCCGATTTTTTTATGTCTGAAACCTGCGGAATATGTTTTCCCTGTAAAGAAGGCAATCGGCAGATAGATTATTTGCTGAAGTTGACTCGACAGGGCAAAGGAGAGGAACGTTATCTGGAGCTTATTCAGGATGTCGCGGTGACGGCGTCGTGTTCCGCCAGATGCGGGCTTGGGCAGAGTTGCGGAAATCTGGTAAGCAGTTTAATCGAAAAGTTTAGATCTGATTTTTTGAAGCATGTCGGGGAGGCAAGGCATGATTAAGTTAAAAATTAATGATCAATCGGTCGAGGTTGCTGAAGGTACTTCTGTCTTTAAGGCGGCAGAATCAATAGGATGTAAAATTCCGGCATTGTGTTATCACCGTGATTTGAGTGTTTACGGAGGATGTCGTCTGTGTATCGTTGAAATCAAGGGGCGATCCGGCTTTCCCATATCCTGCGCCACGCCTGTTGAACAAGGCATGGAGGTTTTGACCCATACTCCTGAAATATGTGAAACCAGGAAAAATATATTTGATTTAATCCTGGCTTATTATCCTTTTGAATGTCGGTTAAAATGTTACAGCTGCGCTAGCAGTAATATCTGTGAGCTCAGAGAGCTGGCGGAGGAAATGGGAATTAAAAAACTAAAATTTGAACCAGTACCCCGGGTGGGGAAGATAGATGACAGCTCACTTGCAGTTAAATTCGACAGCAGCCGATGTATAAACTGCGGGCGATGCGTCAGGGTTTGCCGCGAAGTTCAACACGTGGGCATATTGAGCCCAGGCAGGCGCGGGCCGGCAACTCAGGTTACGACATTTATGGATAAAGGCATGGGAAATGTTGACTGTACCGGCTGTGGACAATGCTTGATGGTTTGCCCGGTCGGCGCGATTCAGGAAGTATCTAATATCGATAAAGTGTGTGCGGCAATCGCTGATCCGCAAAAACATGTGGTCGTACAAGTTGCGCCGTCGGTTCGTTTTACTATAGGGGAAGAATTTGGTTCCAGGCCGGGAGAAAATCTGGAAAAACAAATGGTTACTGCATTGCGGCAGATGGGTTTTAATCAAATTTTTGACACGGTTTTCACCGCTGACCTGACGATTATGGAAGAAAGCGCGGAATTTATCAAACGCTTTACTGAGAAATCAAAACTTCCACTTATAAGCTCATGCTGTCCGGGGTGGATAAATTTTGCCGAAGACCATCTGCCGGAATTGAAGGATAATTTATCGACCTGCAAATCTCCACAGCAGATGTTCGGTGCGCTGCTCAAGAGTTATTACGCTGAGAAAAATGAATTGGATCCGAAAGATATTGTTTCAGTTTCAGTTATGCCGTGTACCGCTAAAAAAATAGAATGTATGCGGCCGGAAATGATGCAGAATGATACTTACGATGTTGATTATGTTTTAACGACCCGTGAATTGGCCGAAATGATTCAGAGTCGTGCGCTTAACCTGCCTGATCTATCGAAAAGCGAATATGACGCACCTTTTGGTATTACTACCGGGGCAGGGGTGCTGTTTGGCGTCAGCGGCGGCGTTATGGAAGCCGCGTTGCGCACAGCTTATGAACTTATCACTGGGGAGGAACTGCCCCAAATAGATTTTGATGATGTGCGTGGATTGGCTGGAATCAAGTCGGCGGAAATCGATATAAAAGGAACAAAAATCAAGGTTGCTGTAGCAAATGGATTGGAGAACGCCTGGCAGTTATTAAAGCATGCTGCTGATTATCATTTTATCGAAATAATGGCTTGTGTCGGAGGCTGTATCGGCGGCGGCGGACAACCGGTTTCCAGAGATTATGATATTTTGAAAAAAACGCAGGGACGGGATTTACGCGGATGATAAAAACATGAAATTACGCAAATCCCACAAAAACCCGGACATACAGCAATTGTATAAGGAGTTTCTGGATCATCCTTTAAGCGAAAAATCTCATGAATATTTACATACGCACCATTAGAAATATATCCAAATATATCTGCATTAAACACATAGTTCAGGTGAAAAATTTCAAAGAATATCCGGTCATGAAAAATAATTGAAAAAATTAAAAAAAAACGGCTTGATATTTAATTTATTAAAGTTACTTTATTTGGTGCGCTATACTATATGTTGTGGTTTTTAATTGACGTAACCACTATATATGCGCATCATGCAGATTATCAACTGTTTACATTTATTAACCGAAAACTTGTCCGAAGAACAGGTAAAACGTCAGGAAAGAGAGAAGGAGAACATAATGACCAAGACCGCTGGCACTTATAACATATCAGAAGATATATGGAACCGCAAATACCGCTATACCGGAGGCGATGAATTTCCCGAGGACAAGAGCATAGACGATACTATGCGACGTGTGGCAAAAGCTTGTGCCGCAGGGGAAAAAGACAGTAAAAAATGGGGAAAGAAATTTGAAGAAGTACTCCGTAATTTTGAATTTATCCCTGGCGGACGCATAATTGCTAATCTCGGTACTTCCCGTGAAGCCGTAACTATGTTCAACTGCTATGTAATGAATAAGATTGAAGATTCCATTGAAGGCATTTTTGATACGGTCAAAGAGTCTGCTATGACTCAGAAACAGGGCGGCGGCGTTGGTTTTGATTTCTCGACTATCCGTCCTGAAGGTTCATATATCCAAGGTTGTGGAGCTCAATCATCCGGGCCGATAAGTTTTATGCAGGTACTGGACTCCACCTGCCGCACTATTATGAGTGCCGGACAGAGGCGTGGAGCACAAATGGGCGTAATGCGCTGTGATCATCCTGATATTGAAACATTCATCACTGCCAAACGAAAAAACGAACAGCTTCAGATGTTTAACCTGTCGGTTGCAATCACTAAAGAATTTATGGAAGCCGTCAAAAGTAATGCTGATTGGGAACTGAAATTCGATGGCGAAGTCCATAAAACCGTAAAAGCCGCTGAACTGTGGCAGGAGATTATGCGTTCCACATACGATTACGCGGAACCTGGTTTTCTTCTGATTGATAAAATCAACGAAATGAACAATTTGAGCTACTGTGAAGAGATCACCGCTACCAATCCTTGCGGCGAACAGCCACTGCCGCCATATGGAGCGTGTCTGCTGGGCTCTGCTAACCTGACCCGTTTTGTTAATAAACCGTTTACCGAAAATGCCGAATTCAACTATAAACGGCTTGAAGAAGTTGTTACTGTAGCTGTGCGATTCCTGGACAATGTTATTGAATTGAGCAACTATCCGCTGGAACAACAGAAGGCTGAGGCCGAATCCAAGCGTCGCATGGGAATAGGCATAACAGGTTTGGCGGATGCGTTTATCTTCCTCGGAGTTAAATACGGATCGGCCGAATCTGCTAAGATAGCTGAAAAAATTATGAAAACTATTTCCCATGCTGCTTATCGTTCGAGTATTGAGCTGGCAAAGGAAAAAGGCGCATTCGAAATGTTAGATGCAGAAAAGTATTGCCAAGGCAAGTTTATCAAAAACATGCCGAAAGACATTCAGGAAGGAATAAAAGAGTATGGTATTCGCAATTCGCATCTGACCTCAATTGCTCCGACCGGTACTATCAGTTTGCTGGCCGGTAATGTTTCCAGTGGACTTGAGCCGGTATTCGCGTTCCATTATACCAGGACCATCCGTAACAGCCATGAGAATGATGTCAGCAAAGTGGAAGTATCTGATTACGCTTATAATCTCTATTGTAAATCTATGAATACTGCTTCTGTTGATGATGAAGATTTGCCGGAATACTTTGTTTCCGCAAACGACATCAAGCCGATTGAACACCTGAAAATCCAGGCTGTGCTGCAGAAACATGTGGATAGTTCAATATCCAAAACTATTAATATCCCGGCTGATTATCCATTCAAGGATTTCGAAGATATTTACATGAAAGCCTATGAAAAAGGCTTAAAAGGTTGTACCACTTTCAGACCATCTGAATACATCACCGGAATCTTGGTCAAAGAAGACAAAAATAAAAAAACTAAAGAAAAAATCCAGAAAAACCAATATCAAATTCCTAAACGTCCAGACCAACTTGAAGGTACCACATACAAATTGAAAACCTCGCTTTCTCCAGATGCGTTCTATGTAACGATCAACGATCTGGTTGTAGATGGCGTACATCGTCCCTATGAATTGTTTATCAACACCAAGAATCTGCAGCATTTCAGTTGGATCGTGGCAATCACCAGATTAATTTCAGCAGTGTTCAGGCATGACCCAAAACCAACCTTCCTGGTTGATGAGCTCAAAAGCATTTACGATCCGAACGGCGGGTATTTCAAAAAAGGCAAATACATGCCTTCTCTCGCTGCCGAGATTGGTTATGTGGTTGAACAGCATCTGGAAAAAATCGGTATCACCACAGGGACTAATAAAATCAAGTCTGACGCAACGGTAATAAAGATCAATGATTCCAACAAAATGATTTGTCCGCAATGTAACGAGCGCGAATTAATCAATCAGGAAAATTGTCTAAAATGTCTGTCTTGTACTTACAGCAAGTGCAGCTAAAAAAGCTGGGAGCGCCGGTCCACGCAGAGCGTGGTAAACTCCAGATTTATTCCGCAAAAGGCGGAACCGGCAATTCTTCAAAATATTGAACATCGAACATCGAATGAAAAAAACTGGGAGTGCCTGAGCCGCAGGCTCTTTGGACTGCGGCACTCCTGTGCCGCTTTTTTATTTTTTACGATTAAATTTATTTATTTTTTT
>Ga0255410_1024_pt2 | contig 28068 bp, 17 predicted proteins | sample CelNoTSeSYBR01J2_FD_182126 | JGI IMG/M metagenome (GOLD analysis project Ga0255410, IMG submission 182126) | Sediment cell enrichment communities from methane seep in Santa Monica Basin, California, United States - CellEnrichment... | ecosystem: Environmental > Aquatic > Marine > Cold seeps >... | reverse complement strand
CGCCGACACTGTTTTCATAGCTCTGGGCAAGACCTGTGCTTTGCGTATGAGAACGTATTTTCACGCGGTTTTGCTTTAGGTAATTCAATAATTTTTGCTTATTCATCGGCTTTATCTGCGGGCGCGTTTTTACGGGCTTGACGTAAACTAAATCTTTAGATACTTTTATTTTTTTAGCCGGTTTCCACTTTTTTTTCGGCTTTTTGGAAGTTTTCTTTTTAGGAATTTTCTTTGGCCTCTTTATAACTTTCTTTTTAAGAGTTTTCTTTGTCGCGGCTTTTGGTTTTGCCTTTGGCGGCACGTATGCCGGCGGTCCCGGATTCGTTGGAGGAGTATAAAGCGATACAGTGATGCTCTTGGGACGTTTTGGTTTGAAAAACTCTGCAGCGAATCCCCAAATCAAAATAGTTGAGATAATCACGACGTGCGCAATAACTACTGAATGAAAAATTTTCTTGCGCGTACGTGGATCAACCAGAGCTGCTTTATCGTCGCTTTGTCTGTCAAGATTTTTAAACATGTTTTACTTACTTTCTGAAACTGTTATTAATGAAATATTCGAAAAGCCGGAATTTTTAATTTCTTTCATTAAGGCAATAACTTTGCGATAAGAAATATCACCGTCCGCCCGCAAAAAAAGCATTGTTTTGGGAGATGTTTTTTTTAAGTTTTTTAAAATTTCAAATAAATTTTCGCGACTGACGATTTGTCCCCTGTAATTAATTTGACCATTTGCCAACAGGTTAACGGTTTCGGAATTTTTGTCCTCAATTTTATCCGCATTCATTTCCGGCGGTGAAACATCAATAGAGTATTCCAATAGTGGTGTAGCGATCATAAAAATAATCAACAACAAAAAAGTCAAATCCATCAACGGCGTCATATTGATTTCATCAATTGTATCTAGTTGTGATCTTCTTTTTCTACGGCTCACGACTTATATCTCCCGGTTATCAATTTCGAGTTGTTCGAGCTTGACTTTGGCGATAAAATCCTCTGTAAAATTGTCCATATAAACGGTTAATTTACGGATAGTTACAGTCAAAAGGTTATAGCCAATGAGAGAAGGTATTGCCACTACCAGTCCGACAACCGTTGTCAGCAAAGCCCCGCTCACCCCCGGAGCCAGGGCTCCGATATTGGCGCTGCCGTGAGCAGCGACCGCGGTAAATGCCATCATTATTCCCCAAACTGTTCCGAACAAACCGAAAAACGGGCTGACGCTCACAGCGGTACCAAGCACTCCGATACGTTTTTCCAGAGTCATAATTTGATCGGCGACTTCGCGTTCGAGCGCAGTTTGAATCGCGGAAATCTCTGATTGAGTCAATTTCACCTGCGGCGACTCTCCATGAGTCTGCATAATTGAAACTTTTTCATGGGTAAGCGATTGAAATTCCATCAACTTGTTGGCCCCCGCCATATAAACTTGTGCAACCGGCGAAGGATTGTCTTTAGCGTTCCGGTAAAGCCCGAAAATAGTCTTGCTGTTCCGGGTAAATGAGATCAAATATTCTGAAAGTTTTACCGCCCGATGCAGGGCCAAACCTTTGTCAAGCATGATGGTCCAGGTGAGAACCGAAGCAAACAACAGAAAAATCACAATAGATTGTCCGACGATATCACTATGAGAAAAGGCATAACCCACGCCTTGAGCCGCAATTACAGTATTAAAACTTGTTAACATTCATTTGCCTCCATATTTTTGAGAAACTGCACTTTAATATTTATATTATCAGAGTATATTCTCTAGACTGATATTACAAATATATATGCAAAAAAAGAGAGACTTTAATGAAAGATAATTTTACAGTACTGGGTTATGACATCGGCGGCACCAAACTTGGAGTAGGTCTCGTACGCAGCGATGGCAAACTGCTCGGACAGGCTCGTATCGAAAACAAAGATACTAAACCTGAAGATATTTTACCTCAAATGGTTGATGCCGGTTTGAAATTAATCGCCGAAAACGGCTTGACCAAAGACGATGTCCGCGCTATCGGAATCTCCGCCCCCTGTCCCGCCGACATTCCAAACGGAATCCTGACCGCGCCGACCAACAACAAGCTGTGGCGCAATGTTCCAGTCAAACAATATCTTTCAGAACATTTAGGAATAGAGGCGTATTTTGACAATGACGCCAACGCCGGAGTTTTAGCCGAATGGTTTTTTGGAGCCGGCAAAGGCGCGAAAGATGTAATTTATTTAACCATGAGCACCGGCATCGGCGGCGGAATCATTGCTAACGGAAAACTTGTCCAGGGCGCAAGCTACCACGCCGGAGAAATCGGGCACATGGTATTGACTATCGACGGACCGGAATGTCCATGCGGCTTGAAGGGATGCTACGAAGCCTATTGTGGCGGAGTCGCCATCGCCAAACGCGTCCAGCGCGAAATCGCAGATCAACCCGACCACCCGATTATCAAATTCGCCGGCGGAAAACTCGAAGATGTTGATTTGATCGCCATCGAAAAAGCAGTCAGGGCCGGCAACGATTACGCAGTCGCGCTTTGGGACGAAATCTGCCTGCGCAATGCTCAAGCTTACGGTATGTTGATGAATATGTTAAATCCCGAAAAAATCATTCTCGGCACAATAGCCTGGGCCGCCGGAGATCTTTTCATGGAGCCGGTATTAAAGAGCGTTCCAAATTTCGCCTGGAAAGAAACCTACGAAGCCTGCGAAATCGTACCTAGCGAATTACGCAGAGAAATTGGATATTACGCCGGAGCCGCCGTCGCGCTCAATCACCTCCACGAACAAGGCGAATTCCAGATATAAAAAATAAATTCTTTACACTCTGGCGTCTTTGCGGGATATTCTTTTGAAACATTGATTGTTGTTGAACTCAACTTTTTTCCTTTTTTTAGTAGAGTTTTTCGAAATTTACTGTATATTAAGATTTTATCACTTAAATAAATGATGATTGGACTAATGGAAAATGAACACTGTTAATAGAAATATTTATGGAGGAAAAACTCAGCGCCGGAACTGGCTGCTGGGTGCTTTAGTGTTGTTTCTGTAAGTCGTCTGTTCTTCTCTTTTCTTTCTTAAAATATAACAGCATTTTTCTTTTGTGGAGTAAATTATAATGAAATATCCTAAATATGTATATCCAGAATCAATAGCAATAAAAGATCGGCAGTGGCCGGATCGTAAAATAGAAAAAGCACCAATATGGGCATCGGTTGACCTCCGTGACGGCAATCAAGCCCTGCCCATACCAATGAACCCGGAAACTAAACTCGAGTATTTTAAAATGCTCGTAAAGATAGGTTTCAAGGAAATTGAAGTTAGTTTCCCTTCTGCCTCACAAGATGATTTTGACTTTGTCCGCACCTTGATTGAGGGTAATCACATCCCTGACGATGTGCGTATCGCAGTTTTGACACAAGCCCGTGGTCATTTGATTACCCGTACCGTTGAATCCCTCAAGGGAGCCAAACAAGCATTGCTGCATTGTTATGTGCCGACTTCTGATTTGCATGGACGTTTTGTTTTCGGACGCAATCGCGAAGAAGTCAAACAGATGGCGATAGATGGCACTCAAATGGTAAAAGACGCTATAAAGGATGCAGGAATGGAAGGCATTATCGCCTATGAGTTTTCTCCTGAAGAATTCACTGATACCGACATTGATTTTGCGATTGATGTATGCAAAGTAGTCAAGGAAACTTGGGGCTCATGTGATAAAAATGATTTTATTTTGAACCTGCCGGCGACGGTTGAACGCCGTCCGCCTTATCAATACGCGGATATGATTGAATATTTTTGTAATAATTATCCTTATCTGGACGAAAGTACAATTAGTATTCATGCTCACAACGATCAGGGCTGCGCGGTGGCCGCCAGCGAAATGGCATTGCTCGCCGGAGCGGATCGGGCTGAAGGTACAATTTTTGGTCACGGCGAACGCACAGGCAATCTGGATATTTCTGTCCTTGCCTTGAATTTCTTTTCGCGCGGAATAGATATTGAGCTGGATTTTTCAAATATGCCAGAAATCGTTAAATGCGTTGAAGAAGCCTCCGGGCTGGACGTTCACGTCAGACACCCTTATGCCGGACAGTTGGTGTTCACCGCGTTCTCCGGTTCACATCAGGACGCGATACGCAAAGGCATAGACACCAGAGACAAAAGCTCTGAATACTTTAAACAGGGCTGGAAAGTACCTTATCTGCACATTGATCCCGTTGATGTCGGACGATCTTATGAAAAACTCATCCGAATCAACAGTCAATCAGGAAAAGGTGGTATCGCTTTTGTACTTGAAAAAGAATTCGGCATCTACGCTCCTAAGCAGATGCACCCGGAAATCGGTGCGGAAATCCAGAACTATCTCGACGAAAAAGGCGGCGAAATAGACTCATCCGAATTGCTTGAGGTATTTGAAAAACGCTTCATCAATATCAAAGGTAAGTATATAATGGATAAATTTTCACGCAGTATTCGTGATGATGATTCTATCGGAATAAAAATTGATATAACAATTGACGGCAAACCGCTAAGCCTGGAAGCATACGGAAACGGACCTATTTCAGCAGTTACTCATGCTTTACAGCATTGTTCTGAAATTCCGGATTTCAAGCTGGAGGATTTTTCTGAAAGAACCATGGGACAAGATGCCGACGCTAAAGCGATTGCTTTCGTGGGAATCCGTCCCAAAGATTCCAAGCGTTTGATTTACGGAGCCGGTGAACATTCAAATATTGACCGGGCGGCGATTGCCGCGCTGTTTAGCGCGCTGAATCGCCTTGCGGATAAAAAAGGATAAAAAAGCTGATGAAAAAATATGTTACTATCATTGTGATTTTAATTCTTGTAATTTTAGCACATTTTTTCTTTATCGGCCCCCTGATTTCCTCCAAGCCGGAGACCAAGCCGGCACAAATTCAGCCGCAAATAATAGTAAAAACTGACGTTCCTGCACGCAAAACGTATAAAGTTGCGTCCCAAAATCCCCGCTTCGGGAAATTTTTTGATTACCGTAAAGCGGTTTGGGACAACAAACTGCCACTTGCTGGCGGCAAGCAAGTTCGCGCCGGAATACTGGTTGATTTAGATACACATAAGGTTTTGTGGGCAAAAAAACCGCGAACCGGTGTTCCGATTGCCTCAATGACCAAGATGATGACTCTTTTATTGGCTTTTGAAGCCTTGGATAAACGCTCTGATCTGGATTTGGATACGCCAATTGATGTGAGTCCAGGCGCCGCCGGCATGGGCGGTTCTCAAGTGTATTTAGATGTGCAGGAAACTCATCCTTTTGGTGAACTGCTTAAAAGCATGGCGATTAAAAGTGCCAACGATTCTGCTTATTTAGTGGCGGAGTATCTCGGTGACAGCAGCATGGCTCATTTTATCGCGGCAATGAATAAACGCGCTTATAAACTGAGAATGCCGAGCACCAATTTTGTTAATGTGCATGGTTTGACAAGCAGCGACAAAGCAAATTCCACCAGCAGCCCGGAAGGACTGGCGATTCTGGCAGAACACTTATTACAATACCCCCTGCTAATGGAATGGACTTCGACTAAACAGTCTTATTTTCGACCTGAAGGCAACAAGCATCGTCAACTATTGACCAACACAAACCGTTTGCTGAGAAAATGTCAGGGAGTCGACGGGCTTAAAACAGGCTACACCAGAGCTGCTGGTTTTTGTATTAGCGCAACTTGTCGGCGAGGTGGGAAAAGATTAGTTGCGGTTGTAACCGGCTTCAAAAGTTCCAAAGCCAGAAATGCTTTTGTGAACAAACTTTTTGACTGGGGTTACAAAAAAGCACTTGAGATTGAAAATCTTCCAAAACTGAAGAATTTCAAGAAATAAACATTACATTCCCAATTTCTTTAAAACTGTCTTGAATCCTATTTCCAACGGAGCATCAATGATTAATTGTTCCCCGGTAAATGGATGTGTTAATTCAAGTTTTGTCGCCGCCAGCATGAGACGATGTGAATTGAATTTATCCCTGAACATTTGATTGTGCCGACCATCTCCGTAAGTTGTGTCACCGACTAAAGGATGACGTAAATGTGCAAAATGACGGCGGATTTGATGCGTACGCCCGGTTTTTAAATCTATTTCCACCAGCGAGTAACGCGCTTTTTCATAAGGCCCCACTGGAATAGCGACTTCCGCTTTTGCTATGGTTTTGTACAAAGTCAAAGCGTCTTGTTCTTTACCGCTGGCGGTTTTCAGTGGGGAATCGATCACTCCTGAATCATCCGTCCAGCCGCGTACTAAAGCTAAGTATGTTTTTTTAGCTTCACGATTTCTGAAAATTCGGAAAAATTCCGCGACAATCTCTTTGCTGAACGCGAATAGCACCACCCCGGAAGTCGGACGGTCAAGACGGTGTACCGGATAAACTTTTTTGCCGCTTTGATCACGCACCCGCTGCAACAGAAAATCTTTGTCATTAGACATACTGGTACGATGTACCAGCAAGCCATGTGTTTTATTGACAGCGATGCAGTATTCATCCTGATAAAGGACTTCAGTTTTGCATTTGACCAGCTTGAAATGTTCAGCTTTAAGCAAAACGGCAACAGTCAAAATATCATCTATGCGGTCAGTTTCAATCATATTGACGGCATCTTGTAAACTTAAGCGTAAAGTGTCGGGCGGCAAGACTTCTGCCGGAGAAATTTCCGCGATGACTACCGAGGCGGAAACATTTTTCAAGCCGCCGGTTAAAAGGGGCGATGACTGAATTAATCGAAAACCAGATTCTATAAGATATTGCAAATAAACATCTTCACTGCAAAAATGTAGTGCAACTTTACCTATTGACCGTTGTTTTAGGTAAATATAACCGTTACTGTCGGTTATTAATAACGCAAATAAATCAGTTTTCATTTTTGGAATGGGGATTACGCTTTTTCGGTCGTTTATGCTGACTGTTGCGATGCCGTCTATTTGTCGGCATTGGTCTTGGCCATTGAGAAACAAGATTCTCATCCTGCCAGAGAACCGCATTTTGCAACATCAATACTTCCCGTGCATGTCCATAGCCCTGACGATGAAGCAATGTACTGCGTTTTTTATTCGGGCTGAAGAAATCCGGTTGAAAACTTAGGATAGTTTGAGCAGAAAGAGCCAGACGTTTTATCATATTATGCGGCTGGAAAACTTCTCTTATAATGCGGCGGATATTCGCGGCTGTATGATAATCTCTTTTCCAAAGTTTACCATGCTGACCTAAACCTATTTCGGCTTCTACAAAAGGGAGAGCTATAGCCGCCATGGCGAGAGAAATACTATTGCGGTATCTTCCCTGCAAAACATGATTGTTACGTTCTGCCAAAAGCTGCATTGCATAAGTTCTCGCTGGAGAGTTCCAGTTTGCTTCGAGATAGGGCAGGCTGTACTGCAAAAAATCATAATCATGAAAAGCATTAAAAATACCATCGCAATAAGCATTCTTAAGGATTTTTTCCATTTCCAGAGAAAGTCTTGAAGGCGCGGCATGCAGGATCAAATTTCCATGACATCGAACCGCGGCTTCAGTCTTCGCATCAAACTTAAAACCATATTGACCAACTAGTTTCAAAGCGCGTAATATTCGAACCGGATCTTCTTCGAAGCGCAGTCCCGCTTCGCCGATAGCACGAACGACTCCGGCGTGCATATCATCAATTCCGCAACCGGTATAATCAATGAGGTCATCATGTACCGGATCATAGAACAGGGCGTTCACGGTAAAATCCCGCCGCCATGCATCCTCTTCGGCGGTTCCAAAATCGTTATCCCGGAAGATCATATTTTCGGGAACAGGTTTTTGTCGTATTTTGTCAGCTATTTGTCCAGTCGAATCCGGATTACGGCGAAAAGTGCTGATTTCGATAATTTCCTGACCGCAGCGTACATGAACCAGTCGAAATCGTTTACCAATGATCCTGGCTTGCCGCCGTCCAAAAACCGTACGGATTTCTTCAGGGGTCGCCGAAGTGGAGATATCATAATCTTTGGGTTCACGCCCAAGCATTAAATCGCGAATAGCACCGCCTACGATATAGGCGGCGAAACCGCCATCCTGCAATTTTCTAACAATTTCATGTATAGGTTTTGCAACAACTAAATTATCACGCATAATTAAAATTTCCGTTGAACAATAGTATTAACACAGTCGAGTTCCGCATCGCGATACGGATAATCCGCATTGAAATTTAAGCCGCGGCTTTCCTTGCGGCTCAAGGCGGAATCAATAATTATTTCCGCGGTAGAAGCAATATTACGTAACTCAATTAAGTCCGGAGTGACAAGAAAATCCCAATAATATTTTTCGATTTCTTTACGTATGAGCTGTATTCTGGCTTTGGCACGTTGTAAACGTTTATTGGTCCTGAAAATGCCAACGTAATCCCACATGAAATGACGAATTTCATCCCAGTTATGAGAAATCACAACCATTTCATCAGAATCCGTCGCATTACCGCAAGTCCAGCCAGAAATGTCGGTGTCGAAAGATAAAGTTTTCAGCATGTCTGTTTTTGAATAAATATCTTGAACGGACAGTTTAGCAACGACCATCGCTTCGAGCAAGCTATTACTGGCAAGACGATTAGCTCCATGCAAACCAGTACAGGCAGCTTCTCCAACCGCGTATAATCCAGGCATTTCCGTAGCGCCGTTGACATCGGTTAGAACTCCACCGCAGGAATAATGCGCCGCGGGAACCACAGGAATAGGATCTTTTGCCATATTCACACCGGCTTCGAGACATTTTTGAAAAATATTCGGGAAACGGCGACGCAAAGTTGCTTCATCATGATGCGTAATATCTAAATAGACGCATTCCTGTCCTAAACGTTTCATCTCACTGTCAATCGCTCTGGCGACCACATCACGCGGAGCTAGACTTTTCATCGGGTGATATTTTTTCATAAATGAGACAAGTTTGCCCTTCTTATTGCGGCATTTCAATACCGCTCCTTCCCCGCGAACAGCTTCACTGATGAGGAATGAACGGATACTCGGGTGATACAGAATAGTCGGATGAAATTGAATAAATTCCATATTCGCAATTTTAACTCCGGCACGATAGCCCATCGCCACTCCGGCACCGCAGGCAATATCAGGGTTGCTCGTATAAAGATAAACTTTGCCGTTCCCGCCAGTCGCGATAGTGGTAGTCATACCATGAAAAGTCTTGACTACTTTATTGTCGCGGTCCAAAGCGTAAACGCCGACGCAATGTCTGTTTTTCTGTCCATTTTGGCGTTTTATAATTACATCAATAGAAACATGATTTTTAAATATTTTAATTTTTTTATTGGCGAGGCATGATTTTATCAGGATGCGTTCAATTTCCTCGCCAGTTATATCACCGGCGTGCAGAACCCGCCGCTGTGAATGTCCGCCCTCGCGTCCCAGGTCAAATTCATCCTTTTTAGTGCTTTCGCCCAGCTCTCCGCGAGTAGTAAAATGAGCACCGCGGGAAATGAATTCGTGAACAACTTCCGGTCCAGTTTCAATAATTTTTCTGACGACATCCTCTGTGCAAAGTCCGGCTCCGGCATAAAGAGTATCCTGGACGTGAGACTCAAAAGTATCTTCTTTATCAAGCACACAGGCAATTCCGCCTTGGGCGAGTTTTGTGTTGCACTCGTCGATGGCGCTTTTGGTGATAACGGCAACAGAGCCTCCGGCTTCAGCCAAATGCAGAGCTGAAGAAAGTCCGGCAATCCCGCTGCCTATAACAATATGATCAAATTCAAGACAGTCACTGACTTTCATGAGTCAATTATACTTCCTTAGGAGCTTTGTTAATTATAAATTAAAAGAATAATATAACTTTAATTGAATAAATTCCAAATTAAACTAAACTAATTTCAACAGTAAAATAGATTTATCAAGGAAATGAAACCAAAATGTCATCAAAAAAAGAACAAAAACACTCGCGTTCCGGCAATGAAGCGTGGCGTATCCGCTGGATAACTCGAATTGTTAAATTTATTATTTTGTTTTCATCGGGAATGTTAATGACCGCAAGCGCGCCGCCTTTAAACTGGAGTGCGACGGCATGGGTTGCATTAATTCCATTATTTTGGATATGCTCCGAACAAAATTCAAGGCGGGCGGCTTTAAGCGGCTTTTTTTGGGGATTAGGCTGGGCTTTTACCAGTTTTTACTTTCTTCGTGATATTGATCCGATTATACCTTACCCTGTCGCACCGTTCATGGCATTGTTCCCAACGGCATGGGCGTATCTGGTTCCCGGCTTAAGGCGCGGAATACTCATTCCAAACGACATTCAGCACCAAGGCTATATCGCCGTTAAAGACTTTATCCCTAAATCTGCACTGAAAACATTTTTCTATGCTGTAATCATTGCTGCGTGGTGGTGCATTACCGAATGGTTTCGTTCAAGACTGCTGCCCTGGAACTATGTATCGGTTAGTCAATGGCAGAACCTGTCCCTGATTCAAGTTTGTTCTATAACAGGAACTTACGGGGTCAGCTTCCTTATTGTTTTGACCAATATAACTTTAGCAATCGCATTTAAAAACCGCTTTAAAAGTACCAAAACACAAGCAAGGTTTACGCAAGCTTACCCATTTTATTTCACCTTGTTTTTAATATTAACAGTTGTCAGTATCGGAGCTTATCATTACCGACAAAAACAAGTCCCCCAAGCAAGTATTGAGTTCAACGCAGGGCTGATTCAAGGTGATATTTCGCAACGACGGCAAGCGACGTTTGAACAGGCCATAGAAGCCATGAATGTTTACTTGAAAATGTCTTATCAAGTTGCCGTACAGAAACCAGCGCCGGATATTGTTATCTGGCCGGAAAGCGCGACTCCTTTCCCTTATAACGGCACAGGATGGTTGAGCAAAAAATATAGACAGGAAGTAGCCAGCTTTATCAAGTATGCAAAATTACCACTTGTTCTTGGAACTATCGATTTCGAAGAATTGCCAAAAAAATCAAAACGCGCTCCCGGCATACTGAACAGTGCATTTTTATTTGGAACTGATGCCCGCATCAAAAGCAAATACAGCAAAATTCAACGTGTGCCCTTCGGGGAATATGTACCTTTTCGCAAATATTTGCCGGAATGGTTAGTTAAACGTATTGATATGCATCGCGATTTAATTTCCGGCAAAAGCTTCAGTCCTTTGGAAATACTGCCCGGCGTTCGCGCTGGAATAAGCATTTGTTATGAAGATATGTTTGAGTATATTTCCCGGCAGGAAGTTCTTAATAATGCCAATCTCCTGCTGACAATTACCAATGATGCCTGGTATCCGACCAGTTCCGAACCAGACCAGCATTTGGCAAATTGTGTTTTCCGAACAATCGAAACCGGCCTGCCTATGCTGCGGGTCGGCAACAACAGCGCAAGCTGTCTGATCGAGCCTAACGGTTATATTTCCGACTGCCTGTTCAAAAAGAAATCTCCCAAAACAGGCAGAATGATTGCTGCCCCGGAGGTCAGAGGGCGTCGCGCCGGAGTTATAAAAGTCAAAGTTCCGTTCAAGCCGAAATTAACATTTTACGTCAGATACGGCAATGTATTTTTGTGGTTCTGCTGGCTGTTAGTTTTAGCGGGAATGACCATCACTGTCCTCAACTGGCGTCAACGCAAGCAAACATTGATGGCAAAGTTTGAAGGACAATAGTTTGCAAGGCTTTAAAAGGCAAAGTATATTCCTAATATACGCATAACTAAATAACACCTAAAAACAAAAGATAAAAAAGCACCTGTGCTTATGTTTAAAAATATTTATATAAAAGGCGCTTGTCAACACAATTTAAAAAACATTGATGTTGAGATTCCGCGCGATAAATTGACGGTAATAACCGGGCTCAGTGGCTCGGGTAAATCCTCCCTGGCTTTTGATACATTGTACGCCGAGGGACAACGCCGCTATGTTGAAAGCCTTTCCGCTTATGCGCGGCAGTTTCTCGACCGTATGCAGAAGCCTAAAGTAGAACACATCGAAGGACTTTCCCCGGCAATTGCCATCGAACAACGCTCCGCCGGTTCCAGCCCGCGCTCAACAGTAGCGACAGTTACTGAAATTTATGATTATTTGCGACTGCTCTATGCTCATACCGGCATCGCGCACTGCCCGAAATGCGGAAAAGAACTTCAATCACAGTCAGCCCAAACTATTTGCGATAAAATACTCGGCTATCCTGAAGGTAAAAAATTAATGCTGCTGGCGCCATTTGTCAGTGGGCGCAAAGGCGAACATCGTGAAATTCTTGAACAAATCAGTGCTGAAGGCTTCGTCAGAGCAAGGATTGATGGAGAATTTGTTGTTTTAGATGAAACTCCTATTGGGCTGGATAAAAATAAACGGCACACAATAGAAGCCGTTGTAGACCGCTTGATTTCCGGCAAAATAGACTCTGCACGTTTGACTGATTCTATCGAACTGTCTTTAAAACACGGCAATGGCGTCTTGACCGTCCTCCTTGAAAACACTGATGCGGACGGTAAACAATGGATTGAAGAACAAATCAGTGAACATCTGGCATGTCTTGACTGCAAAGTCTCTTTCGGGCAACTTATGCCGAGAAATTTTTCGTTTAACAGCCCTTACGGAGCGTGTAAAAAATGTTCAGGTTTAGGCGCTTTGATGATAATGAATCCCAAACTGGTGCTGCCGGATGATACTTTGTCCATCCGCAAAGGTGCGATTCCCGGTTGGCGACGCGGTCCACGACGTTTAATCATTTATTATAATATGCTCCTGCGTAAACTTTCTGAACATCTGGATTGCCCGGATATGTTGACACGTCCGTTTAAAGACCTTGAGCTAAAAGTACAAGAAGCTATTTTATACGGTACTGAAGAAAATATGGAATTTACCTATACGATCCGTGGACGAAAACATTTATGGAGTAAACCTTTCGAAGGCGTTCTGCTGAATATGCAACGCCGTATGGAAGAAACAGAAAGCGAATCAGTCAGAGAACGTTTACGCAAATATTTAAGTCCGCGAGTTTGTCCAAAATGCGAGGGAGCCAGACTTAATCCGGTCAGTCTGTCGGTAACTGTCGGCGATTTACCAATCAATGAATTGAACGCTTTGCCTATTGAAAAAGCTTATGAATTCTTTCAAAAGCTGAAACTAAGCAAGGAAGCGCAAATTATTGCCGCAGAAGTTGTCCGAGAAATCAAATCCCGGCTTGGTTTTTTGAACAATGTCGGCTTGTCTTACTTGACAATGGATCGTCAGAGCAGTACGCTTTCAGGCGGAGAAGCGCAGCGCATTCGTTTAGCAACTCAACTGGGTTGCGGACTGGTTGGAGTCTTATATATTCTTGACGAGCCCAGCATCGGCTTGCATCAGCGTGATAATGACCGCTTACTGGACACTCTGATGACTTTGCGCGACATCGGCAATACTGTGATCGTGGTGGAACACGATCTCGATACAATTTTGCGGGCAGATCATGTACTTGACCTGGGGCCGGGAGCCGGACGGCACGGCGGCGAAATAGTCGCACAGGGAACACCAGAACAAGTTAAAAATAACTCAAAATCTTTAACCGGACAATATTTATCCGGCGAGAAATCCGTAGCTCTTCCAGCCAAACGCATTAAAGGAACCGGCGAAAAAATAACTATTAAAGGCGCGACTCATAATAACCTTAAAAATATTGATGTTACTATTCCGCTGGGGACTTTTTGCTGCATAAGCGGCGTTTCAGGTTCAGGCAAAAGTTCTCTGATAAACGAGATTTTAAAACGGGCGTTAAACAAGCATTTAGACATCAACGACGCTCCGCCCGGAGCCCATAAATCTATTAAAGGTTTAGAGGCTATTAATAAAGCAATCATCATCGACCAAAGCCCGATTGGACGGACACCACGCTCAAATCCGGCGACTTATACCGACGCTTTTGCTTACATCCGACGTTTATTCGCGGAGCTGCCCGAATCCAAGATCCGCGGCTACAAACCAGGGCGTTTCAGTTTCAACGTCAAAGGCGGCCGCTGTGAAGCCTGCCGCGGCGACGGTATAAAGAAAATCGAAATGCAGTTTCTCGCGGATGTTTTTGTAGAATGCTCATCATGCGGCGGCAAGCGTTTCAATGACGAAACTTTGAGCATCCGCTACAAAAAACAGAATATCGCGGATGTTCTGGATATGACGGTCAATCAGGCAACCGAATTTTTCAGCGCGCACCCGCCATTGTTCCGCAAATTGAAAACGTTACAGGATGTCGGACTGGGATATGTTCATTTAGGACAGGCGGCAACCACTCTTTCAGGCGGTGAAGCACAGCGCGTCAAGCTGGCTTCGGAATTGTCACGCATTCCGCGCGGACATACCATTTATATTCTCGACGAGCCAACCACCGGCTTACATCTGGCGGATATTAAACAGCTTCTCAATGTTCTGTTCCAATTACGCGACAAAGGCAACACAGTTTTAGTGATCGAACACAATCTGGACGTAATCAAGACAGCCGACCACGTAATAGATTTAGGTCCCGAAGGCGGCGAAGCCGGAGGTCAAATTATCGCCAAAGGCACTCCCGAACAAGTCGCCAAAGTAAAAGCCTCGTACACAGGACAATACCTTAAGGAATATCTTAAATAATCCCATTATCTTTTGCTATTTATTCAAGGGAACAACTATATTTACTATACTGTTTCCGGGAATTTTGAATTGATTGAGTTTTGGAGAAACAATCTGTTGTTTTGTCCAAGGCGTAGTTTTCCCCGGATATTGCAACTGATAAAGCTTGCTTTCCAGACATGAAAAAACGGTTATTTCAGCTTTTTTCGGATCAATTTTGCCTTTCTGGCTGTCCAGAGTTACTGTAAGAGTTTTATTCCGGGTATTTACGAATACCGCCTGCAGCGAATTTCGCTGAATATTTGTAGCCAGCATCCATTGCAGATCACGCCCCGTGTCGTCTTTCTTAAATATTCCTACGTAGTAATCCGCGCTAGAGCTATTGCCAACATCCGAGCCGTGTGTTAACATTACCGGATGAGTCGTCACCATATCATTAAATATTTTCATTACCAAGGCATATGGTCCGGTAACAAACTGTTTCCGTTTTGAATCATCCGGCAGACAGGTCCAAACGCCTTTTTTCGGGAATTGTCGTTCCCAGAATTTGCCATTGGAGTAATATCCCATACCATTGTAGCATATCATGGTGTGTGCGGCATTAAAGGCCATACTGGGATAAGCGATCATAGTCATTAAAAACTTTGCGTTCCACAGCGCACCGGTTTTAAAGTCGCGATGGCTGGTCAAGTCTCCACTAGAAGTGAAACGCCATTCCGTGTTAATCAGCTTGAGATGTTTGGTAAATGGATTTGACTTCACCAACAAGTCATGAGTTTTTAACCCTTTATAATTCGAGTTGTACTGTGGAGTAGAACCGTATGTATGAATATATGCCCAAGTGAATTTTTGCGCGTCCTTTCCTATCATATCCATCATTTTTTTGCACCACGCGAGAGTTTTTTTGTACATTTCCCACTCGCTGAGTTTTTTCTTCTTTTGGTAATGACGGTAAGCGTTCACTTTAGTCAAAACTGTTTTCAGATCAACATAGATTTGTCCGGTACAAAGGAAAAAAGGAAGAGCAAATTTTGCGTCCGGGTCAATTTTCCTGATCTCTTCTATATTCCAGTTGGCAAATTTGATAAACTGTTTCGGAGTTAACTTTCCCCACCATGGTTCATCGCCAATAATATAGCCAAGAACTTGTTTTTTATAGCCATTATCAATAATCCATTTTACAAAAGCGGCATTTTCGCGAGCTGCCATACGCATTCCCTTATCTCCTGAATCAGGAATCCAATATCCCTTACCGCTTTTAGGATTGTAATTATAACGAGTACTGAGCGCTGGTGTTACAAAAATTTTATTCTCTTTACAGAAAGAGAAAAATGCCTTGGGAGAAAACCAGGACTTATGCCGTGTTTTAATTAATCCTTCAATAACCTTTTCTGTTCTTCCATGGCGCGCGTGGTATGCTTTCCAGATAGCATGGGTTTCTTTTTCGCCGCGGAATGAATAGGACTGCATTTGCAGAGCTATGTATTTCAGATTGCATTTCCTGCTGAATTGACTGAACTGTTTCCGCCCTTTTCCAAGAGCCCATTTAGTATCGACAAAAAATGGGTACTCTTCAAGCTGTACGCCACTATAACATTCTGAAATGTCTTTTTGCATTACAGACGGATTGAATTTGATGGTTTTTGCTGTCGTGATGTGTGCTGCCGTTGAAATTGTACAGATAATCATGACGATTTTCTTTACTAACATTTTTTACTCCTTGATATTATTGTTTATAAGTTATTTTCTATCCCAGCATTTGTCGACATGCTCAGTATAAACTCCATACTTGAACGGGTCTGACTCATAAGGGTTTGAACTGTTTGTGACGGTTTGGGTTGATGCGTGACCATCCGCCCATCCGACATTAATATTTTTCCCGTTATGACGAGGTTTAAGGACTCCTACAAGTGAACCGGTCCCCTGCATTAAATCTGTAAGCATATAATACCCCCGGATGGCATCATCAGTGTATTTCGTGTCAGCCAGAACAATCGTCCTACTCGAATTTTTAATTTGTGTATCTTTGGCTGGAGCGGTGTTCAAGCCTCCGGTTTTGAGCGGCCTGCCGCTAGAGCCGATCCAATAACCACTATATCCGATGTCGGGGTACAGGAAGCCTTGCCAGACTCTTGATATGGTCTGTCCATACTGCTTCCACGCGGCCTCCTGGTTCGTTCGGGAAGCGGGGCAGAAAAACACCCCAGTCCCGGGTGCGAACTTATTTTTGATCAATATGCTTGTCCACGGTTCAAGGAAGCCGGAATATACTCTACCGTAAGGTACAAAAAAACCATTATTAGAATCATTATACAGATGCATGGAAGTCATCAGCTGTTTTTGATTGTTTACACATTTTATCTGCTTAGCCGTTTCCCGTGCTTTGTTAAGAGCAGGCAGAAGCATGCTTGCCAGGATTGCAATGATTGAAATCACCACGAGGAGTTCAATGAGTGTAAAATTCTGCGATCTTTTACAAATATTCATTAATTTTGTCTTTTCCATTGTTTTGTCCTCCTTGATTAATATAATATATCACTTATTCTGCAATTCTTCCTTTCATAAAGTCATTATAATCCAGTTGTTTGACAGCATTAGGAAGCTTTGCAAAGCCATCAAGCTTGACATCAAGCTCAACTAAGCGTTTTTGTTTATTCTTCAATAATTCCGGCAACCGTTTCCAACGTCCGGCTAAATGTTGTTTCAGTTCAAGCTGTTCAGCTGTGGGAAAATCAGGCGTCAATATAAAACCGATGAATTCGTGAATACCAAGTTCGGGAACGGAAACACAGCCATATTCGACCGGTTCCACTTCAGATATCCTGAAGGTTTCATAAGAGTTGCCTTTCATTCGCCAGCAATTCATTTTTTCGGGAAGTCCGAGTTTTTTTACATCGAGTTCTATATTTACTCCTACCGCACAACTTCTCTTTGACATTGGCCCTCCACGATTTATCATCAACAGCAGTATCTGTTTTTTGTCAGTAACATATAGGCTGTAATCAACTTCATTATTGTCGATAATTGCGACTTGCTCTGTCAAATAATTATAGAAAGTTGCCTCCTCGACTGGAAACGCCCTCCACATTTGCCATAGCGCAACCAGTTCCGGATGATGTGCCGGGTCAAGCGTTGCAATTACTGACGTTCCCATGACTCCGACTCCAGTTTGCGGCGTCATACCTTCTCGAATATAAGCTTCCAACGCAGTATGCGAGCGGAATTCATTTTGTTTTCTTCGATGCATTGCCCATAAAGTCGGAACTGTACCGAACTGTTGACCAATTATTGCCGGATCGAAATCCGCTTGTGCCTCTCCTGTCAGGCAGGCGTCAAACGCTTCTACAAAATCGCTGCCGGTTAACAAAGAACCGCCATGTCCAATCATTATTTGGTCATTTCCAATAGCTTTCCGCCAATCACGCAGAAGTCTTAGATAGTCATAGAAATTAAATAAACCGGGTTCATGCTTATGCCTGGTATCAAAGCACAGACCTTGTGCCGGCCAGGCAAAATCTATATATAAACCATCTAAATTGTATTTTTGCCAGATGTTTAATACACTGTCCCGTATAAAGCGGTAGGCTTTTTCACTTCGTATGCAGAGTTCATCACAATCCCAGTCATATGTTGGTTCGTAAGATACTATCTGAGTGTCCTGCATCGCATCCCAAATGCCTATACTTTCTGTCCTGGAGTCTGCAAAATTGTTGAAATATGATGCGTTTTTTGAAATTAAAAATGGTTGACAATAAAATATTACTTTTATTCCAAGATTATGTGCATAATCTATTGTTTTCTGAAATTCTTTTTCATCTGCGGCTTCTTCTCCGCTGATATATTTCCCCCAATTATGCAGATGAAGGATTGAACAACCGTATTCAGCCATTTCATCCAGCAGGTCAAGTGACGGGTATCTTGGAGTAAAGCCGTAATATGTATAAATTCGTTGCCCGCGAACTTGATTAGGTGAATTATTCGGTGCGGTTACACTCAAACACCAGCGATTGTGCAATTTTTGCTCTGCGCAAACAGGTAACTGCCAACCTATAAAACGGAATCCGATTTCTCTTTCAATAATCTTTTGTCCGTTAATTGTTTCCAGCATAAAGTCAACGCAGTTAGTAACCGGACGCTTGTCAAAACTGAAATCAATAGTAACTGCCCGATTTTTTTGATCCGCATTGCGGACATCAAAATTGTGACTAAAAACAGGGTTTTCTGCAAGCGGAACTCCAAGCTTCAGTTTTCCGTCTTTATTAAATTCAGCTTCAATATCACAAATAATATAACCTCGAGAATATATTTCATAGCGACATTTTATAGATTGTCCTTCAGATGCATGTACCGTATTAATAACCGCGTACTCATCGTTTTCTTCAACCAACTGCATAGTTTGTAACGGCAACTCCAGCTTATGTCCAGCACTCCTCTCTTCTGGAAGTATGTTTTCATGCCAACTGATGCCGTCAAACAGAGATATTTTGGAAAGCTTGCCATTTTTTGCGTCCCAAAAGAACTTAAAGTGGCGACCTGCCATTTCTATTCCGGTAGTAGTCGAATTACGACACTTCATTATTAATTCATCCTTTTAATTATTGTCATATTGAAATATGACATTAAAATACTATATTTATACATAGAATAACATATTTACAAGCATTAGTCTTTAGCAAAAATTGGATATAGTTTAGCAAATATTATCAAACTATGAAATACCACGATAAATATATCGAATTAAAAACTCTGGAATGCCCGATTGACAGATTGTTTGGCGTTTGGCAACTCAGTCTCACCCCGGGATACTTTAGCCCCGGGACTTCGCGTACGGGCTTTTTGATGCATTTGATTATTGAGGGCGGCTACAAACAGTGGGTTGATGGAAAACAGCATAAGGCAGGGGTAGGCGATTTAGTTATATTTGCAAATGGTGAAAATATTCAGGCTAAAATCGGGCAGGAGGGTGCTGCATTTTATTCTGTCTGGTTTTCAGCCCCTTCGATTAGTTCCTTTTTCGATAAGGTTACTATTTTGAAATCGACTGACGCTATACTTAATAAATTTAAAATACTGCATACTCTCTCATTTGAAAAAAATCCTGTTTATCGTAATCTCGAACTATTTTCAAAGTTGTTGGATTTACTAGCTGAAATTGGAAGAACCTGGGACTTGCCATTTTATCGTGAACAGAATGATTCTTTTAAGTCAAAAATAGAATATTTTATAAAGTTCAACGGTATTTACCGCCCTTCTTTGAAGCAGCTTTGTGAGGTATGCAGCTGTTCAATAGCAACGATTATTCGAGCTTGCCGCAAAGAAACTGGCATGACCCCGGGGAAATACATTCAAAAAATCAGAATGCTTGAGGCCTATAGTCTTTTACGTCTAGGTGAGCTGAATGTTACTCAAATAGCTGAAATATTGCAATATCCAGGGATTCATGAATTTTCACGAGAGTTTTCTGTTTACTTCGGTTTCCCCCCATCCAAAGTCAATCCGCAAAAAAAGAAAATCTAGCATAGTTTTGCAATTGCCTCATCTACTTGATTTTTTTGGCGAGAGCTATCCGGAAACCTACTGTATCATAGGTGTCTTTGGGTAAACAGGAATGGCGGTTGGTGACTTGGCAATAATCGGCAGCATAATACCAGTCACCGCCGCGTATGACTTTACTTTTTCCTGTTGTGCTTCCTTTTGGATCTATGTGGTAATAAGGCAGATAATTGCCTTTCCAGTCGTAACAAATCTCCCATACATTACCGCTCATGTCAAATAATCCAAGCTCGTTTGATGACTTGACGCCAACTTCATGCGGGCGTCTGGCTCCGGCTTTATTACCACACCAGGCGACTAGTTCAATTATATTTGAACCGCTATAGATATAATTTTTGCTTTTGTTGCCGCCCCGCGCCGCGAACTCCCATTCGGCCTCGGTAGGCAGACGGTAAACATAGCCTTCCGGTAAACGCCCACGCCTTTTTTCCCTGGCTGTGAGCCATTTGCAGAAAGCATCGGCGTTGCACCAGCTCACCCAGCAGACAGGGTAATTATTGCCGGTCGGGATCGATGAATCAACACGAAAATGACTTAAATAATTATCGTCAGCATCCCTGCTGCCGTTATAACCGCTGGAAGCGATAAATTCAAGATATTCACCATTGCTGACTTCATATCTTCCCAGCCAGTAACCGTTTTTCAAAGTTATCTCGCGCCGCGGCCTTTCATCCGGCTGCCCTTTGGGAGAGCCCATATTAAACTTACCAGGTTCAATATAAACAAAAGCCATTTTTAATTTAGGCAAAGTCCAGTTGCGTTCTTTTATTGGGCCTTGAACCAAAATTGCTATATATTTATCTATCGTCTGCTTAAGAGTTTCGAATTTAGTTTTTTCTTTTCTCGGCAGGTATTTGACATAAGATGATTTTTTAAAAAACTGTATTATATTGAGAGCATCGCTGCAATGCTTATAAGCAAAATCATTTTCATTTTTAAGAGAACGACTCTTGGAATATAATTTTTTTGCGGCTTTAAAAACCCGCTCGCCCTCACTGCGGGCAAGTTCATATTTTATTCTACGCTTGTTTAAAATATCTATTTTATTCTTCAAATGGTTCTTTTTGCCGTTTTTATCGAGGGTCAATATAGCGGCAAGATCGAAAAGCTTGGTATTTATCTCACCGGGATTAAACAAAGATACTTCCGCAGTCTGCAGGATTATACCGGTTTCGACATCAAAACATTGTGTCGCAATGGTAATTTCCGGTCCGAGCTGGATAATTGATCCGGTGAGCAATAATTCCGCCCCGACAAGTTTTCCAAACTTCTTCGCGTTTTTATAATCTATCAAGTCACTTGTCTGAAAACGAAGTTCATGCAGGGCTTTTCTAACTTGCGAGCGAGTTAATAACCTGAACTTACCGTTGAGAGCCTGCTCAAGTTTTATCGCGATAGCTTTACCGCTGACTTTCGCTTCAACCGAATTATCGACAGTAAAATCGACTACCGCGACCCATGGACGACGTTTTGCCAGAGCTTTGTAAACAACTTTTTCAACTGCCGCCACCCGTTTACGTTCTTTATCATTACTGCATAATGAGTATGCCCGGTCTATTACCGCCGCGGCTTTTTTTATTTGATTTTCGTTCTTGCTCCAGCGGGCGGCTTGACGCAAATAACTATCAAGTTTTTGCAGACGCTGAGCTTCTGTATCCTCTTTTTTGACCACTGGCAGTTTTACGGATACAGTTTTTGTTTCTCGCGGCTTTTCCCAAAATACTTTGTAGCTGATTTCCTTGTTTTTGCTGAAATAAAAGGCAGTCCATCCAGCCAACCAGAACAAAGAGAAAAACAGTATTAGCGCGGCGACTGACCGCCAGAATAAAGAAGCGTAAATAGCGGCTTTAGGTTTATGGATTTTGACCGGCTTTTCTCCGCGCTCAACGCGGTTAAGGTCTTCAATAAGTTCCGCCGGGGTCTGCTGCCTGTCACTGGATTTTTTGGCAAGCAGTCGGGCTATCAAATCAGATAAATTTTTCGGACATTGTTTATTTATACTGCGTGCGCCGGGAGGAATATTATTGATATGCTGCATTGCATAGCCGGAAACCGCGGGACCAGGGAAAGGAGTTACACCAGTCAACATTTGATAAGCTGTACAGCCGAGCGAATATAAATCAGAGCGGTGGTCAATTATATCTTTACCTGAATGTTGTTCGGGGCTCATATAAGGCGGAGTGCCGATAAATTGTCCTGTTGTCGATAAAATAGAAAATACAGAATCACAGTCTTTAGATAAACCAAAATCCAATAATTTGGCATTAGCGTCGACATCAAGCATGATATTTTGCGGTTTAATATCACGGTGCAGTAAGCCAATATCCATCGCGGCTTGCAAAACACCCGCAATCTGGCGCATTATACGAATAGTCTCGGAGGCACTGAAAATTTTAATTGGCTTTTTCACGCTGGATTTGTCATACTTAGAACGCCCGGACATCAATTCCGCCAGAGTTTTGCCCTCAACGTACTCCATAACGATATATTGCAGATAGCCGCTTTCATCCTCGCCAACATCAAGAATTTTAACGACATTCGGGTGAGAGAGTTTTTTGGCGAGCCGGGCTTCCTGTTTAAATCGCTTCACGTATTCAGCTTCATAAGTGAATTGCTGGAAAAGAGTTTTTACAGCTACAATACTGCCGTCCGGTGCCAGAGCTTTATCAACTTTTCCCACAGCTCCATGCCCGAGTGGTTCCAAAATCTTATATGGTCCAATCTTGTCAACCATCAATTATTATTCTCCAGCTAATAATTATATCATGATATTATAATAGCACCTTATAGCAGTAAATTCCAGAATGAAGTATTATTTATGGTTTATGAGAATCATTGTCTGGTCGTCAATTTGCTCTACGGCAAACTCGGAGGCGGAGTTTATGATTTTTTCCAAAGTTTCTTCTGAAGAATCTCCGGCGTCGAGGGATGTCTTAAATTTTTCCTGAAGACGTGCCAGTCCATATTCTTCATTATCGGCATTCAACGCTTCCGTGATACCATCAGAAAACAAGAGCATTGACATGCCTTCAGTAAACTGCAGACAGATTGAATCAAAAGAGGCCAGTTCGTCAGGTAAAATACCTAAAGCAGAGCCATTAGGATAAATTTTCCTGATGTGTTTGTGAGTGTAAGCTAACAATTCAGTATGCCCGGCACGGGCATATTCAAGCATAGAATTGCGACGATCCAGTAAACAACACGCCAGTGTAACAAAGCGTTCTTCATCGGTATCGCGAAATAAATTTTGATTAATTTCCCGCAGAAAACTTTCGAGATTTTCGAAATTCCTCACCGATGAGCGAATAAAACTACGGGTCATCGCTGTCAACATACAAGCCGGAACACCTTTGCCGCAGGCGTCGCCAAGGACTATCAATAAGCGATTTTCATCAATTTCAACAAAGTCGTAAAAATCCCCGTTTACCTCTTTGGATGAACGCGTAAAAGCATGAACAACAAACTGATCCCAGGCGGGAAAGGTACTTGGCAATAAAGATGCCTGCAATTGACGTGCAAACTCAAGTTCCTGATTAATTCGCTGCTGTTTACTCAAATCCCGGTATACGGAAATTAAATTTTGGGCTAAAATAACTTGTGAACTGATAAAACGTAAACGGCTGAATTGTTCTGGAGAAAAAGCACCGGAATGCCGGCTGTTAACCGCGCAGATCACCCCGGTCAAGGTGGCATCATGAACCATCGGAACGACCATAATGGTATTAACGCTTTTGGCATTAGGATAATTTTGCAGACGGTAATCGTTGAATGTGTCTTCAATCAGTAAAGGCTCACGAATTTCGCCAACCCTGCCTATTAATCCATTCCCAATAACGACTTTTTCATGGCGCAATGCTTCAAGCAGGTAACGCGGCTTGGTCATCATATAATCGCTGGCGCTCATGATTAAAGGATAGGCCCCGCTGATTCCTGTCGCCTGTAAATAATTATTCTGGACTTCATAAATACACACAGATTCGGCTTCAACAAGGTCGGCAATATAACGCGCGGTTGTATTCATTGAGTTTTCAATTTTTTCAATCTCGCGCAAACTATGCGAAAATAAACTCAAAAAATTACCTATTTCCGCTTTCTGATGCAGTACATCTTTTACTCTCTCGCGTAAGCGAAAGCTCTTACTGCTCAAGTAAAAGTTGTAAAAGCCTATTATGGCGAAAGCCACAACAATAACAATAATAACAATTATCGGTATATCCATTTATAAACCCAATAAGATAATAACGTCTATAAGCTAATTGTAAAAGTATTTTACAACAGCTTCTTATAATACAGCATAATCGCTTAAATTACTTTTCAAAGCGAAAAAACTTTTTTTTTACAAAAATATTCAAAAAGAGCCGGCAATATAAGCCGGCTCTTTTATAAATTTACTGCATTTGATACTCTTGCAGGCATTTAGGTTCAGTAGCTTCTTTAGAAACAGCTTCGATACCTATCAAGCTTGCTTTTGCCGCCGCCAAAGTAGTTACATAAGGAATTTTATTCTGAATTGCCATCATGCGAATATAACTGTCGTCATGTTTGCCTTCGCGTCCTATCGGAGTGTTGACGATCAAGTTAATTTCTTTATTCTTAATCATATCACCAATATTCGGACGACCTTCATGTAATTTTTTGACAACAGTTGCGGCAATGTCATTTTCTGTAAGGAATTTGGCTGTGCCTTCTGTTGCAACGATTTCAAAACCGAGTTCACTGGCTTTTTGCGCTATAGGTAACAGCTCTTGACGTTCACGCCCGGAGACAGACAACAATAGTTTTCCACCTGTAGGCAGTATTGACCCCGCACTTTCCTGGGCTTTGTAGAACGCCAAGCCATAGTTTGCGGCAACGCCCATAACTTCACCCGTCGCACGCATTTCCGGTCCCAACAACGGATCCACTTCAGGAAACATGTTGAATGGGAAAACCGCTTCTTTAACACCAAAAAAGCCAGGGCGTTTGTTTGAGAGTTCAAAATCAGAGATTTTCTTGCCCAACATAATTTCAGTAGCGGTTTTTGCCAAAGCAACGCCGGTAACTTTTGAAACGATCGGCACTGTACGAGATGCACGTGGATTAGCTTCAATGATATAAACAACATCATCACAAATCGCAAATTGAATATTCATTACTCCACAAACATTAAGGTCTTTTGCAATTGCCTCGGCATATTTCTCAATTGTATCAAGATGTTTTTGAGCGATAGTAATTGATGGAATCACACAGGCAGAGTCTCCTGAATGAATTCCAGCCAACTCAATATGCTCCATAACTGAAGCAACAAAAACCTGTTCTCCATCAGCAACAGAATCAACTTCCGCTTCAAGCGCGTTTTCGAGGAAACGATCAATCAGCATTGGATACTCCGGACTGACTTTAATTGCCTCAACAGCATATTTCTTCAGCATTTCTTCTTCGTAAAGCACTTCCATTCCGCGCCCACCGAGAACAAATGACGGACGAACCATAACCGGATATCCGATTTTACGTCCAAGCGCGACAGCTTCTTCGAGCGAACGGGCTGTTCCGCTTTCGGGTTGTGGAATATTCAAGGCTATCATGCGTTCACGGAAATATTCACGGTCTTCCGTCAAACGAATACTTTCTGGAGAGGTTCCAAGTATTTTTACGCCGGCATCTTTCAACTGCTGGGCGATATTCAGCGGAGTTTGACCTCCAAACTGGACAATGATCCCGAGCGGCTTTTCTTTTTCGTAAATCGCCAGAACATCTTCGAGAGTCAGCGGTTCAAAGTACAACTTATTGGAAGTGTCATAATCCGTGGATACAGTTGATGGATTACAGTTTACCATAACTGATTCATAACCCATGTCGCGCAGCGAGAATGCCGCATGCACACAAGTATAATCGAACTCAATTCCCTGTCCAATACGGTTTGGTCCACTGCCGAGAATCATTATTTTTTTGTCGTTAGTTGAAACCGTAACTTCATCAGGAACATCTTTATAAGTTGAATAATAATATTCGCCATCTTCAACACCACTCACTTTTATTTTGCAATAAGCAGCGTTGATATTAAGTTTTTTGCGGCGTTCTCTAACGGTTTGTTCTTTGACTTCAAACATATCAGCTAAGTAGCGGTCAGAAAAGCTCAACAGTTTGGCTTCTTTCAGGTCTTCGTCTGAAAGAGTATTCCAGGTGCAGGAACTGATTTTTTCTTCAAAATCAACAAGTTCTTTCATTTCATCGAGGAACCATTTAGTGATATTGGTGATTTTGAAAATCTCTTCAGTGCTTACACCTTTACGCATGGTTTCGTAAATCTGGAACATGCGGTCGCAAGTCGGGGTCGCAATACGTTTACGTAATTCCTGCTCGCTCATTTCGCGGAAGTTTTCCGCGCCGCCAAGACCATAACGACTGATTTCCAGCGAACGAATCGCTTTCTGGAATGCTTCCTTGAAGTTTTTGCCGATACTCATGACTTCACCAACGGCTTTCATCTGGGTGCCGAGGCGATCAGAGGACTGCGGGAATTTTTCAAATGCCCAGCGAGCGAATTTAACCACAACGTAATCGCCATAAGGGGTATATTTATCCAGCGTACCACATCTCCAGTAAGGAATTTCATCCAAAGTGTAACCAGCGGCAAGCTTGGTGGAAATACGGGCAATCGGAAAACCGGTAGCTTTTGACGCCAGAGCGGATGAACGGGAAGTACGCGGATTAATTTCGATAACAACGATGCGGTCGGTTTCGCGGTCATGGGCAAACTGTACATTTGTTCCGCCGGTAACGCCGATAGCGTCAATGATTTTATATGATATTACCTGCAGTCTGTCCTGCAGTTCCTGCGGAACCGTGAGCATTGGCGCGACACAAAAACTGTCGCCGGTATGGATACCCATCGGGTCAACGTTTTCAATAAAGCAAACAGTAATTTTATTGCCGTTTATATCGCGAACAACTTCAAGTTCAAGCTCTTCCCAGCCGATAACACATTCTTCGACGAGAACCTGTCCAATCAAACTGGCAGCAAGGCCACGCGCCATTATTTCACGCAGTTCTTCAACATTATAAACAATTCCGCCGCCTGTACCACCCATTGTATAAGCAGGACGTAAAACCACTGGATAACCTAATTTTTCAGCAATTTCTTCAGCTTCTTTTATAGAAGTGGAAGGCTCTGAACGCGCAACTTCAACATCAATTAAGGCCATTGTTTCTTTGAACGCGATTCTGTCTTCGCCGCGTTTAATTACATCCGCTTTAATACCAATCAGTTCAATATCGTATTTTGCTAAAACACCTTTTTCGTCAAGTTCGGCTGACATATTCAATGCGGTTTGACCGCCAAGGTTAGGCAATAAGGCGTCGGGACGTTCTTTTTCAATAATTTTTACGATAGAGTCAAAGGTGAGAGGCTCGATGTAAGTTTTATCGGCCATCCCCGGGTCTGTCATAATAGTTGCTGGATTTGAATTGACAAGAATGATCTCGTATCCTTCTTCGCCTAAAGCCTTACAGGCTTGAGTCCCGGAATAATCGAATTCACAAGCTTGACCAATCACAATCGGGCCTGAACCAATAATCAGAATTTTTTTGATGTCTTCTCTTTTCGGCATAACACTCCTTCGTTGTTAATTATTTTTAGCAGTTGTCTAGGAATTACTATTTAATATATTCAGGATAATCCATTAAAGGCAAACCCAAAATTAGAATAATTTATACATAAAATTGGCGAATTCAAATCAGATACGTTTTTTTGTGTAAATATAAAAACAGCCTTCCTAAAGATTTTTTTTTAAACAGGAATTTTCACTCCATTTTCAACGATATAAAACCTGCCAGTAAATAGAGTCCTATTGCCATAATAAAAACGATTTGAAAACCAAAAATAATTGCAAATATTGTTGCAGTAATCACACTTATAACTGAGAAAAAACCATTAATACCCCATACCCATGGAACTAATCCTTTATTAATAAGCTTAACTTTT
>Ga0255410_1025_pt1 | contig 28226 bp, 28 predicted proteins | sample CelNoTSeSYBR01J2_FD_182126 | JGI IMG/M metagenome (GOLD analysis project Ga0255410, IMG submission 182126) | Sediment cell enrichment communities from methane seep in Santa Monica Basin, California, United States - CellEnrichment... | ecosystem: Environmental > Aquatic > Marine > Cold seeps >... | reverse complement strand
CAAAATTAAAATTAATAGATGCCCGTCATTCAATGGTTACATTTGAAAAATTCTTTTAGAATCTTTAGATCAAATTCGCTTATGATTTCTTTGACTGAAATATTTTTATTTGATGATTTTATTATCATCATTCCCTCAGGACGATGGATTTCAAACTCAATTTCAATACCATATTTTTGCTTTATAGCTGGAATTTTTTCAAAATTACCGGAAAGATGTAACACTGTCGAATCCAACTCAATTGAGCGAGTTAAAGCAGGAATGAACATATTTGCACGGGCAAATTCACGCCCAAAATTATCGACAAAGACGCTTTCATCACCCTGAGCATGGCTGGATACCACAAAGCAGGAAAAATCAAAAGCAATATTGCTTAAAATCCTGCCTCCGGGGAAATAGCTTGGGAAAAGTAATACTTCCATCCCTTTATTAGAATAGTTTTTAAAGAGTTCGCGGTAATTAAGGTCAAAACATATAGCAAAAGCAATTTTGCCGAAATCAGCCTCGAAACAATCTGGAGTTCGTGTTCCCTGCGTCATTCCCGCTTCTCGTTCTGAAGGTGTCAGATATGTTTTATCGTAAGTGTATACAAGCTTTCCCGTGCGGCCAAAGCAAAGTTCGAGGGCAACCTATGGGTGAATGCCGCAAAGTTACTTTTATCTTCACAATCCACCGAGTTTACTGTAAAGATTGTAAATATCGTTCAATAGAAAATATTCATTTCCTTTCACATCCGAAAACCAGATTAACACGTTCGCTTGAACGAACTATTTTAGAACTGCGCCAACATATGAGCATTCAAGCCGTTGCAAATTTCTTTCAACTGCGCTGGCACACCGTAAAAGAACTTGAAAAACGTGCTTTGAAACGCAAGTATTCACGTATTCAAACTGCGCATATAAAAGCCATTGGAATTGATGAAATATACGTAAGTAGAGCTCAAAAGGAAAGCAAATATTTAACGATAATTAGAGACTTGGATTCAGGTGCTGTGATTCATATTGGAGATGGAAAAGGAATTGATGCCTTGCATGGAGCTTTACGAAAATTACGTAAAAGCAAGCTAAAAGTTGTTACCATGGATATGGCAAATGCCTACTATCATTGGTTTAGTAAATATTTCCCCAAAGTTAAGATTGTTTTTGATCATTTCCATGTAATAAAATTAATGAATGAGAAAGTCGATAAAGTTAGACGCAGGATTGTTTCTAAAATGGGAGATGTTCAGAAAAAGCAACTGAAGGGATTGCGGTTTGTTTTTCTCAAAAATTATGAGCATCTTGAAGAAGATGGCAAAAGCATTTTGCGGAATATGCGAGGTGATTACCAGGATTTAGGTGATGCTTATATGTTTAAAGAGAGCCTGAGACAAATTTATATAAATACCAAAACGTCATATCATGCAAGAAGAGCTTTTGCGCGTTGGTGCAAAGCAGCAGATAAAACCGAAATTCCTGAATTAAAAACCATGGCCAAGACAATCAGAAGCAAGATAGATGGTATTGTGACTTATTGGACATTCAGAGGTATATCCAATGCATCAATGGAGGGGTTCAATAATAAAATCAGATGGTTGATGAGACAAGCATATGGCTTCCGAGATCGCGAATACTTTAAATTAAAAATCTTTCAATTACCTGAAATTTCGAGCGTAAGGGAACTTTGATTTATGGCACAAACCGACGATGAGGCCACTATAGTTAATAATAAATTAGCATTTATTTTAAGTATAAAACTATTTTGAGCTTACAAAATATGTATTTCATGGGGATCTTATGGGGACTCTATTTTTATTTTTCTATTAAATACTATGGATTACTAAAGAGGTGCGTTGAGGAGAAAATTGGTAGCGGGGGCAAGAATCGAACTTGCGACCTTCAGGTTATGAGCCTAAGCGGTTTAAGCATAAAAGTAAAGAAAAGCCGTACATTATGCGTACACTATCTTGATTTTTTACCTTTTATCGTGTACTATTAAATACTATAGTTAATTAATAGCAACATGTAATATACAAGGTCAATAAGATGGCAAGGCGCAGGACAAAAGGTAGCGGAAATATTACAAAGGATAGTCGGACTGGAGTCTTCTCGTTTCGATGGGTTGATGATACTGGCAAAGTTAGAAAGAAATCCTTGCGAACTAAGAACCGCCAAGATGCGGAAAAACAAGCTCTTGCGTATGAAAAGGTCGTTAAGGCTCAAGATAAGGAAGAAGTTTTATTTCAGGCAGCCAAGGCAAGAAAAATAATCAAATCTCGAGATTTGCCTTTAAGGGAAGTATGGGACAATTTTTTAAAAACTAATCCAACCGCCGGAGTTGGAACTCTTAAGCTTTATAAACGTGCATTGAATGAATTTATAGACTGGCTGGCTATTGAATATCCGAGCATTAACAGTTTTACACAATTAGAACTTCAAATTGTAATAGCTTATACAGATAATTTATGGGAATCAGGAATTAGTGCTTCGACCTATAACGACAAACGAAACGCATTGGGGCATATTACAAAAGGATTCCAAAACAAATATAATATTGATGCTAATTACTGGATACTCAAAGAATTACGCAAAAAGGGTGTACAGCAAAAGCGCAACCCCCTTAATCGGAAGCAGGTAAGCGAACTTTTAAAGTTGCTTGACACCCCCTCCAACGGCTTGCCTTACCCGGCTGAAATTTCTTGTTTGGTCAAATTATGTTTATTTGCTGGTATGCGCTTGTGTGACGCGGTAAATATCAAATGGGATAATGTAAACTTTGAAACAGGATATATATCATACACCCCGGAAAAGACTAAACGAACCAGCGGAGCAACTGCGCAAGTACCTATATTACCGCCCCTGCATAACGCTTTAAGTAACTTTGATCATTCGGGAGATTATGTCTTACCACAAATACAAGCGCATTATATCAGAAACTCGGACTATATCAAAGAAAACATGATTAAAGCTATTCACGCAATAACAGGAGATCAACGCAATGAGGATGTAGCCCAAAGCAAACGCAAACGCTCTTTATATGGCGCGCATAGCTTACGGCATACATTTTGCACGGAAGCTGCTAAAGCTGGCGCAAATAGCGTACAACTTCGCACAATGACTGGGGATAGAATAAGCACTCTTGATAAGTTTTATCTTAAACTCGATCGAACTCAAAAACCAGTAACGGTTTTTAAAGAAGTTTTAATCACGCCGGAACAAAAACAGCTTGCGGCATCAGAGCCACAGAGGGAACAGTTAAAGCAATTAGCCGACTCTCTGCCCATTGATATAATAAAATCAATATTAAGCCAGTTAAAGGGAGAGTAAAAACATGGAAAATCAAGTACTTAGAGGACAATTTCAGACTTATATTGAGTCTGAAAGAATATTACTGCACCCGCACGGAGAAGATTTAAAGAATCGCTTTTTCTCTAACAAGGGATCTTTTAGTAATGATTTTTTTGTAATATCAGTACAAGCTATTTATGATTTCATAGACAATAAAATAGGCAACACGGCTTATAAATATATACTACCTAATATACAGAACTATGTAAAACCAATGCAAAGAATAAATATGCTCACTGATAGAGAGCATATTATCTCATCTAACTGTAATTTTATATCCCCTGAAGGAAGTGAGTTTAGAGGCTCCTCTAATATTAGTATAAAAGCTTCACAAGAGACTACTGTTGATGATGATTTTAGTTTTCAATCAGCATGTTATCTTTTTGAGAACAAAGCTTTTTATGATGCTCTAAAAAAAGCAAAAAAGAAATATGAGTCTCATGATGACAGAGGACATTTGAGCGATGCCTTGGTAATGCTAGAAGCTTCCCCTTTAGATAAACCTGAAATGATAGAAGCAATGGTATCACAAAAATTCAAACCAGCAGAGCTAACGACTCCACCCAAACCAGCAAAAACACGTAGACCCATGCATGCTTGGGTCGAGAGTGTACTTCCTCCGGTGCAAAGAGATAATAGTCGCATAAGAAGAAATGAAAATCATAATCTGAAAAATATCAACAATTTAGCAAAAATAGCTAAAGTATCACGTTCAACCATAGCTGATTATTTTAGAAATCATCCTGAATCACATTTAGTAAATGCTTGGAAATGTGAAAATCTAAGGAAAATGCCCAGCTTGCGTAAGACCTAATGCATCTTTTATTTGCTGTTAATAGGATATAGCTTTTCCCGTTGTCGGGAATAGATTCGTAGAGCTTTTAATATGTGCGACCGTTGATCTGGCGCAGGACATCGTCCGCATAAGTGAACACATATATGCTCATCAGACGACTGGATTGAACTAAACTCATTAATATTTTAGCAGCCTCACCACCCTTACAACTACTCATAAAAACGCACCCATTGTACCCCAAAACACCATTTTACCGAAATAAACCATACAATTTAACTCTCCAAAAATACCCAATCTACTCCTCAAAATGCCCATTTTGCCCCCAAACACACACACTTTATAGAAGCAAAACACACATAAAACACTCACCCGAACAAGCTCAAAATTGTAAAAAACACACATGCAAAACACTCGTTTCTCCCTATTTGTAAGCGGACTATGGTTTACTACTCCTGATTAATACTAATTAAGAGGCCATGTCCAAACCTATGGGAGATGTCATGAAGATATCTAAAACCACAGCAAGAATTCTTGCACCAATTGTTAGGGCAATGGCTCAAGCCGGCACTCTACCGCGAAGCGAAGCAAACACAGTTACTTCGATTTTAAATGAATCAAGTAAAGCACAGGCCCTTCAACCAAGCAACACACACACAAACACAATGTTAAGTACTTCTGAAGTTGCAAAACGTTTAGGCGTCTGTTCAAAAACTGTTTTAGTTATGAATAGAGATGGCTTACTGCATGGCATAAAGCTTACAGGTAGCCATAAAAGCCTACGTTTCCCCGAGTCCGAAATTGAAACATTTCTAAATATTGGATAGTAAACCATGAAAAATAAAAAAACGACTAAAAGAAAGAAAAGAAAAAAAGCTGCACTGGCCGGTGCAACTAAGAAAAAAAGTAATAAAAATAATATATATCATAACGATACGATATGCAAGCGTGTCAAGATAGAAGCATGCTTAGAACGAAGTAAAACTGATCCTAAGCGCCCGCCCAAGCATGTCTACAATATATTTGTTGATGGTCAATTCATCAAAAGCTTTGGCTATTGGAACGTCATAGATGCTATTAATCTTGGAAGAGAATTTCAAGGTCTGACTACAATAAATACTTTCACGCCTGCACAGGCATTGCTGTTTTTTGAGTTTCGAGACATCATTGAGCAACGATTCTCGAAAATCCTGAAAAATATTTTAAATGATTATCGAAACTCGTCTGAGTATCGTCATCTGTCTACATCTTCTGCCATCAAAGAATATGTGTACAATATGAGAGGTCGATTATGAAAAAGCTTGGGAAATTCTATAAAAAGCTAAAATATTTTCCCACTCCAGGCTCTGGAGGCTGTTCGAATCATTTTCTTTGGCTAGTAGCACTTGCTGCGAAAAAAGCAAAACTATCAATTGATGACGCAGTTAGATATATATTTGAAGCCATCCCTACAGATGGCCCTAAACAAATTTCTTTAGATGAGGTAAAAAAAACAGTAGCGAAGGCTTATGCTACTAATGCACCAAAGGGTAATTCTCCATTGGCAAAGCCCCGTCGCGAAACTCCAGATCTAGTTGCTTTCATGGAAGGTTTTAAAAACACTAGCGAGAAAGATCTGACAACTCAATCTCCGGTTTCTGTTGCAGATCCTGCTAGAAATCCTATTCTGTTACTCAAAAACGTCTTTGAAAAAAATGAGTTCGTTTTCATAGGAACACGATATGATGGAAAAGAAAATATTAAATCGCGCTTTGATTGGTGTAAACGCTTGCAAGAAATACCCTTAAACGACGAAGTTGTTGAATTACCATTAATATGTCCAAATCCTTTTACTGGTGCTGCTGCTTTGACTGCATCTGGCACGGAATCTTGGCGTTGCGATAACGCTGTGGGAAAATACCGGTTAGCTGTTGTGGAATTTGATGATATTAGTCGATCCGAACAGATTTCATTCTGGAAATCTGCAATAGATAAAGGATTTCCAGTTGTAGCTTTAATATGCAGTGCGGGAAAAAGTATTCATGGATGGATAGCGGTCAATTGCTCAAGCAGTGATGAATGGAATGAACAGGTTAAAATCCGTTTGTTTAATGATTTATTTGTCCCACTTGGCGCAGACAAGGCATGTAACAATTTTTCACGCATGTCAAGATTTCCCGGAAATTATAGAGAAAAAGACGGAGATTATCAGATGCAACGCCTGCTGTATTTAAATCCTAAAGCTCTGATGGTTACTGATAGTGCCGAAGTAATAATTGATAAGATGATGGCAGCGACACCAATGAAGTCTGTTGTAACTGATAATATAATATCAGCTACTGTTTCCCCCCACGGCAAACAGGATGGAGAAAAACCTGAAATACTATTTAGCCCATCCATACCGCTTTCTGTGACGGCTCAAACTGCAGGGGCTATTTTTGGTACTAAGTCCAAAACTATATTCCTCCAGAACTCAATTGTCATGAAGGTTCTTAAAGTTAATGGTCAGTTTGTAATTAATCCAGTATCAGCCCAAAAGTTCCGAACAGAGGTGGAAAGCGTTGCCAATCTGAAGAAAGTCAGCCAGCAAGGAACACAAACTATTAAAGTTCCGATGCATATGACTAATGACATGGCTAAGGTTATTTTAGTTGCTGATTCATTCCAATGTGGCGTACGTCCGCTAAAATGGATATCTAATTGCCCACTTCCTTACTATAAAAATGGAACTATGGCTATACAAACTGGCTATAATCCAATAACTCAAATATTAGCCAACGGAGAAATCGAAGCTGATATCCCTCCAGAGGAAGCTTTAGAGCTATTATATGAGGTGTTAAAGGATTTTAGCTTGAAGACCCCTGGTGATTTGTCGCGAGCCATAGCGTACCTGATAACGCCTATGCTTGAGCTCTCTGGGCTACTTCCGGGCAGGTCCCCTTTGTTTTTTATTGAAGCTGATGATACTCAAGGCGGCAAAGGCTTCTTGGTTAAACTGGTCGCAGCTCTGTATGGCTGTAATGTCGAGACTGTAACTGAAAAAGATAAAATCGGGTCGAAGCAAGAATCTTTTGATGCTGCGTTACTGAACGGGGCCACTTTTTTGTCTTTTGACAATTTTCGTGGGAATTTCGATAGCCAATCTATTGAATCTTTTTTGACTGAAGATTATTATGTATGTCGAATTCCTTACCGTGCACCCGTGCGTATATATACTCGTGGACGTAATACTTCCTTAACTAGCAACGGTGCAATTCTCACAAGAGATATGCGTAATCGTTGTTGTATAGTTCGGATAGTTAAGAAGCCTGAGGACTATGTCTTTGCTAACTACCCCGAAGGTGACATCCTCCAACATGTACGCGCTAACCAACCTAAATACCTTGGTGCTGTCTATACTATTGTTAAAACCTATTGCGGCACTCAGGACCAGCCTTTACGTAAAACTACTACCACAAGCCATGACTTCCGCGGCTGGGCACAGAGCTTAGACTGGATTGTACAAAATATTTTCGGTCAGGCTCCTTTACTTGACGGACATCAGGCTGAGAAGCTGCGTATGTCAAACTCGGACTCACAGTGGCTCCGGGAGCTTTGCCTGGCAGTATTGAGTACTGGACGCAGCGAGCAACTGAAAGCTTCTGAGTTAGCAGATATTGCTTACAAAAACGGCATGACTATTCCTGGACTTGATGGCTCCGATTTTGGCTCTGCCACAGATGACGGACGTAGACAAGTGTTCAGACAGCTTGGCAGGCGTTTATCTGCGGCTATCTGTGTCCAGAACGAGTTATTAGTGGATAATATGCGCATTGTACGCTCCGAACATCAGGAACGAGACTCACTCAACAAGCTACGTACTGTGAAGAAATACCAGTTTTTCAAGCCGGACATAGATACTACCGTAGACGTGCCGCAGATACTGCCACAGACGATTCCCCCTCAAGACACAGAAGACACAGATAAAACAGGAAAAGTTTTGAAGGATGAAATATGTAATGATTTAGGTGTAACAGAACCCAGCATAACTCTTGATAATTTAAAAGTTTTAGAAACGTCTGTGTCTTCTGTGTCTTCTGTGTCTTCTAAGGAAAAGTTCGTTCCCAATATATTTGGAGATGAATAAAAATGTAATGGCGCAGTCAGTACCGGATGCGCTTTTTAGTAACAGTAAACCGTCTGGAATTTACCAGGCAAAACCGCGGGACAATCCGCAAAACCACCGGATAACCCGGTAAGGAGTTCGTAATGAGCTTAACAAGAACAACAGTCGGTGGCGCAAGCCAGATAGTCATGAACAATGGACACAAAGCAATGTCAATAGACCAGATGAAAGCAATGTTTTGTGATACTAATCCGCGAAGCTATAGCGAATCTAAGCTTCGCGGAATAGCGAAAGAGTTTTTGTCAATAAAGCAGCAGGAGAAGTTGCTAAAAAGTAAATATGAAGAATTACGGAGTCAAGCGATGGAGCTGATGCCTGCAGGCAGTGAATGTCGCACGGATTTTGGGACGTTGAAGTTTCAAAAAGGAAAAACAAAGCACACACACAGCAAAGAGTTACTTGTTAAAGAGTTAGCCAGTCGTGGTTTTAATAAAGCTGATGTCGATGAGATCCTCGAATCAAGCATAAAAAAATCTAAAATCCGTAAATACATTGCTTTCTACCCTAAAAAAATATTCAAAAAAGGAGTGTAACCAATAAAAATGTAGTACCGCAGCACCCGTTTTTGCTCCAGACACGATGTTTGGAGCAGAAGCAAAGAAGTACAATAATAAAAAACCTGCCTCAATAAGGCAAAGGAGAACATCATGATTGATAAAAATCAAGAATTAAACAGTACAAATGTAATGTTCGCAGTTGAGAAAAATAGCAAAAAAGACAAGGTTATAATTAAAGATGAAGATTTTTTTTACCCACTAACAGAAGCTGATACAAGCTCGTCTGTTCAAACATTCAAGCGAGATTGCTATAAAGCAAGCCAAAAATATATAGACACAAAACCTTTTGTTCCATACGGAAAGATTGATGAGTATGAAAAGGCAAATTACGTGACTCAAAAACAGTTAGAAACGCTTTTCACGAACATAATTTGTAGTGAGCGCTTACCAGTGGAGTTTGTTGGTGATCTTGTAAAGAAATACATGGGCCAGTATGAGACTAAAGATATATTGGTTGAGATAAAGGTTATAAATTGCGAAAAGATTGAAGCTATATTAGTAGTTAAATATTATCCCATTACCGAATTCTCTAAATTTGTATATACAGTTTTCGAAAGACGGCACGGCAAAAGGGACAATATGTTTTTCCCTAGATTAGCTACAAAATTCTTTTCCTTGCCCCAGTTCTATACTTATTTTTTTGAGCGACTAAATATGCACACTGAGGCTGAATGGCGGGAAAAACTTGATTACATAAAAAAATATCATGAGGATTTTTTAATCATCAATTGCTAGTACGTTGTAGGCTGTTCTTCAACGCCCTGAGGTTTTGCTCTCAGGGCGTTTTTATTTGCACTCAGCAGGACGCAATGATTTGGGAGAGCAAAAGGCTCCTGCATTTGCGAATCAACGCTTAGCGAGGAGCGTAGGTGTCATCTTAATGTCTTATTGACTTTCATGGACGCAAAGGCAAAAACAACACTCCCTAGGCTTCTTAAAATGAATGCAAGTTTAATAAGATTTTATTTCCGGTAATATTGAAAACTCTCTCGATATCTCAGTAGACTCGAATCAAGATGAATAGGCAAGCTCTTGTTTTAAGTCTAAAGTCGAGCAAAAATATAATTATGCCAAACTTAAACTCTCAAAAAAGGACAACCCTGTAGCGGCTTTAAAATGGCTAAAATGGACATTTTAAGGGGGTAGAAGAGGAGGGTGAAATCAAAAAATGAACTGTTGTGAAAAAGGAAAAAGCTTAGGTTCTGTTTATATATATATAAAACAAAACAGAGATCGCTCATAATTTTTCTTTAGATTCGGTCCCTCTTTTACGGTTTAAAATTCAAAAAATGAAAAGTAGTAGCCTATGACCATCAAAGCACTAAATTTTACAGCATCAGGCTAATCAGCTATTCCTTATTTTTGTCGCATATATACGACAAGGTTGATGAAGATATTGAAAATTATAAAATAATTCTGTGTTAGTTAATTCCTTGCTTGCTTTTATGGTATTCTTATATATTTTAATTACTTGGGGTTGTTGCGATGGGGCTGGCCTGTGAATGATAACGTAAAAGGATTGATATGGCGAAGGACAATGGGGGAAATAAACAGAAAGGTTTTGAGGAAGTTCTTTGGGATTCAGCTAATAAACTGCGCGGCAGCGTGGAGTCTTCGGAATATAAACATGTGGTGCTCAGCCTGATCTTTTTGAAGTTTGCCAGTGATAAATTCGAGGAACGCCGACAGGAACTCATTGATGAAGGCAAACAGGATTACCTGGATATGGTCGAGTTCTATTCCATGAAGAATGTATTCTACCTGCCGGAAGAATCTCGCTGGAGCTATATCAAACAGCACAGCAAACAAAGCGACATCGCTATAAAAATCGATACCGCGCTCTTTACCGTTGAGAAAAACAATAAAGCATTAAAAGGCGCGCTCCCGGATAATTACTTTTCACGGCTCGGACTGGATACCAATAAACTGGCGTCCCTGATAGATGCCATTAATAAAATCGATACTGTCGCTGACAAGGAAGAAGACGTCGTCGGCAGGGTTTATGAATACTTCCTCGGCAAGTTTGCCGCGAGTGAAGGCAAGAAGGGCGGCGAATTCTATACGCCCAGCTGCATAGTTAACCTGATCGCTGAAATGATCGAGCCCTTTAAAGGCAAAATATACGACCCTTGTTGTGGTTCAGGCGGTATGTTCGTGCAGTCCATGAAGTTTGTCACCAGCCACCACGGCAACAATAAAGACATTTCTATTTACGGGCAGGAATACACCGGCACCACTTATAAACTGGCAAAGATGAATCTGGCTATCCGCAGCATTGCCGGAAACCTCGGTGAAATACCAGCCGATACATTATTGAATGACCAGCATAAAGATTTGAAGGCCGACTACATCATGGCCAATCCTCCGTTCAACCAGAAAGACTGGCGGGGACCTGATCAACTCACCGACGACCCGCGCTGGGCTGGTTACGATGTTCCGCCTACCGGAAATGCCAACTACGCTTGGATTCTGCATATGATTTCTAAACTATCGGTAAATGGTGTAGCTGGCTTTGTATTGGCTAACGGCTCCATGTCCACCAGTACCAACAGCGAGGGCGAGATCCGCAAGAAGATTATCGAGAATGATTTAGTCGACTGCATGATAGCTTTACCGGGTCAGTTGTTTTATACTACGCAAATCCCGGTATGCCTGTGGTTCCTGTCCAAAAACAAAAAAGCCGATACCGTCAGGGGCTACCGCAAGCGAACAGACGAAACCCTGTTTATCGATGCCCGCAATATGGGAACCATGACTGACCGCGTCCACAAAGAACTATTACAGGACGACATTATCAAAATAGCCAAAACCTATCACGCATGGCGCGGTGAAGCCAAAGACGGCGAATACGAAGACACTCCCGGCTTCTGCAAGTCTTCCACGCTGGAAGAAATCAAATCGCATCATTATGTCCTGACTCCGGGACGCTATGTCGGCGCGGCTGCCATCGAAGACGACGGCATACCATTTGAACAAAAGATGACTGAGCTTTCCGCCACGCTATACGAACAAATGAGCGAATCAATAAAGCTTGATGCTGTAATCCGCAAGAACCTTGAACATTTAGGATTTGGAGAATAAATATGAGGAGATATAATATAAAAAAGAATACCCCGGTTCCTGACATCACCGCTAAGGATGAGAGAAGGAAGTCCGAGGCTTACATAAATATTATAAACGTAAACTTGGAATATGCAAGAAAAAATATAATATCACTGGCCAAAAGAACCGCCAGCGGAGAATAAATGATGATTGTTATCAATAAATATCATAAAGATATACCTCCCATTTTTCCCACATGGGAAAAATGGCAAATCCTAGTCAGCGATCAAGTCAAAAGAGGTGAAGAATGAAATTTGATATTTCAGATATAGGTACATGGGCTGGGTCTCTTTCTCTGTTAGCTTGGATTGTATACATTATACTTAAGGAATCTATAAAGAATAAATTTGCAAGAGAGCTCGAAGGTTTCAAAGCAGGATATCAAAAAGTTCTTGATGAAAATCAGATTCGGTTTTCTAAGTGGCATGATGCGCAAGCTGAAGCGATAAAAGAGCTATATTTTCTTTTAATAATTGCGAGAGATCATATTGAAATTCTTAATAATCATTGTTGCAGTAGCGTGCTTAAAAAAGATGAATATGGAACCATAATTCCTTCTGACTTGAATCCTAATGACCTAAAACTTTTTGATAATGCCGAAAAAGCATCCCACGACTTTAATAACTTTTTCCAGCGTAATGCTATTCTTTTTGATGATATGACTTATGATAAAGTTAACCAATTGTTTAAAACATCAAGAAGCATTATTGTAGACAGAACTCATGACGGTAGTTTTAAAAACATAAAAAAAGCAATGAATGATTTTAAAGATCAATTATGTCCTATAATAGATGAGTTACGAAAAGATTTCCGTGCTATCCTGAATGGCGAGGAGGTGCAGGATGCAGAGTGAGTGGAAACGTGTAACAATCGGTGAAATAACAGATCGCTGTTTAGGTAAAATGCTAGACCAGAAGAAGAATCGTGGTGATTTACATCCTTACTTGGGTAATAGCAATGTGCGCTGGGGAACCTTTGAGCTTGAAAGTCTTGCCGAAATGCGTTTTGAAAACCACGAGCATGAACGATATGGGGTAAAACATGGCGACTTGATAGTCTGTGAAGGAGGCGAGCCAGGGCGCTGTGCCATATGGAAAGAATATCGCCCGAATATGAAAATCCAAAAAGCTTTACATCGTGTACGAGCAAAGAATGGATTAGATATCCGTTATTTGCATTACTGGCTATTGCAAGCCGGAAAAATCGGCACACTAGACCAATATTTTACTGGAACAACAATTAAGCATCTGACGGGTAAAGCTCTTGCTCAGGTTGAACTTATGCTTCCGCCTTTGATCGAACAAAAACGAATAGCCTCAATTCTCTCCTCTTTGGATGATAAGATTGAGTTGAACCGGAAGATGAATGAAACGCTCGAAGCGATGGCGCATGCAATGTTTAAAAGCTGGTTTGTCGACTTCGACCCGGTCATTGACAACGCACTTGCCGCCGGAAATACAATCCCCGAAGAATTAGCCGAACGCGCAGAACAACGCAAAGCCCTTGGCGACAAACGCAAAAAACTACCCCCCGAAATTAAAAAGCTTTTCCCAAACGAATTTATCTTCACCAACGAACTAGGCTGGATACCGAAAGGATGGGGAGTTGAACCTCTTAACAATGTAGTTGAATATATTGTTGACAACAGAGGAAAAACACCACCTTTAACACTAGATAAGGATAATGCTTACCCTCTTGTTGAAGTTAACGCTCTGAAAGGTAATAATCGTTTTTTTGATAAAACAGTGATAAGAAAATATGTTAGTCAAGAAACATATAATAATTGGTTTAGAAAAGGTCATCCAAGCAATGGAGATGTATTATTATCTACTGTTGGAAGTATTGCCGAGGTATGCTTAATAGGTGACGACAAATGCTGTATAGCTCAAAATATCATATCATTAAGATGTAAAGAGAAAAGTTATGGTCTATTTCTATATGAATTACTGAAGCATAATAAAAATGAATTGATAAACTTAAATATTAGTTCAGTGCAACCAAGTATAAAAGTTCCACATCTTATGAATATGGATGTTCTTGTTGGACATAACCTATATGGTTTATTTGAAAAAATTACAAATATATATTCAAAAAAATATAAAACTAACCAAAACCAAAATATAGAACTTTCAAGACTCCGCGACACCTTATTACCCAAGCTACTGTCAGGAGAATTACGCATAAAAGACGCAGAGAAATTAGTGGAGGAAATTATATGAAAGAGGTGTATAACAATTTATTCGTAGGGTCTGACTATGATTGTCAGGCTAACTCAGAACATGCCATCATACATGCCTGTAAAACATGTCATAAAAAAGCATTAAATTATAGAAAATCTTTACCAAATACACATCCTCATTATTTAATATATGAAGGTGAAAACCATCTATTCCTCAATATGGTTGATATGGAAAAGGAATTAATGGCTAAATTTACCGACCCCATTATGAAAGCTGGAGTAGGATTTATTGATAAGCATATTGACGAGTCGCCTGTGCTAATCCATTGCAATCAGGGAATGTCACGCTCCCCTTCCATTGCACTGGTTTACTTAGCCATAAAGGGGAAACTGCCTGCTAGTAATTATAATGATGCATCTAAAGCATTCACGGAGTTATATCCTAAGTATAATCCAGGACGAGGTATTTCATTGTATTTGAATAATAACTGGGTCAAGCTTATTAGAGAGCTTTTCTAATTAAATCTTTATAAACATGAGGAGAATTATGATAATCAATATAGATACAGTAACAAAAGAACAAATAGAAAATTTGATAACAAATTCTGTTGGTGAATCAAAGACTTTAGAATTCAAACAAGAATTACCTGGAAACAGCGACAAGGACAAAAAGGAATTTTTTGCTGATGTATCCTCGTTTGCTAATGCGTCTGGCGGAACAATAATTTATGGAATAAAAGAAGTTGATGGAGTAGCAAGTGAAATATTACCATTGGAAGGCAGTGCGGATACTGAAAAACTGAGACTTGAAGGAAGTATTAGAGCCGGGATTTCTCCAACAATGTCGGTAAAAATTAAAGAGATTGCTGGTTGGGGAGAAGATAACAAAGAATTTGTTTTAATAATTCAAATTCCACAGAGTTTTTTATCTCCACATATGGTTACTTTCAAAAACCATTCCCGCTTCTTTTCTAGACATTCCGCAGGCAAATATCAACTGTACGTTGATGAGCTTAGGTCTGCATTTTCAGCAAACGAAGTAACTGCCGAACGTCTTAAATCTTTTAGAGCTGATAGAATCAGTAAAATCATATCAGATGAGACCCCTGTTCAGCTGTCCTCTCCCCATAGGTACCTTTTACATTTGATTCCTATCGGATCATTTGTTGATAATCAACGATTGAGCGTGGAAAATATTAGAACTCAAGCCACTAAATTCAGCCCATTTTATAATTTTGGAGGGAATCCACGTTTTAACGTTGAGGGGGTTTATACATATCATGGAGATGGCGATAATTGTGATGGATACTGTCAGATTTTTCATAATGGGACTGCAGAATATGTTTATTCTGAAGAGAAAGATGATAGATTTTTGTTAGCGTCAGTTGCTTATGAAAAGAAGATTATTGAAAGAATTGAAAAAGGTATTGAAGCTTACAAAGAGCTTGATCTCCATCCTCCGTATCTCGTTTCTTTTGCTCTATTGAACTGTAAAGAAATGAAAATTACTGTTAGGCATAATACAGTAAGGCCATTAGATCGTGATATGGTCTTATTTTTAGAGGTAATAATAGAAAATGAAACCGAAGATGTTTCAAAAGCATTAAGACCTTTATTTGATTCCGTTTGGAATGCTTTTGGATTAGCAAAATGTTACAATTATAATGACGATGGAGAATGGACTGATAGCCCCAAATATCGTTCTTAGTTATAAAGTATTTTTAAAGCTTAAAAACAACTTGCAATGACTTGATTTAGACATAATATTACGAATAGGAAAACAAAGGACTTATGAAATTCACGGAAGCGAAGTTAGAACAAGCTATAATTGATCTTCTTGGACAAGAGGGGTATCCTCATGTCTTGGGTCAGGATATTGCGCGTGAGCCGAATGATGTGCTTATTCGGGAAGATTTGAAAGACTTTCTGGCGAAGCGGTATAAGGCGGACGGCATTAGCCCCGGAGAGATTGATTCGATTATTCGTCAGTTGGAACTTCTTTCCGCTTCTGATCTGTATGAGAGCAATAAAGCTGTTATGAAGCTGGTTTCGGATGGTTTTGACCTGAAACGCGAAGACCGCAGCCAAAAAGATATTCATATAAACCTGATTGATTATTCTGACTCTGACAAGAACATTTATAAAATCGTGAATCAGTTGGAGATTTACGGCTACGAAAAACGTATACCCGACGGAATACTGTATATCAACGGTCTACCCCTGGTGGTTTTTGAATTCAAAAGCGCTATCCGTGAAGACGCGACTATTCATGACGCCTACGTGCAGCTCACCACCCGTTACCGTCGGGATATCCCGGAACTGCTCAAGTACAACGCCTTCTGCGTTATCAGCGACGGAGTAAACAACAAAGCCGGTTCTTTATTTGCCCCATACGAATTCTATTACGCGTGGCGTAAGATCGATGAAAGCGATTCAGTGGAAAAGGACGGTATTGATTCGCTGATGACTATGATCAAAGGCATGTTCAACCGGGATCGTTTGCGCGACATCATCAAAAACTTTATCTATATGCCGGACAGTTCGACTAAAGAAGAAAAGATACTCTGCCGTTACCCGCAGTATTACGCTGCCAATAAATTATACACCAATATCGAGAATCACCGCCGACCCGCTGGCGACGGTAAAGGCGGAACCTATTTTGGAGCCACAGGATGCGGCAAAAGTTATACCATGCTGTTTTTGACGCGTTTATTGATGAAGAGCCTCGACTTTTCGAGCCCGACAATCATATTGATCACCGACCGCACCGACCTGGACGATCAGCTTTCCCGAACATTCTGCAACGCGACGAACTATGTCGGTGATAGAACCATTGTCAGCGTGGAAGACCGCAAGCATTTACGGGATCTGCTCAAAGGACATAAAAGCGGAGGAGTATTCCTGACTACTATTCACAAATTCACCGAAGACGCGCGGCTGTTGACCGACCGCAGCAACGTGATATGTATTTCAGACGAAGCCCACCGCAGCCAGGTGAACCTGGAACAAAAAATAAGAGTTACCGATAAAGGCGTTAAACGCACCTACGGCTTTGCTAAATATCTGCACGATTCATTGCCTAACGCGACTTATGTCGGATTCACCGGTACGCCAATCGACGCGACCGTGGATGTTTTCGGCGAAGTAGTGGACGCCTACACCATGACCGAATCCGTCGCGGATGAAATCACCGTCAAGATAGTTTACGAGGGCCGCGCCGCGAAAGTCATACTCGACAACCGCAAACTGCAGGAAATCGAGGAGTATTACGCCGAGTGCGCCGAAGAAGGTGCCAGCGAATACCAGATAGACGAAAGCAAAAAAGCTAATACACAAATGAATACTATTCTGGGCGACCCTGACCGCATTGAATCTCTAGCCAAAGACTTTGTCGCGCATTACGAAACGCGGGTGGATGAAGGCTCTACCGTCAAAGGTAAAGCGATGTTCGTATGCAGCAAGCGTGAGATAGCGTATAATTTTCACAAAGCGGTAATCGCACTGCGCCCTGAATGGGCAGAGGTGAAGGTTTGCGAAGAAGGCTCCGAGTTGACGAAAAAAGAAAAGCGCGAAATCAAACCTATGGAACGGATTAAGATGATTATGACCCGCGGTAAAGACGATGAGAAAACGCTTTACGATATGCTGGGGACAAAAGAATACCGCAAAGACCTTGACCGCCAATTTAAGAATGCTAAATCAAATTTCAAAATAGCTATCGTCGTGGATATGTGGCTCACCGGTTTTGACGTGCCGTTCCTCGATACGATTTATATTGACAAGCCGATCCAGCGGCACAGCCTCATTCAGACCATTTCACGAGTCAACCGCAAATTCGAGGGCAAAGAGAAAGGGCTCGTCGTTGACTATATCGGCATCAAAAAACAAATGAACCTGGCATTGGCGCATTACTCTAAAACCGATATATCTAATTTTGAAGACGTCGAACAATCCATTATCGTAACTAAAGATCACCTGGACCTATTGAACAAAGTATTCCATAAGTTTGACAGTAAAGCATACTTCAGCGGCTCTCCGCTGGAACAGTTGAACAGCCTCAACATGGCGGCGGAATTTGTGCAGGTCACCGAAAAAAGCGAAAAACGTTTTATGTATCTGGTGAAACGCCTGAAAGCCGCCTATGATATTTGCTGTGGCAGTGATGCCTTCGAACAAAACGAGCGTGATTATATACATTTCTATCTGGCGGTGCGTTCGATTGTATTCAAGCTGACCAAAGGCAACGCTCCCGACACGGCACAGATGAACTCTAGAGTGCGTGAGATGATCAAAGAAGCACTGCAAAGCGATGGAGTGGAAGAAATCTTCAAGCTCGGTGAAGACCAGCAAAAAGAAGTCGATATTTTTGGAGACGATTATTTAGCGAAGATCAATAAGATAAAATTACCGAATACCAAACTAAAGCTCCTGCAGCAGATGCTGGCAAGGGCTATTGACGACTTTAAAAAGATCAACAAGATCAAAGGCATGGATTTCTCGAAACAGCTAAAGTCCATAGTCGAAAGGTACAATGAACGTGACGAACAGGATGTTTTAGTCAGTAACGTACTGGAAGACTTCTCCGATGAAATTATTGATCTCTACCGCGCGCTTGCCAAGGAAAAAGAATCCTTCAAGGATATGAATATTACCTTAGAGGAAAAATCATTCTACGACATTTTAAAAGCACTGGCTGACAAGTACGATTTCGAATACCCAGAAGACAAGCTGTTAATGTTGGCCCAGGAAGTTAAAAAGGTAGTAGACGACAAAGCCCAGTACACCGACTGGAGCCAACGCGACGACATCAAAGCCGAGTTAAAAGTAGATTTAATAATGCTTTTAGCCAAGCACGGTTATCCCCCGGTAGACCGCGACGAAGTCTACAAAGAAATCTTCGAGCAAGCCGAAAACTTCAAGAAAAACCGCACGGAATCTTAATAATATTATGACAAAGAAAAAGAAGAAAAATAGAAAAAGTAAAGTTAAAAAATTACAAGCACTATCACTCCGTGAAGTATCTGATGCCGTGTGTAAAATAAAGTCTGCAAATTTGTATGAACTTGACATGTTATCAGCCCCAATGGTAAAAAAACAACCTCATCTATGCGGGACAGTCGTCGGACTTAAGCTTGATGGTGTTACTCCAGAACACATAGGATACGCATGGCATCTTCTACTAATTTGTTATTACGCATGTGATGGAGATAAATTACCAATGTTGACTATGGAAAATGATATTTCTAAAGCATATAAGATTGTGGGTGAAAGGGCTGTATATCTAGAAGGCGAAAAAGATAAAAAAGACTATAAAGAAACTGTAATGTCTCATCCAGAGGTCAATTTGTTTGCATATGTTACTGGTTATCTTACAGAAAAGAATATAACAGGTAAAAATGATTCTGAATACCATACCCTTTTAGTGGCAAATACTGTTCTTCAGTCACTTCACGAGGCAAGAAAGAAAATGTGGTGTGCCGTTTAAGTTTTTATACCAGAGTAATGATAAGGATAATCTTATGCCAAAAAAGAAGAAACGGAAAAAGCCCAAGGCAGATAAACGCGTATTGCAAAAATCGCTGTCTCGCAGATAAAAACTAAAATCCCAACGGAGAAAATGTCTTTTGACAATAAGAAAATTAACTAAAGGCGCATTGGTTATATATCGTGAAAAACCTGCGGTAATTATTATTGACGGTGGCAATAAAATAGACATAATCATTGATGGCGACAAATGCAAAAAGGTTCGCCCGAAAGATATAACTTTTCTGCATTCCGGCCCGATTAATTCAAGCGCCGATTTTAGTCCGATGACGGGCAATATTGATGACACGCTGGAAATGCTGGAGGAGGAAACTGTTTCTTTTGAAGAATTTACGGAACTACTCTTTGAGGAATTTACGCCTCAAAGCGCATGGAACGCCTATCAGATACTGGGTGAAGGAAAATATTTTGCTGGCAACCTTGAGAACGGCGTGACCGGATGTTCACGTTCCGAAATAGAGGCGATTGAAGCCGCGGCGGCGGCAAAAGCGGAAATGGCGGAACAGCGCGAAAAATTTATCAACCGTGTCCGCACGGGAAAGCTGTTGCCGGAAGACGTTAAATTGATGAATGAAGTGGAGCAGGTCGCTTACGGGATCAACAATTCCAGCTCGATTATGCGGGAACTAAAAATTGAGGCAAGTCCGCAGAAAGCCCATGCCTTGCTGCTCAAAACCGGCATCTGGACGGATAGAAACGATCCGTGGCCAGCACGCAGCGACGCAAATATGACAATTCCGAATCTGCCGGTTCCTGATTTGCCGGAAGAAACGCGGCGGGACTTGACCGCTTTGCCGGCGTTTGCTATTGACGACCCGGAAAACCAAGATCCTGACGATGCGCTTTCCTATGATTTTGACACAAATACTTTCTGGGTGCATGTCGCTGACGTTGCAGCTCTGGTGCCCCCGGATTCTGAAATTGACCTGGAAGCGCGTGAACGCGGCGTCAATCTTTATCTGCCGGAACAGGTTACCCCAATATTTCCTGAAGCTGTAACCGCTAAGCTCGGCCTGGGATTGCAGGAAATATCTCCAGCGTTATCCTTTGCCCTGCGGATTACTGACGATGGTGTTCCCGAACTGGTCGAAGCTACTCCCAGCTGGGTAAAAGTGGAAAGAATAACTTATGCCGATGCCAGTGTGCGAATGAACGAAGAAGTTTTCGCGGTGATGCAGTCGCTAACGAGTCGCTTCCAGCAACGGCGTTATGCCGCCGAAGCGGTAATCATTGATATGCCGGAAGTTAAAATAAAGCTCGCCGTGGATAATTCCATCAGTTTCATGCCGATAGAATCCACTCCCGGGCGCGAACTGGTTACCAACGCGATGCTGTTGTGCGGTGAGGCCGTCGGCAGGTTCGCATATGAAAAAGAGATTCCGATACCCTATACGGTTCAGGAAATGGAGGATGACGAGATTTTCGGCGGCGATAGTCTGGCCGGAATGTTCGAGCGGCGCAAGCAGATGCAGCCGTCATTGCAGTCCTTATCTCCGGGGAAGCATTCCGGTCTCGGCATGGACAGTTATTGCCGTGCCACCAGTCCGTTGCGGCGTTATTCCGACTTGCTGGTACATCAGCAAGTGAGGGCGTTCGTAACTGGCGGCGTTCCTATGGATGCGGATACCCTGGATACGCATCTCGCGACGAGTGAACGCCCCGCCAGGCAGGCGCGTTCCATTGAACGAACGGTGAATGAATTCTGGACGCTGGTTTATTTATCCCGCAACCCAGATTGGGAAGGGCGTGCAATCGTCATTGATAAAACGGGTTACAAAGCTGCGATTATTATCCCGGAACTAGCGTACATCACCAAAATGCGTCTGCATGACGGTATTGAGCTTAATTCAGAGCTTCAATTAAAATTAGTTCATGTCGATTTGCCGGAATTATCCGCCATATTCAAGTTAAAATAAGGTAGAAAATGCTCTTCGTGTGGAAATCCAACATCAGACAGATGTTTACAATAATACTCCGCAAGCGGAATTAGGAGGGTTGACTCCCGACGAAGCATTTCAACGGAGCAAGAAGAAATAAGCAAGAATTAAAACTCAATACTACTCGGACAGATTTTGTCCTAGCATATAAGCTATAATTAAACTTTAGTGAGTATTCTATTTGCTGAGCTTTCACGGTCAAATATATGAGTATATTTTTCGTATAATAATCTTAGCTTGACGGAGCTATTAGAGCCGGTTTAATTCGGGGTAATGTAGTATGATAGAGCATTGGGAGGATATCTTCTTTGTTGCAGGCTTCAATAAATTCTCTAACCAAATCACGTTTTGCTGGAGAATGTATCGCGTCATAATCATTCAGTCCACAGGTATCGTAAAGCGAAAATCCCTCGTGATGCCGTGTGGTTAGTGTTATGTATTTCATGCCAGCTTTTTTAGCGATAGCGACAATTTCATCAGCATCGAAGTCTTTTGCAGTAAAACTGTCTTTTAATTTCATGTATTCGTCAAGTTCAATTCCAGTAATATGCTGTGTCCATTCTCCACGCTGTAATTGCGAATAAAGTCCCCAGTGTATAAACATTCCAAATGCGCGATTCTCGAAATCTTTGATTCTTACTGCTGATATTGGTATAGATTCTTTCATGATTATCCTTTTATGAAATTTTTACAGGCTTGCCTGTCGTGGCTGATTTATAAAGTGCGTTCAATATGCCCTTTTCCCATATCTAAAAAGTTCCAGCTACATCTGCGATGTTCCTTTCAACAGACGGCTTGGTGTAATTTGTTTTTTTTTGACGTGTTCCATTAATAATTCATAAAACTATATATTGAAAGATTATAGTCATTTTAAGCTAATAGATGGTATGTCTCCTGTCAAGCCTCTAAACCATGATTTTTATCATATTTTGTTTTATTGACAACCATCGCTCTGGCTAATATTAACAGCTTATGCATGACTGCACAACGCGCCTGCATAGGCTTTTTGCCTTTACTTATCAGTCGTAAATAAAAAGCTTTCATTTTGGAATTATGTTCCACCCCGACAACAGAAGCCATATATAATACCCTCCTCAATTCAGAAGGACCACGCTTGCTGATCCTACTAGAGTTCAGACTTGTTCCTGACTGCCGTATTGCAGGAACCAAGCCACTATATGCTCCAAGTTGTCTACTGCTGACAAAACAAAGTGGACCACATTCAGCAAGTATTGTTGCTGCACTAATTTCTCCAATTCCAGAGACAGAAGTTGCAAATTCAATACTTTCACGCAGTTCTTTATTTTTATTAATGTGGCGTTTTAATTCTATTTTCAGCTTGTCAATAGCCAGTTTAAAAGAATCTACAACTGTTTGTTGGATGTTTATGAGTTCTTTAAAATGCTTCATTTCATTAAGTCTTAGCCTTGCTGCCACCAACTCTGCAGATAAAAAGCATTTTCTAAACCATAAGCCACACAGGTTTTATAAGCCTGTGGAGGAACCCACCAATCCGTAACACCGTCAGCTATAATTGATCCAGTTCTGGTGTTGATTGGCTATATCCATGTTGAGTGATTCTAAGGACATCAAACGAGCTGCGGTTTCATTAGAAATATTACGAATACTCGTATGAATCTTTAAACCCGTGAGAGTTTGTTCTAAGTGGCGATCAAGTTCAAAAACTCCTTCTTTGTCGCGAAATAATGTACCATCACCTTTTACATCCTCAAACTCGACTTTTGTTCCTTTTATGGTATACAAAAATCCCTGGCATGTATCTTCAATAAGAGTTGCCAACGGAGTGTTTTGCTTGCTGATTGCCTGTTTGGAATTCATTTAAACTCTCCATTTTTTGCTACAGTTATTATCTTTGCTTCACCAGCAGGAACTGAAACTATTGGTAAATCATATACAGACATTTGACCTAATATCTTACTTTGTGCCTGTTGACTGTCTTCAGCTAAAACCTTTACAGTTGCATCATATACGCATGGATTGTTGATACGAACTTGTATACCTTCAGAATTCTCACTAATAATTTCAGCATCAATATGATCAATCGCGCAAACCAGCTTCGTATTCGTTTGTATATAAATTCCCGGTACTTCAATAACAGTAAGTGCTAAAGAGACCTCCGGCCAGCAACTTCCGAACATATTTCCACCTATATTTTCGGGACCTTCCCAATCGCTGAAATTGACACGTTCGCAGATCCACCCTTCTTTCATGTCACCCAAGAGATGATCTTTGCGGACCATGTATTGAGTCAGATTATGGGCAATTTCAGTTATCAGTTCCAGGAAACGTTTTTCACCTGTCGCACGATAAAGTTTAAGCAGGCTATCTCCTGAGAAAGTACAAATTCCTGGTGAACTATGTTTGTTCTGCACATTTGCCCAGACAGATCCAGCCGCGCGTATATCTTTTTCTCCGAAAATTGATTTGGCTGGAAATTCATAATCATAAGACGCGCACCAGGTCATGCATTGGTCAGCTGTTTCAACTGCCATTGGCAGCCAACTTTTGTCTCCGGTTACTTCATAAAGCACAATCAGGGATTCAAGCATGGCGAAAGCGGATTCACTGTCAGGCGCTTGAAGAATTTCTCCCGGACCGCCAGTGGTTACGCCGTATTTAACATGTTCTTTGTAGTCATTAAGACCGGCTTCCATGGCAATTTCAATATAAACTTTTTCATCGAAGAACTGCCCTGCCAGAGCCAAGGCTCCGGCTCCCAAAGCACCGGATGTGGTTCCGCCAACCAGCATTTCTCCGGTGTTTACGTCGAAAAACTGTCCGAACTGACCATAGCGTTTATAAATATTATAAAGGCAATCTGCAAGTTTTTTGACTCCACTAAGAATTACCGTTGGTATTTTCTTGTTATTGTCACGCAGATAAATAAGATGTTTTAGAGCAAAATATAAAGCATCGGTATTTTTACGAATCATCACCCATTCATTTTTTGTCTTATGATGGTATGTGTCGTCATAAAATTTACCCTGATGATGAAGACCTAACAGCAGACCGGAATCAGCCTGTCCTTTGGTAAACATGAAATTCAATGTCTTCATGGCGCGTTCACGGCTGACGGAGTCACCGACAGCTAACAGCGCCAAACTGTTGATGCCGCCACCGGTCCAGCCGGGCTGCCAGTCCTGACCAACATTGTGATTATCGCCTTCCCAGCAGTTTCGGGTGCCGACAGCGTAATATCCGTATGGATCATTCCAGTTATCCCGATTTAGTTTTTCTTCCTGAATTTTCCATGCCGCGGAAAAAGGTAAACAATGTTTTAGGATTATCTCTCCAGTAAAATCCTTGCGTACTTGAGCAAAACGCGTATAAAGATTCTGGACGTTTTTTGCAGGAAATATTATGAGCAGAAAAGGTATTTCTATACAATCGTCTGCGTGCAAGTCTATGCCATGATCAGGACTTGGATTATCTGCCCGGCAGTTACTGTAGACTGTAGAACGTACAACTGGTGATTCAACAGCACATACTACTGAACTGCGATCATTTGTTTCAGTGACTCGAATTCCGAAATTACCGTATTCGTTATGCTGCTTTGTCAACAAAATACAAGCCTGTTGCTTTGCCGGATTGAACCAACTGATACATGGAGTTGTTTCGTCGCCTGTCGTTATATGTAACTGCGAAGGTTCATTGTCATTAATATTCAGACGCGGCACATCGTTAATTACTATTTCAGGATTTTCCTGCATCTCTTCCAAACATACTGGCTTGGGCGGATATGGTGTGCGACGGCATTTGAAGCGGTTTCCATTGTACGCGGCAGCCGGCAGCATTAGAAAAGTTTCTTTTGTCCATGCATTGTCAACAAGCTCCAAAGACACATTTATTCCCTTTGCTGTTCCTTTTAAAACACTTGCTTTCAATATTGCCGATGAATCATTGAATTCTAGTTTTATATTCCATAACGCACCGGCAAATTCAGCTTGAATAGACGGGTTTTTAAAAGAAAGATCCAGTCTGATTTCGGACAAGACTTTACAGCCGTCAAATTTCCGTATTGCGACTTGTAGTTTTTGGGATTTAAAAAGTTTTTTCATTATTTATCGCGTGAGCCAATTTCAAAACGCTTAATTTTTACTTCTGGCAGGTCTACCGGACATTCGCCCTTGATATCAATCTCTGCAAGCCAGACTTTAACTGCAGCTTTCTGAGACATCTCAGTCGCACTGTATGTCAACAACATATTGGGTAGGTGCGGTTGTTCATAAAGAACATATGGGTTTCCAAAACTTGTACAGATAACATTGTCGTAATTTGCATAAAAAGCACGCCAGAAAGACATTATAGCTTCTGCTGTAGCACGAATGGTCCCCATTTTCATATGCATTGTAACCAGCATGTTTACAAACACCATATCATAATCATGGATTTTTTCCATAACTGCGTCATGTCCCGGACAACAGATGTGATCCACTTCAAAACCACGTTCTTTAAGTTCTTTGTCGATAATATCAAGATCCTGAGGCTGTCTACCATGTTTATCGTAAGTAATAGTTAGGGTTAAAACTTTTGCACCCTTTTTAAGATTTGCTGGAATGTTACCATTGTTCTTGATGCTTGTAATACTTTTATCTGCAGTTTGTTGGGCGATCTCATCATGCTTCTTGAACATAGCTTGTGGGATTTCCTCCCCAAACGGATTAACATGAATATTAAGTCTGGCTTTCATTTCCAGTACTCTACGAGCAGATTCATATACACGTACTTCCGTCAATCTACCCGAGCGCACAGCATCCATTAATCTTTCAAAATCTTTTACTGGTTCGGCAAAAAGGAACACATCTGAACCGTTAACTATATTTTCAACAACCATATCTTCAGCAGTCACTCTTGAAGTAATTCCTATCATCGGAGCCGCGTCAGAAACAAGCACTCCTTTAAAGCCAAGTTCATTTCTCAGTAAATCAATCTGAAGTTTACTGCATAGAGTAGCAGGCATCGCTTCTTCGGGATCAATTTTATACCCCTGATATGCTGGTAATGAGATATGTCCACTCATGATGCTCATGACTCCAGCGTCATCTATTGCCGCTTTCCATACTTTTCCGAATAATTCATGCCATTGATCCATAGGCAAACTGTTTACTGAAGTACACAGGTGCTGATCACGGTCATCAACCCCATCTCCAGGGAAATGTTTGGCAGTAGCAGCCACAAGGCCTCCAGCTTGACGCCCTTTTATTGCCGCTTTAACAAGTTTTGCCACTAGGTCAGCTTTATCGCTAAAAGCTCTATGATTTGTAACCGGGTTATTGAAGTTCAGATTAATATCTGCAACAGGAGAATATGTCCAATGCATTCCTAAAGCTCTGGTCTCTTTAGCAAAAATATGTCCAAGCTCATATGCTAGGCTTTCATCCTTTGTGGCTCCAACTGCCATTGCATCAGGAAATTCTGTTCCATAATTAACTATATTGCTTCCATGTTCCATATCCATTGCCACAGTTACAGGAACCTTTGACTTGCATTGAATAGCCTGAAGCTTGTCTTTATAGTTGGCAAAGTCATCTTTTCCGAAAAAGATATTTCCAACTGGTACTTTATCTAATATATCCAACCAGTCCTGTTTAGTGTATTTTCTATTTTCTGGACATAAAAGCAAGCCTACTAGTTCTTCCATGCTCATTGAGTTGATAGTTGCTTTCACCCAGTTCTGTTGGGCATCTGTTAGTTGCAAAAGCATTTTTATTTCTCCATTTTTGAATTAATTGTATTATATTACACTGTTATTAACAGTTTTAATATGGACAAAATAGACAAACACTTGTATAATAGTGACATTATGTTTAAAAATATAAATAATTTTGAAATATCGTTTCTTGGCTACTATCAGAAATATAATGTTGAAATTGATGTGCAACAAAACAACAGATATGAATTACAATACATAGCCTCTGGTGGCGTGTGTCTTGAATTTAATGGGAAAGTTTATGAACTTGAAACTGGAAGTTGTTGGATAAATACTCCTGGAATCAGATATCAATATCATCCGTCAAAAAAATATGGATTTTGGGAACACAGGTTTGTGGTATTCAAGGGAGATATATGCAACTCATGGGATAAGTTAGGACTTATTCCTTCTTTTCCTTGTCACGTTCCTGCAAAACTTAATTTTGCAAAACGCATTGACAGGCTTATAGAACTGTCTGAAGTTGAATCGCAATTGAATAAACTTGAATCAATGAATATAGTCGAAAAAATGCTCATTGATATAAAACGAGATAATTCCACAGATAAAATATTTCCACAGTGGTTGAATGTAATAATATCTAAATTAGATAAAAGAACATTAGAAAATATAGATTATATAAAGCTATCCTCAAAATACGGAATAACACGCCGTACCTTCTTTCGGAATTTCAAAAGAGCAACAGGTATGACTCCGCATGCATATTGTCTTAAGCGTAAAATACAATATGCCGCTGAGTTACTTGAAACAACAGACATCCCTATAAAAGAGATAGCTGAAATGGCTGGCTATAAAGATATTTTTTATTTCTCTCGGCAGTTTAAACAAATGATAGGCGAACCACCAGCTAAATTTCGAGCGACCAATCATAAAAGAATTAAACAAAATTCCTCAATCGTACCGCGATAGTTTA
>Ga0255410_1020_pt2 | contig 28354 bp, 22 predicted proteins | sample CelNoTSeSYBR01J2_FD_182126 | JGI IMG/M metagenome (GOLD analysis project Ga0255410, IMG submission 182126) | Sediment cell enrichment communities from methane seep in Santa Monica Basin, California, United States - CellEnrichment... | ecosystem: Environmental > Aquatic > Marine > Cold seeps >... | reverse complement strand
CTCAGGAAACAACCAAAAGTATAAAAAGTACCGAAAAATTTGAAGCTGGCTTGAAGAAGTTTAAATCTGGAGATTATGTTGGCGCTGCGGACAAGTTTCTGGATGCTGAATTTTTAGCCAGAAGTATAAGCATGAAAGCCGCGGCCGCGAAAGAAGCTATGAAATCCTACCGAAAAGCTAATTTGCTTTACAAGGAATTTACTATCCTTGAAAGGCTTTTGAATTCCTACCCGGCGGAAGTTGATTTCGGCAAACTGGTCGAACGTGAATATGTGATTTGTGAGAAATATTACAATGGACATCGTGATCCTGAATTCTGGTCATTGCGCTGGATACCTTGGCTTGTAGGTCCGGACAGGAGCGAGGAGATGCTTAAAAAAGCATTGAAGCACGCGCCTTTCGCCAAAACCGCACCGAAAGCGAAACTGCGTCTTGCTGTCTTACTCATAGAAGGCGGTAAAGTCAAAGATGGTCTCAAGCAATTACGTGGGCTGATTAAAAGTTATCCCAAATCAAAATATTGCAAATTCGCTTATCTTGAGCTTGGAAATGCTTTGTTTCAGTTATCTTTAACCGGTGACGGAGATGGTAAATATAATAACGAGGCTCTAAGTATTTTTAAAAAATTTATAGAAACCTATCCCAAAGCGGCTGAGATTGACTGGATAAAAAAATGTCTCCTTCGTTCAAAAGACATTCAAGCAAAGCGTTTGTTGGGGATTGCTGAATTCTACAAAAGAATTGGACGCACGGCTCCAGCGGAACGCTATTTGAATGATATTCTGGTAAAATATCCTGACTCAAAATCTGCCGATAAGTCCGAGGAAATGCTTTCCCAAATAGATAAATCATATATTCCAGAAGGATTCCGTCCGGCACTAAAAAGCCGTTATCAGAAATATGATGTTATTCCGATTCCAAGTCAGACTTCCAGGATTATCGTAGTACCTGAAAATAGTAACGGCAAATATCTTTTCCCCATTAGGGATTTAGGAATAAAAAAACGGGACAGTAAAAATGAAGATGAAGATGAATAAAGTAAAATTAAGATTTTTAATACTTTTTATGGGAACAGCATTATTTTTACTGCTTAGTGGATGCGGTTATCATTTCGGGCATTTTATGCATCCCCAGGTGAAATCTATTGCTATCGCACCGGTCAAAAATGAGACTTTGGCATATAATGTTCCTGCCGTACTTAGAAATAGATTGACAGAAGCTTTTATGCGGGATGGAGCGCTTAAAGTTAAATCATTGCGCGAAGCGGATTGTATCCTGTACGCGCGGGTTACCAAAATTACTTATCGTGAAACTACTCCCGCGAGTTTTGATGATGAGATTACTTACCGTCCAATGGAATGGCGTATTGTGATGACTGTTGAGTTTACCATAATCATTCCGGGTAATAAAGAACCGTTGATTAAGCTGCAAAAAATTTCAGCGGATGCGATTTTTCAGGTTCAAGCTGATTATTTTGTCAACCGTGAACGTGGTATAGAACAGTGTTCGTGGCATTTGGCCCGCATACTTACGCAGCAGGTTACCGAAGCCTGGTAATATTAAGTATTTTATAACTCAAAACTTAATTGTTTATGCATGAATAGATTTTAGGAATAAGATATTTCAGTATCGAGGCGGTCGGAATAGCGAAAATCATTCCGGTTATACCCGCAAATATTCCACCCAGTAATACCACGATAATCGTTTCCAAAGTAGTTAATCCTAATGACTCGCCGATAATTGCCGGGTAAATGAACAACTGTTCGATAATTCCGTTCCAGATGGCGTAAGTAGCAAGGATTAAAAGTAACTGCATCATAGTAACATCATTGCCGACAGCGAGCGTCACCAGCACAGTCAATATCGCGCTGGCAACCGGTCCGATATAAGGCAGAAGTATTCCGCAAGCGGCAACAAAGCCCAGAAGCAAGGCGTATGGGACACCAAGTAAGTAGAATGAAGTAGTGTAAACAACAAAGTCAATGGACATTAGAGTCAAATAGCCTTTAAGCCATGTTTTAAGCCTGTTGATTACTTGTGAAATGATATCCTGAGCTTGCGAAATGGTATTTTCAGTAGCACCCGGGAGCCATTTATTATTGAACACGGTTCTTACGATGTATTCGCTTTGTAGTTTTTTCTGATTTTCACCGTCTTGGATAAATTCCGCCATTTTGGACAGAAACAGCGAAAAGAAAAAGATTGCCAACAGAGTATTCAATAGAAGGCTGACAAAAGATGATAATATTCCAGCGGTAAATGAAAATACGCCACCGGACTTTTTCAATGCCGTGGTAAATAATTCTTTTTGTGTTTTTGGATCATTCAATACATTGGATATCTGTTCAACACACCAGTTTATTATAGGCATACTTTGCAGTTTGGGTTTGAATTTTTCCAGATTTACTATTACTTTTTTGAAATAAGAGACTTTTTTCTTTTTTTCGGATATTTCACCTTTCTCTTCTTCAGCTTTTTTAGTATTTTTAACTTCTGATTTTCCCTCAATAGCGGCAGTATTTTTATCAGGGTTAATAAGCTGTTCTGTAGTGATATTTTTCTTTAACCAGGATTTGACCGACGAACCGACTCCCACCAGATAATTGGCGGATACACTGAAAAATATAGTTACCACAAAAATCATTATAAGTACAAAAGAACCAACTGTTAGAGTGGATGCTTTGGCTATTAATGCTTTGCGCTTCCGACGGGCAATTTCTTCGTTGGTGTAGTCAGGCTGTGGTTTGTTGCGGTGCATTGAGGCGGATATGGCCTTGAATGGTTTGCCGAAACAAGTGAAGAATTTAAAAATCTTTGAGAATATACCGCTGCCTTCGAGCTTACGTTCATAAAATTTTTCCAGAGGCAGAAATACATAAGCGAGTATCAAACCGAATAATACAGATTTCAGCAGGGTTGCTGTCAGAATAAATACACCGATAACGATCAGAGCGACAATGATTCCAGCACTTGATTTCAGCAGGCGGCTTTTGGTTATATAATTCTGTTCAATATCTGCTTCAAGGTCTTCTAAAATGTTCTCAGGGATATTAAGACAGGCGGCGACCTTGGCGACAATCTTTTTCTGCTTGTGGCTGTAGTCTTCATCGGCCAGGCCGAGCGAAATGAGGGATTGCAAAAGATGTGCTTTTTGTTCTTCGCTAAAATCACTAAGTATTTTGCATGCTGTTTTAATATCAACTTTTTGGGGGCTTTTTAGCTCAGCCACCAGTTGTGATATTTGATGTTGTGTATAATCGCGCTCAAGAATTTTTTCAAAATATTCAATTTCCCGGTCCTCGGCGGGACCATCTGCCCAAAGTACTGCTTTGAGCAGAGAAATTATCGCGTTACTGGTTTCATCGCCTGCTTGATGGGTGTGAAGTAAATTAACAATAGAAGCAAAAGCTTTCCCGGCTGGTTTATCAAAAAACGATTTAAACCAGTTCTGTTTCTTTTGCAAATATTTTTTCATTTTTCACCTGTCGTAATTAATTAACTGTAACCTTACGATTGCCGGAAACAACTTTTCCGCAGACAGCAGCGTTAAAACCTGCATCAGCGCAAATTTTTATTGCTTCATCAGCTTGTTCAGCGGGGATAAACCATACCATTCCGATTCCCATATTGAAAACCCGGTATGCTTCAACCGGATCGATTTCACCTTTTTCAACGATCAATTTAAAAATCGGCAGAACCGGTAAAGCGTTTTTATCAAAAATTACATCAACATCTTCCGGCAGAATGCGCGGGACGTTGTCGTAAAGTCCGCCACCGGTAATGTGCGCCATTCCGTCAAGATCAATGTTTTCAGAGTCGAGGGCTTCTTTAATTGCCGGCCAGTAACATGTATGCGGTTTCAAGAGAGCTTCGCCGACACTTTCGCCACCGAGTTCTTCGGGAGTGCTGTGAACAGTATAGCCGCATTTTTCAAAAAGAACTTTACGCGCTAGACTGAAGCCGTTTGTGTGCAGGCCGCTTGAAGCCAGACCTATTGCTGCGTAACCGGCTTTGATTTTTTCGCCGGTAATCAATTTATCTTTGTCAACCATGCCGGAAATAACTCCGACCAGGTCAAAATCATTACCATACATGCCGGGCATTTCAGCAGTTTCACCGCCGAGTACAGCGCAGTTCGCGGCTTTGCAGGCGTCCGCGATACCTTCAAGAACCTGTTCGTAGAGCGGGCTGCGAAGCTTGCCTATGCCGATATAATCCATGAAAAAGACTGGCTCCGCGCCTTGAACTGCGATGTCGTCGATGCAATGATTAACGATGTCGTGTCCGACAGTATCGTATTTTTCCATCATCATAGCGACCATTAATTTGGTGCCGACACCGTCAATACTGGATACCAGGATGGGATTTTTATATTTTTTTAGATCGATTTGAAACATTCCGCCAAAACCACCGATTGGGGCAAGCATTTCCGGACGACGTGTGCTGGAAATTTTTTCTTTTACGCTTTTTAGTAAACTTTGCGCAAGGTCAATATCTACACCGGCTTCTTTATAAAGATCACTTTTTACTTCCGTGCTCACTGTGAAATTCCTTTTTGTTGAGAATATTTATTTATAAGATTATCTTTTGAATAAACTACTATACAAAAAGAATTTTACAAGTAAGCACATGACATAGTTTATATGCAATCATAAAGGTTTAAGCCCTGAAACAAAAAACACTACTGGAACTATAATTCCTCAGCCTCACTTTGTTGGTTTGCTGGTTTGCCCTGGTGCATTGAAAGCCAATTTACTTTCATCAATTGCAATATTTATTTGGGGCTTGTATATTTTCGTTGTTTCGGTTCGGAAATCGGTGAACTTTTGAGAACTGTCAATCCGATGTATAAGAAAAGTTTTTTTGCTGATCCATAGCGTGATGAAACTAGTAGAAGAAGCCATTCTTTTCCCTTGAATAAGATAGCATATTACGCCGTCTTGAAGTGAGTCCTTAAGCCGTTTTGGCTGCTGAATCTCAGAAACGCTCCGTCCTCCAACTTTACTTGCTTTTATAAGTACGGGGATTGTTTGAGAAGCGCCACCTGATGTACCTGCAAAGTCAGCTATGGCATCACTAAGAGAAGTTTCTTTCTGGATTCCAGATTTAGCATCCTTCCAAACAAGAATTTCTTTATTTTTGACCCAGATGATACAATGTGTAGGTTTTGCTTTGGGCATAGGCAATTGTGAACGAAATGCAAACCGGAACCGCCCTGGTCGTACGAAGGCTGTGGTGAATGGTTTGTTATCTACATATGGGCCTTTTTTCATGAAGAAAGTGGTTTTGACCACCCCTGAATCTAAATATGATTTACAGTCCTTGTAAGTATCCGCCATCTGAATAATGATGTTTTTTGCGGTGTCTGTGTCTGATTTGAGGTTTGGTGTTGAATTCTCTGATGAAAAAACAGTTGTTCCGAAACTTGATATTCCCAAAGCGATACCAACGGTCATGTGTCTTAAAAACAAATTCATATGCATCTCCTTTTCACTAAACAACATATTTAAAAACGAAATTATCATAATTTAATAATATATACTCATTTAATGTCAATGATAGTCCACCCTAAATCCAAATTACCTTCTTTTCTTTCTTTTAGGAGGCATTTTCCATGGTTTTAGGAGTTTTTTATCTATTGGCTTGTTTCCCTGAGCTTCCCACCATTTAGCCCACGCTTGCTTGTCCTTCCCAAAGTCATGTCCGCTTCTCCGTGCCAGAGCAGCACGAGCCCACATGCGTGTGTTTTGGTTGCCTCGATCTACCAGGCTAATAAGTAATGGCACTGACTCATCAGATTGTTGCCGGGCTAATGCCGCAACTGCCATCCATTTTGGGGCGCAATCGTGAATATAAGGTCTGGAATAGCCTGCAACTTTCATTAGACCAGGGACAAGACGTTTGTCTTTAAGGGCACTAGCTTCTGCTAGTCCTCTTGAAAGATGACGACCATATTCACTCTCATTTAACAGAATAATCAAGTATTTAACTTTCTTTTCTCGTTCTTCATCCGACAATGAGGCAAATGCGTCTTCATTGAGCCATCTTTTACTGCGTCCGAAGCCTCTTGCTGTCCAAAGGACAAATTCCTGTACCTCGGGATGCGCTTTGGAATAATAGGTGTTGACTTCTTTCTGCGCCTTTTTCATATCAAGAGGAGCAGGAGACGTTGTAGAATGCTTGACTTTTGCGGGATGGGGTGAATTTTGGGACGCAATATTACAGCTAGTACCGAGTAATGCGACTAAAACAGCAAAAAACAGAGAAGCTTTCATCTTTATTTTTTTCCTTTTTTGCTAAAATTATTTTTCCAAGGTTTGAGGAGTTCTTTATCTATAGGCTTATTTCCCTGGGATTGCCACCATTTATCCCAAGCTTGCTTATTTTTGCCAAAGTCATGTCCACTTCTCCGTGCCAAAGCAGCACGAGCCCACATGCGTGTGTTTTGGTTGCCATGATCTACCAGACTAATAAGTAAAGGCATTGAATCGTCAGATTGTTGCCGGGCTAATGCTGCAACTGCCATGCATTTGGGGGCACAATCATATCTGGTGTTTTCCTTGGAATAGGCCGCTATTTTTATTAAACCAGGGACAAGACGTTTATCTTTAAGTGCACTTGCTTCTCCTATTCCTATTAAAAGATGGCGACCATATTCTCCTTCATTGAATAGAGTAGCTAAATATTTAATTTTCTTTTCTCTTTCTTCATTCGATAATGAGGCAAACGCGTCCTCGTTGAGCCACTGTTTACTGTGCCCAAACGCTCTTGCTGTCCAAAGGACATATTCCTGTACCTCAGGATGCGCTTTGGAATAATAGGTGTTGACTTCTTCCCTTGCTTTTCCCATGTTAAGTGAAGCAGGTGATGTTGTGGAGCGTTTGACTTTTGTCTGCGTGGTTGAGCTTGGGCTCGTCGTGTTGCAACCAGTGATGAGTAATGCGACTAATACAGTAGAAATAAGGAATATTTTCATTTTAACTGCCTCCTCGTCTGTTAAAATTATTTTCTTTCTTAGCTTCTTTCATCCTTTCTCAATATATTACCATTTGTAAAGTTCGCAAATTTTTTCCTTGGAAATTTAATTTTCAGTGTATTGGCTTTCGCTTTGCTCCCCCTCATTGCAGGCAAGATCAATGTGATTTGTGCTTTTATCATTTTAATAACAAACAATAACTGCTGGTATTTTTTTGCTTTGCAGGTATATTTTAAAGGAAAACAGAAGATTGACCCGAAAACTAATAAAAGAGTTAATAAAAATGAAGCTTCGTTTATTTTTGACAATATTGGCATCCTTGTCGTTGATTATAATTTTAAATGCTTGTGGTACTACTGATTATTATAGAGATCGGGCAGTGCAGCGGGCTCGAAAATTTTTGCTTGAGGAGGATAGAACTTTGACTCTGGCACAACGCGAATATGTGAAATTTAACAAACCTGTTATTATGGGGACGTCAATTTTTAATAAATTAGGTACCAAGTCGGCAACCAGCGGTACACTTTCACATGTTTGTATAGCTTGGATTGCGCCGGGCAGAAAAAATGCGCATGTAGTATTTGGTGTCAGCGATAATCGTTTGCGCTACTGGACTCCGAATCGTGTAATTATAAAAAGATATGACAAGCCGGCCCGTGAATACCACGCGGCTAGAAGCGCCGCGATGCTCTATGGGGTGAATAATCTTCTTTATCTGTCAAATAGACAACTTAACAGGATTCGATTTGAGGTTCCGGAAACAATTGTAACCGATTATAAACTACCTAAAGACAATCTAAAAGAAAAAAAGATATCAGACAAACAGCTTAAATCATTAGTGCAGATAACTTTTGTCTGGTCATCCGGACGGCCAAGTCATAAAGTATTTGTTTGTGGTGTTGGAGCTAAGGATCTGGGCGGATGGAGACCGATATTCGGCGGCGAAACGCCTGTGTCGGAGCTACGGGATCACTTTATGGGACCAACTGCTTTCGGACAATTTGCCCCGATACCGGAAGAAGATATAAAAGTAAAGAAAAGCCCTAAGGTAAAAGCTCCCAAGGTAGAAACACCTAAAAAAGTAGAAACACCTAAGGTAAAAGAACCCAAAGTAGAAGAAGTTAAAAAATAAGTTTTCAAAGGTTTATATTATGCGTAGTATGACAGGTTTTGGCAAAGGTTATGCCGCTAACGCGGAGCTTGGAATTGCTTTTAGCGTTGAAATATCAAGCGTTAACCGCAAGCAATTAGAAATTCGCGTGAATATGCCGCATGAAATTAGTGCGCTTGAATTACTTTTGCGACAGTTAATTAAAGAGAAAGTTACTCGCGGTACAGTTATGGCGCGGGTGACAATGGATCTGGATGAAAAACAAAACCTCAGCACGGTAAAAATTAACCATTCCCTGCTTGAATACCTGGCAAAAGAATGTAGTGAACTGCAGGAGAAATTTGGCAATCAGGCATCCTGGTCAATTGCCGAATTAATGAATGTGCAGGGGGTTATGGAGATAGCTCCGCCAGATACAGAAAAAACTGAAATCAAAACAATTTTTGTTCAGGCAGTGGAAGCGGCGATAAATAATTTTATCAAAATGCGAGAAACCGAGGGGCAGGAATTATGCAAGGATCTGAAAAAACGCTGCGAGATGCTGATTGCGTTGACTGATAAGCTTGAGCCCTTGATTGCAAAAGTCCCCGAAGTGCTTAAACAAAAATTATTTGAGCGTTTGGAAAGTGAAGATTTACCGATTGACATTAACGACGAGCGCATGTTGAAAGAATTGATTTTTTATGTTGATCGTTCGGACGTCAGTGAAGAACTTACTCGTCTGCGGAGTCATTTTGTGCAGCTTGAACAATTTTTATCTAAAAACGGCAAAGCGGTTGGACGCAGTATGGATTTTCTGCTTCAGGAAATATTTCGTGAGGTTACGACCTTCGGCAACAAAGCCGCCGGTTGTGAAGTAACACCGATAATAGTTGAATTTAAAACTGAACTTGAAAAAATTCGCGAACAAATTCAGAATGTTGAATAACAAAGAGGCATAGATATGAAAAAACACGGATGCGTTCTTGAGAATGCTAATTTGACCGGTAAGTATCTTGATGAATTGGTCGGCAGAATTTGCGACACATATCAGGATACGAAAGGGATTAACCATATCGAAGGTCATAATTTGCCGCGTCAAAAAGAAATTCTTGACGTTATTGATAGGTTAATGGAAGTTGTTTTCCCAGGTTTCAGTGGGATGGGCAATTACAGTATCAAAACAATCGCGTATAATATCGGTGATCTCCTGACAGATATATATTGCGAATTAACAAGCCAAATCGTTCGAGCATTTCAATACCGCTGCGCAAACGATAACTGTGAAGATTGTCAAATCGGAAAACTCTCGGAAGACGCGGTCAAAGCTTTGCTTGACGCCATACCTGAAATTCGTGAAACTATGAAACTGGATATAGCCGCAGCTTACGCGGGAGACCCCGCAGCTATGTCTGTAGATGAAATCGTAGTCAGCTATCCGGGTATAAAAGCCATTACTATTCAACGTTTTGCGCATGAGCTTTATAAACAGGAAGTACCATTGATTCCGCGAATGATGACTGAATATGCCCATACGATTACCGGCATCGATATTCACCCCGGCGCTCAACTGGGAAAAGGTGTTTTTATAGATCATGGCACTGGTGTGGTAATCGGCGAAACCGCGATTATTGGTAATAGCGTGAAGATTTATCAAGGTGTAACTCTGGGGGCTCTGAGTTTTCCGCGCGATGAATCAGGTGAAATTATTCGCGGAAGTAAACGTCATCCGACACTTGAAGACAATGTCACCGTTTATTCCGGAGCCACAGTTTTAGGAAATATTGTAATTGGAAAAGGTGCGGTTATCGGTGGTAACGCCTGGGTGATTTCAAACGTTGACTCGAATAGTCAAATCACCATCTTGCCGCCGGAACATAAAATTAGAAATAAATCATGAAATATATTCAAGAAAACCTTGTAGAAGTATGCGAAAGAATCGTCTCTGCCGCTAAAAAAGCCGGGCGCGATCCTCAAAGCGTAAAATTAATAGCCGTCAGTAAAACTTTTCCGGCGGAAGCCGTGCAAAGTGGCTATGATGCCGGACAAAGATTATTCGGAGAGAACAAAGTTCAGGATTTGGCACTCAAAAACGCCGCTTTACCGAAAGATATCGAATGGCACATGATCGGACATCTGCAGAGTAATAAAGCTAAATCAGCTGTTGAAAATGCCGATTACATTCATGCGGTGGATTCAGTTAAACTGCTTCAGAAAATCGACCGTTTAGCCGGTGAACTCGGGCGTTCTCCAAAAGTTTTTCTGGAAATAAATGTTTCCGGCGAAGAATCAAAATTCGGTGTGGATGCGGAATTAATAAAGGAATTAGCTCAAGCAGCGGTCAAGTGCGAAAATATCACTGTGGCTGGCTTAATGACAATGGCGCCGTTCGGGGTTCCCGAAAGCGAGTTGCGCTTTGTGTTCAGTTCATTACGTAAACTGCGCGATAATTTACAAACAGAATTTGGATTGAATTTGCCGGAATTATCTATGGGCATGAGCGGTGATTTCGAAATAGCTATAGAAGAAGGCGCGACAATGGTCAGAGTAGGCACGTCAATTTTCGGCAGACGGTAGGGAATAATTATAAATTACGAATTAAACAAATAAAAAAAATCATTCTGTCAAAAATCATTCTGTCATAAAAAAAGATAAAGATCATGAAAAATAATAAAGTTTTAATAGTTGGTGCTGGTGGTGTCGGCGCTTATTTCGGCGGACGCCTGGCGCAGTCCGGGATGGACGTTTCGGTGCTTTGCCGTTCAAACTATGAACATGTAAAAGAAGACGGCTTTCATATAAAAAGCATAGCCGGAGACTTTTCTTTTAAACCAAGCGGCGTTTATCGTTCCTGCTCGGAATATCCTGATGACGCTGATTATGTAATCGTTACTACTAAGGTCTTGCCGGATATTGATGTGGTGAAAATCATTAAAGACGCTGTCAAACCCAATACTATGATTGTTTTGATCCAAAACGGTATTGAAATCGAACAGGAAGTCGCAAAAGCTTTCCCGGATAATGAACTAGTCAGTTCAATTGCCTACATCGGTGTTTTTCAGCTTGGAAACGGCAAGATTGAGCATCAGGCGGCGGGTCGTTTAAAAATGGGCGTTTACAAAGGCGGTTCATCTGCAAAAATGGACTTGTTGAACTCGAATTTCAACAAAGTTAATGTCGAATGCGAAGTAGTTGAAGATATTGAATTTTTCCGCTGGGTGAAACTGGTGTGGAATACTCCTTATAACCCGGTTTCTGTGTTGGCTGGCGGAGCTGATACCAAAGTTATTTCGACAACGAAGGCTTTGGAGGATTTGTGTGCGGAATTAATGAAAGAGGTTTGCGCGGTCGCCAAATCCCGAGGCATTCATCTGCCGGAGGATATTGTTCAGAAAAATTTGGAGTATACAAGAGAATTTCCGCCTTATAAAACCAGTATGCTGCTTGATTTTGAAAATAAACGCCCGCTTGAAGTAGAAGCGATAGTCGGAAAAGTTGTCCGTATCGCTAACGAAGAAAAAGTCGCGGTTCCTTATCTGGAAACCGTTTACGCCTTATTAACTACTGTAGATATTAAAAATAGATCTTAAAAATTATGAAAGCTAAAGTTGTTATTCTAACCGATTTACATTTTTCGAAGTCTGTTAATCCGGCTATTCCTGAACGAAAAGGTGAATTCGCTGATGTTTTACTGCTGCGTGCAGTACATCGTTTAAACCGTTATATTAAACCTGACCTGGTTTTTATCGGCGGCGACCTGATCAATCATCCTGAAGGCGCGGACAGTTTGGAACTACTCTCGGAATTTAAAAAAATTATTGATTTAATTCAGGCTCCGACAATTGTTATCAGCGGTAATCATGACCCCGGTCAGGATATTTTGGAAAGTGTTATCGGGGAACAGCCTGATTTTCTTGATATCAATGGAATTCGTTTTGTTCCATTTTTTGATATGGAAAAACCTGGTTACAATGCTTTCCGTATTGACGACGAGCTTACCCGGATGCGGAAGCTAGGTTCAGAATTTGATGGTCCTCTGGTTTCCCTGCAGCACGTTTCATTGTTTCCGCCGGAAAGCGCGTCATGTCCTTATAATTATACGAATGCTGATGAAATCATAGAGATTATGCGTGAGACAAATTACGTTTTAGCATTATCCGGGCATTATCACGAAGGATTTGAATTACTTGATTGTGAAGGACTGAACTATGTTACTGGACGGGCTTTATGCGAAGTGCCATTTGGCTATGCGATAATCGAAATTGATGATAAGGGCAAAGTTAGTTGTGAGCAGGAAAACCTCGCTATGCCGAAGGAATTGCGTCTGGTGGATCATCATGTGCATACGAAACTGGCATACTGTAACGAAAATATGGATATAACTAAATCAATAGCTCTGGGTAAAATGTTTGGTTTGGATGGAATTGTTATCAGTGAACATTCAGCTCATTTATATTTCAATAAAGAGAATTACGGACAGTGTGTACAGTATCTGGAAGGTATTGGCTCGAACAAAAAAGATGACCGTATCGCAGAATATTTTGCTTTATATGCGGCTGAAGCTGATGATTTCTGCCGTTTAGGTATGGAAGTTGATTATGATCAAAACGGGCAGGGGGTTATTGAACCTGAGGTCTGGGATAAAATACAATTTAGAAATGGTTCAGTTCATGTTTTAAAAAGCCTTACAGAAAACCCGGATATGAAGGCTGTTGATGCTGAATTCCTGTTTTTGACAGAAGCAGTCGCGGCTTCCGGAGTTGATGTTCTGGTGCATCCATTCCGTATTTTTGGGCGTAGTGGTTTGGGGTTGCCGCGTCATCTTTTCGCACCGGTCGTCGATATCTTGAAGCGTCACGGGACCGCGGTCGAGATAAATTATCATACCAACGAACCGCCAGCAGAATTCTTCCGTATGTGCATCGAAAATGGTATTAAATTGAGTCTGGGAAGTGATTCGCATAATCTATATGAAGTCGGTGAATTTTACGCCAATTTAAAGTTTTTGCAAAAAATTGCTCCTGATTTTGATTTACGCGATTTGTTAATTAGTTGATATAAATTAAGTTAGATTAGTATTAATTATAATTATGACGGCTACGGAAAGAGAGGAGAGGTGAAAAAAATAAGTCGCAGCCTCCGAATGCGAGAATGAGAATTCCATTTAAAACTAGTCTTACTCTCATAGTCTATCTTTTAAAATCAGCTGCGATTACTTGTTGAATAATTTTTTTCTGCTTGCTTTCATTTAGAGGAGTTTCTTTTTCTTTACCGTAAGGGCACCCGTCGGGAAATTTCCAAAGTTCATTCACACAAAATTGACACGAACCTTCAGGGCGTTTTAAGTGTTTAATTTTTTTATCGAAAATCAGGCGATTTGCGTTATATTCCTGTTCTAAAGCTTTTGCCAACATCAATAGAGGATCGTAATAATATGCCATAAGGACATTCCATGCCGCTACGCTTAATTTCTTTTTAATTTTATCATCTTTACCATAAATTTGGATAGGGGTTATGTCATTCCAACTATTGGTTTTAATTCGCTTTTCCTTGTTGAGGATTTTTACATCTTCAGAAAAATCACTTTCAAATGCCTGCCATGCCGATTCAGATAAACGAGATTGCTCAACAAAATTTGAAGAATATGAAAAGTGAGGGGAAATGACGATTCGTGATTTAAGTTCGTAGTTATCAATTTTAATATGAATAAACTTTTCTCGTTCAGTAGTCTCTTTTAATAGTTGATATATCTCTTTGATTTCTTTAGTTGAATTCCCTTTACTATCAGTTGTTATATACTGGTAATCCAGGTCTTTCATAAAAGGCGCAAACACCTGTGCAAACATTTTCAATGAGCTTCCACCAACAATCACAATTACACTTGGTTTGCTTTGTATAAGTTGAGACACAAGGTACCCATGATCAACAACACAATTTTTAGTAATCTTTTCTGTTGGTATATCGTATTTGCTACTCCAACCGGGAGAAGCGCACGCGATCATGTCGTGTTGAGCTACATCTTCAGCAATAGATAGTGGGGCATTAGACATATCACCTCCAATAAGCTTTTTAAAAGCTTCCAGAACATAAACATAACGCTGATAGTAACCAGTGCTGTTTTCATAAAGTTGGACATCTTCTTTCTCTAAACCTTCAATTTTTCCACCAATAATATCACCTTTTAGAAATCCAAATTTATCCGGATCTACTTTGTGACTTCGATCAACGAAGACCACGAAACGCAAATCATCTGTCCACGCAACTTCAATCTCTCGTTTTTTATCTTCTCCCGCATACTGAATCGTTAATAGCAGCCACCGATGGTCAGAGCTTCTGTCGGCGTCTAGCAGCCAACCATCATTTTTAGCTATAATGGCTGTGCCTTTTACCACATTTTCTTTAATAAAATTAAGATCCAAGCTTTCCTGATAAACGTTATGATGTCTATAATAGTAGGCATATCGAGCATTTTTGCTGAATTTAGGATAACACCATCGAGCACCTGAAGAACTAGAAAAATATGAAGTCATATTCGGATTTATGCCTACTGTCATTATTGGAGCTTTGCGGCAGCCATGCATAATACCTGGATCAACTTGGCCTTGCCCACAAGCCTTTACTTTTAATACAGGCTTCGTAACCGACTCAGTCGTCTGTTTTTGATTTCTAATTTCTTCTGGGAAATCTTCATTCCAGTCAAAAACCGGAAAATTTCCATAAGGAGGTGTTCCTCCCCAAAACCATTGACATGTTCTACAATTTTTTACATTGTTGACCAATTGAACTTCTATAGGCAATGGTTTCTGAGATTGCTTATTTTTCATTTATACTGGTTCCATAATGATTGAAGCCTTTGTTGACGAATTTTACTAGATGGACGCCTTACAAGCAAATTGGTAAAATGGACATGAAGCCTTTCTAAAGGATCAGGCGCGCCATGCTTGGGATAGTGTTTTGCCCCTAGTCGCAGGTTGACACGCTCATTCATTGAGGCATTTTCCAGGGTGCCTACACCGACCCAGTCACTATTATTCTCATCCTGATAATAACCACTAAAAAACCGTCCACGACGTTCAAGGCGCAGACGTCCACGAGTGGCATTTCCATTACCCACATCTCCCAAGTACCAGTTCCCATACCATTCATATGCACCTCCTGTTGAGGTATATTTCATGATACGAAAACCATCATTTTCTTCTCGCTCCATGGAAACAAATGGAGCCGCGCCGTGAGTATCGAACGCATTATTTTGGTAGAATGCTGAAGGATTTTTTTGCACGCCTGGATGATGATAGTATGAAGGCCAAACATCCTGATTAATAACCGCAAGTACCATCATATTTGCGGTTGCCGGATTGTCATAAGTAAAGTCTACATCTACCACGAACTCATTATCAAGCGAAAACTGACTTACAACTCCAGCACTAGCATATGTCGAGCCTTTGACAACATCAATATGCAAACCATTTTCTACATATGCTGACGCACAAAACTCTTCTTCGGTATATTCTTCAAGCCCTAGCATGGGTAACATTATGTGATGTCCAGATGATATACCTGCAACCCAACGATGGGTATTTATATTTTTGCCATGCCAGTCCTCTTTAAAAGAGGTAACCAGTTCGTTGTTTTTTTCCCGGGATGTCGTGACATCTGTATCTATATAAAATTTAGTTTCGTCAATATCTTTTTTGGCAATTATCTCCATGCTTCCTTTTAGCATAGATTGCAACTTTACTTTTTGATCAATATTCTCCATTACGAGTACAGCCTCTCGTCGACCGTAGTCCTCAAATAGTTTTTTTATTGATTGTGCAATAGCATAGCGTTCTTCAGTGGATTGTTCAGGAATTCCTGGTTGCAACCAATATTTTACATTATCTTCTAACCGTAGTAACAGGTCTTCAAGCGTCACAAGCCTAATAAAACGATGAAGACTTGTTTTTTCCTCCCACGGAACATCAATGCCAATAGAAAATGTAGCACCAGCATCAGCTTGAGCTATTCTATTCCAATCAAGCGACGCAACGCTTCCCTCAATATTGGTTTGTTCTGCAAGGCTCAAATAACGATATAGAATAAGAACATCGTCAGAAGTTGATTGCACAGTAAGCAATAAATTATCTGCTCCGGCTGTATAGGCAGCCATGCAAGATTCCAAAGTGTGATCTGGCAAATGGGCAGAATTTCCGCCATCAGCAATAACAACAGCAGCAGACGTACTATTCATTTCATCTCTCCTCAAAATTTTTTAATTACGTAATAATTTTACCTCTATTTACATAATAGTTCTTTATTAAAAAAAAGTCAAGTACTAATGTTTTATTGTCATAAAAGCTGTTGTAACATAAGAGTTGTTATACTTCTGAAATTAATTTTTAAGGTTACTTAAGATTTAAAAAAAATGATACTTGGCAACGGTTAAAGATACGGAAGAAACACGCGCTTTTTCTTATAATTATATTACTGATGGATATCCGGGACTTGCTTCTGAGGCTGTATCGGTTATAGTAAACTATATGCTAATATTAATAGAGATGTATTATGTCTGTAAAAATCACAATTCGATCAATTCTGGTGGCAAGTTTGTTTTTGCTTGTTTTTTCGTTGCGTGGTGATGAATTGAAGAAACTTGATTTGACAGCAGTTGAAGAATCTCCGGTTACAGTTGATGACACGGAAGCTTACGATAATTTACGACGTCTGGTAACGGTGATGAAGCTTTTGCAGAAGCTTTACGTGGACAAGGACAAGGTTACCATGCGCAAGCTTGTAGACGGCGCGTTGAAAGGCATGCTGCATGAGTTAGACCCCTACAGCAGCTATGAGCCGTTTGGAAAAATCAATAAACGCAAATCAAAGACTGCGGGCATTGGCATTATGGGGATAAAAAGCAAGCGTTCCGGCTTTAAGGTAATTTGCACTCTTAAAAATTCCCCCGCAGCAAAGGCAGGCATTAAGCTTGGAGATTTAATTGTAAAAATCAATGATAAACCAACTGTCAACTTGACTTACCAGCAGTGTGCCGCCTTATTAAGGGGGAAATTTGGAACTAAGGTTAAAATTAAACTTCTTCGCGCAGGAAACGATAATCCATTGCTCTTTCAAATTACGCGTTCGTTTTTTACTCGGAAAGCCATTGTATTTAAAGATGTAAGAATGTTGAAAAACAGTATTGGTTATATTCGTATAAACAGCTTTGGAAATAAAACTGTTTTGTTCCTGGATAAGGCTTTAAGGATGCTGAAAAAGAAGAAGTGTCAGGGGATTATTTTGGATTTGCGTAACAATCCCGGCGGTTTGGTTGAAGCCGCGATTGCTATGTGCAGTCGTTTTCTGAATGAAAAAGAATTAGTAATTACCATTGAAGGACGCGACATTAAAAAAACACAAAAAGTTTTTGCCGTAAAATGCAAAAACTATACTAAAATTCCGCTTTTGATTCTGATCAACCGTTTTAGTGCCAGTGCTTCGGAAATCGTTGCCGGATGCCTCAAAGACCATAAACGAGCGGTTCTCCTTGGCAGTAAAACATTCGGTAAGGGCTCGGTGCAGCGTGTTTGCAAAATAAGAAACAACGGAACTCTGCGCTTTACGGTAGCAAAATATTATACTCCCGCGCATAACATCATCCACGGCAAAGGCATAGAGCCTGATATTAAGGTTCCCTTGTCTTTGAAGAAACGCCTGCTTTTGGCGCAGCAGTTGGAACGCTCACCGGGAATTATTTATCCCACCAAAAAGGGGATGCTTACTGATGTGCAGTTAAAGCGCGCCGAACAAGTCCTTACGGGGATATTGAAACTTCGCGGAAAGAAAAAATGAATAAGTCTGAATACTGGGAAAATATAGTTGATCAATATCAGCGGGAAACCAAAATTTCCTGTGATGATTTTCATTATGGACCATTGATTCATGGTGATAGTGTTTTAAAACTCCTGCCTGATAATTTAAAAGATTTAACTTGTCTGGAGATCGCCTGCGGTGGCGCTCAAAACAGTATTTATCTAGCCAGTCAAGGAGCTAAATGTACAGCTTTGGATGCTTCAAAGGCGCAAATGTCTTATGCCGGAAAATTAGCTCAAGAGAATTCTGTGGACATTGATTTAAAACTCACGGCTATGGAGGAAATTTCACCACAACTTGGATCTTTTGATTTAATACATTCAGCTTACGGGTTCAATTTCGCGTATGATTTTGACAATCTTATTTCAAATGTATTTGAACTTCTTGATGACAACGGTATTTTGTTGTTTTCCATGCCGCATCCTCTTTTTTGTGGAGAATTCCTCGAACTTGAAGATGAAGATGGTTTGTTTATAAAAGAATATTTAGACATAGAACCTGAACACAGATATGACGAAGACGGCAATGAAACGACATGTTCTTATTTTTATTCTTTAGATGACATCAGTTCAGTTTTAGCGCAAAACGGTTTTTTGATTGAGCGGATATGCGAACCGGAAGTTTGCGAAAATCCGCCATATACGAGTGAACTTTGGGAAGAGTATCGTGAACAGATGTCGCGTTTCCCGGGAACGATTATAATTAAGGCTATAAAAAAATAAATGAAAATTTTAACTCAAAATTTCAATATTCGTCATGAACCGGGTAAGATGACCTATCATTGTCATGATTTTTGGCAAATAGATTATTATTCTCACGTCGAGACTCGCGTAAAAATAAAACTTGACGACAAATCGGATTATCTTGACGATACCCGTTTTGTATTGATTCCGCCACGTTGCATGCATCAATTCAGGCATTTTTCAGCATGTAGAATCAGCGCGCTGAAGTTCATGCCGGAGGATAACTCCCCCTACAAAGATTTAAAGGCTGCGGCATTGAATATTGCTGACTATAAAAATGTTTTTGACGGGATTTTTACAACTTCCATCGCAGAAAATGAACTGGATACAAAGGTCAGGGAACATTACCTTGAGATACTTCTTCTGCGTTTTCTCCAGCAATTCCGTTATGGAAGAACTGTTCAAACAAAAATTCATGATGAGCGTTTAAGTGAGTCGATTTATTATATGAAACGCAAAGTCAACAGCAATTTGAATCTCGAAAAACTCGCGTCTAAAGCGAATATGTCCGTAAATCATTTTATCCGTTGTTTCAAGCGGGAATTCGGCATGACGCCGATGCGTTATTCCAGAAAACTGGTAATCCGCAAAGCTATTGAAATGCTCAATTATTCTGAATTAAGTTTAATTGAGATTGGTGACCAACTCGGTTTTCCTGATCAGCATTGTTTTTCCCGCGCCTTCCGGCGCGAAACCGGCTTGCCACCGGGAACTTATCGCAAATTACAGCGCGAGCCCAAATAAAGAAAATAAAACAGCCGGATGCAACGGCTCCCTTAAGCCTTAACGCTGAAGCTGTAGATTGTGATCTGTTTATATTCTTCGCCGGGCCTGAGCACTACTGACGGGAAGTTCGGATGGTTTGGTGAATCCGGTGAATGTTGAGCTTCCAGGCAGAAGGCACTGAGTTGTTCATTGCGGATTCCGTGCTTGCCGAGCTTGGAATCTCCCAGACAAAAAGCGGTGTAAACCTGTAATGCTGGTTCTGTGGTAAAAGTTTTCATCACAATGCCGCTGCCTAATGATGAAGTTATTGCTGCGGGAGCTCTTAAGTCTTTGCATTCCGGGTTTAAGATATAATTATGATCAAGTCCTTCGGGCAGTTCGGCAAGGCATTCTTCCATCATCTTGGATTGAGTCAAATCCAATACGGTTCCCAGTACAGAATCTATTTCACCGCTAGGCCTTAAGCTTTCAGATGATGGAGTATAATTATCCGCGTTCACCCATATCTGGTGATTTCTGATGTTGTCGCAACCGGTGCCGTTTAGGTTGAAATAACTGTGATTGGTTAAATTGACAATCGTTGGCGCATCAGTTGTCGCGCGGTATTCAATTTTAAAAGTATTATCGTTTGTTATCGTGTAAAGAACCTCAAGCTCCAATGTCCCGGGATAACCTTCTTCGCCGTCGGGACTGGTTCGGGTCAATTTCAATACAGTTCCTTCCGGGGTCTCAAAAGTTTCGCCCTTGTGTAGGTGGTGACTGAAGCCTTTATGTCCGCCGTGCAGAGAGGAGCCGGGAATATTTTCGGAGACATGATATTCTTTGTCGTCAATGAAGAATTTGCCGCCAAATATACGGTTGGCGCAACGCCCGACCAGCGCGCCTAAATACGAAACGCTGTTAATATAATTCTTAGGTTTATCATAGCCCAGGACAACATCTACGAGTTTGCCGGTTTCGTCTGGAGTAAAAAGAGAAACGATAACTCCTCCGAAATCACTAATATCGGCTCCGAAGCCGGAGGCATTGCGTAATTTAAATAATTTAGCCTGTCCTTCTTCGCATTCAAAATAATTTTCCACACTTGTACTCATAGCTAATCTCCTTGGTTTTTGTGCTACTCTATAAAATATAACTCCCGCTGAAATGAAATGCAAGAGAAGCTTGTCAGATAGACCTTGTAAGAGTGCCGAAAAAAACAGAGATTATTAATTTTTTATAGTAAATATTGATTGCCGGTAAGAACTTGGGCGCATGGCGGTATGTTTTTTGAAAAAACGACAAAAGTAATATTCGCTGGAGAATCCAAGTTTTTCTGAAATTTCCTTGATTTTGAAGTTGGTTGACAACAATTGCTGAGAGGCTTTACGCAACAGTAAGCGCGTCAAATAAGTTTTTAGAGGAGTGCCGGATGCGCGGATAAAACGTTTAGACAATGTGTCCTGCGGCAGGTTGCAAAAATCTGCAAGTTCACCTACTGTCGTTTGAGCATTGCTTTTTTCTGCTATATATTGCATAAGAGCCTCAAACTGCCGTATGGATTCTCGTTGGCTGTCCAATTGTTTCAGGGTTTTGTTGCTGAACATTCCCACAATAGAATAAATCAAGCCATAGAATATAGCTGTATTGCCCAGGTTGTTCTTGCTCTCCCAGAGTTCCGGCATTTTCTCAATCAAGTATTGGGGGGCCAGAGCTTTCTTGAATAAACTATCGCCATCAAACAAATCAATGCCTGGAAATATTTCCATACTGAAATGAAATGCGATTAATGTAGTGCCGGGACAAAAATTATATTCCAGATATTGGTCTTTGGGCATGAAGTATATGTTGCCGGGAAGAAGTTGCAATTTTTGCACAGGAGTTAGGGAATGGTTGGCGATGTAACTTTTTTCGGGAGATTCTACTTTAAGTATTAGGAAAATTCTATTGTGAGGCAGCGTATTCATCCCCCGCGCATTAATGGTTTCGTATACGGCATGAGAAATGTCCAAACTGAAATTTCTGCTTATTTTAAGAATATTTTCACTTATACTCATGAGCTTAGTCTACCTTGGTTGTCTTAAAAGTATAATACAATAGCTTAAATGTGTATTGTTTTCAACAAGGTGGCAGTGTATTTTTATTTAAAAGTGCAGTTTTTTAAAATATAAACAGGAGTTGATGTAATGAAAACAAAAGAATGGCCGGTACTTAAAAACTATGACAAGGAACATTTAGCTAAAATAGCCATGCCGATTGGTGGAATTGGAACAGGGACTGTTTCTCTGGGCGGACGTGGAGATTTGCGGGACTGGGAGATCTGTAACGCTCCCGGTAAAGGCTTTGTCCCATATGATGATGAAATCGGACCGCCGCGGCGTATTCATCCATTTTTCGCGGTTCGCACGGCGGATGCTAATGGAAAAGTATTTGCCCGGCTTCTTGAAGGTCCGCTGGAGCCCGGCCAGTACGAGGGAGCAGAAGGCTGCGAGATGCCGAACCACGGATTTCCACGCTTTTCACAAGCCGAGTTTCTAGCGGCATACCCTTTGGGGCAAGTTGTTTTGAGTGATCCGGAGGCTCCGGTGAAAGCCAGGATAAAAGCGTATAATCCATTGATTCCCGGGAATACGGCTGACAGCGGTTTGCCTGTGGCGGTTATTTCTTTTGTGTTGGAGAATCAAACGGATAGTGAATTGGAAGTGTCTATCTGCGGAACAGTGCCGAACTTTATCGGTGACTCCAGCGGCTGTAAAGGGCGTGAAGCTAAAAATAACCGCAATGAATTTATAAATAAGGGGAATTTGAGAGGTGTTTTTATGTCCGCACCAGAACTTGATGTCGACAGCCGGATGAAAGGGGATATCGCCTTGACAACTTTATCGGAAGGAGATATTTCTTATCGCACTTCATGGGAAAAGGGTTCCTGGGGGAATAAAAAGCTTGACTTCTGGGACGATTTTACCGAAGACGGCGCATTGGAAGAACGTGATTTTGAATGGGATCGTCCTTTAGCGTCACTATGTGTTAAGCGTAAGCTTGGAGCAGGTGAAAAAGTTGAATTAACTTTTATGCTGACATGGCGTTTCCCGAACCGCCTTAGTTGGAGTCCGAACAGATACTCGTTGGAGAACAATGAGCCGAAAGTTATTGGCAATTGGTATGCGGGTTTGTATGAAAATGCTTGGGATGCTGCAGAAAAGATTGCACCGCGTCTGCCGGAACTTGAAGAAAAAACTATTGCTTTTGTAGATGCGTTTTGTTCAGCCGACCTGCCGGAAGAAGTAAAAGAAGCGGCCTTATTTAATTTGAGCACGCTTCGCACTGAAACCTTTTTTCGTACGCCAAATGGTAAATTTTACGGCTGGGAAGGAGTTTGTGACTGCGCCGGATGTTGTTTTGGTTCATGTACCCATGTTTGGAATTACGAACAGACAACAGCTTTTGTGTTTGGCGACATCGCTAAAGATATGCGTGAGACGGAGTTTTTGCACTCGGTTAACGACAACGGTTTGATGCGTTTTCGCGTCGATCTGCCGATTAGCGATGAACCGCAATTTAACAAAGCTGCCGCAGATGGTCAGATGGGTTGTTTGATGAAACTTTATCGTGACTGGCAGCTTTCCGGCGACGATGGAATGCTCCGAAAACTTTGGCCAAATGCGAAAAAATCTCTTGAATTTTGCTGGCTGGAAGGCGGCTGGGATGCTGATCGCGACGGAGTAATGGAAGGAGCTCAGCATAATACCATGGACGTGGAGTATTTCGGTCCGAATCCGCAGATGGGGTTCTGGTATCTGGGAGCGTTGAAATGTGTTGAGCTGATGGCTGAATATCTTAATGAGCATGACTTTGCCGCAGAATGTCGTCGTTTGCGTGAAAACGGTGCGAAAGTGCTCGAAGAACGCTGTTTTAACGGGGAATACTTTGAGCATATAATCGAAGTTCCAGAGAAAATAGCTGAAGGCTTGAGTATCGGCATGGGAGCTGGGGATTTATCAAATCCGGAATTGCAACTGGGGGCGGGGTGTCTGGTCGATCAGTTGGTTGGACAATACATGGCTCATATAGTGGGGATTGGTGATTTGTCAGATCCAGCGAAACATAACAAAACCCTGAAAAGCATTTTTAAATATAACTTCAGGGAAAATTTTCATGGTCACTTCAATCACTTCCGTAGTTATGTGCTTGGTGATGAATCTGCTGTGTTGATGGCGACTTACCCAAAAGGCCGTCGTCCGTTAAATCCTTTTCCGTATGCAAACGAGGTGATGACCGGATTTGAATACACCGCGGCAGTGCATATGCTTTACGCAGGAATGAAAGATGAAGGATTGAAAATAATCAGTAGCATTCGAGAACGTTATGATGGTTTGAAGCGCAATCCATTTGACGAGGCCGAATGTGGACATCATTACGCTAGGGCAATGGCTGCCTGGGGGGCTGTTCTGGCAATTACTGGTTTCGAATATTCAGCTGTGAACAAAACAATGAGGTTTGGAGATATTACCGGCCGCTATTTCTGGTCAAACGGGGACGCTTACGGGATTTGTATTTTGTCAGAACATGACGTTCAACTGGAAGTTGTTGCCGGCTCTGTTTTGCTGGAAACATTTTCAATAAAGAATAGAGGCGAATACAAATTTGATGAAAATTTCCAGCTTTGTGCCGGTGATAAAATCAATTTTAATACCTAAAACGTGTCAAAAAAGGTTGCAATATCTTGAGTTCTTTGTTATAATAATCTTACGTGTTTCTATATTAACAAAATAAAAAAGGAGATTATAATGTTAAAAAAACTTTTAATCTTTGCACTTATTGTAAGTTGTTCCGCCGCAGTTTTCGCTCAGGATTACAAAACTGAATGGAAAGCCGCATACAAATTGTATCGCGCTAAAAAATACGCTGAAGCTATTCCAGCCTTCGAAAAATTGGCTGAGTCTACTTCCGTTCCCAGTAATAAACACAACTGCTATATGCACGCTGGTTATTCGGCTAGAAAGCTTAAGAAATATGATGAAGCTATTGCTTTTGCGAAAAAATCTGGCGAAGTCCAGAACCCTTATAAATATACGTCACTTACTCGTCAAATAGATTTTATGTATAGTGCTAAAAAATATAAAGAAGTTCTTGGCATGCTCTCAATCGACGATATAATGGAATGGCCTAAATGCTACAGAAGTGATGCGCTATATTACCTCGGATTGTCAGAGTACACTCTGAAAGAAGGTGAAGACGCTGAAAGAACTTTTAAACTTATGCATGAAAATGCTATAACTGGCAACCACAAAACTCTCGCCTTGTTGAGAAGTGGGCATAATTATCGTCATCGTCTCAAAAATAATGATAAAGCAATGGAGGCATTTCGTGGAACGATTGAAGTTCCTAAAGGAAATGTTTGGCATCAATCTGAAGCATATGATGGCATAGCCAGCATTCTCATATCACAGAAAAAATATGATGAAGCTCTCGCTGAATATGATAAACTGATCGCCATGAAGAAAGTTCATGCTTATTGGAAAGCTCGTGGTTCCTACAACAAGGGCAATCTCTTGAAAAAGATAGGTAAAAAAGAAGAAGCTATCAAATGCTACAATCAGGCTATAGCAACTAAAGGTTGTGCCGGCTGGGTTAAAAAAGGCTGCAAGGCCCAACTCAAAAAACTCCAGCCTAAAGCTGAATAGTTTTTATAAGTTGATTTTAATTATCAAAGACTGTATTTCTCGCGAGATACAGTCTTTTTTATTGCATAAAACTTGAGATTTCTCAAACTTGTTCTATACTAAAGCTTTGATTTAATAAAATATATAGGTATAAAAAATGGCTAAAGGCACAGTAGTTCAAAAAATTATTGATAAACACTTCGTATACGGCGACAAGGAAGCAGGTAAACCTGTTGCCATCAAAATAGATCAAACCTTGACGCAGGACGCTACTGGAACAATGGCGTATCTGGAACTGGAAGCAATGAAGATCAAACGCATATGTACTGAATTATCAGTTTCCTACGTCGATCACAATATGATGCAGAATGGTCCTGAAAACCGCAATGATCATTTATATCTGCAATCTATTGCCGCTTCAAAAGGCATAAAATTTTCTGCTCCCGGCAATGGAATTTGCCATCAGGTCCACCTTGAACGCTTTGGTCAGCCCGGTAAAACTCTGCTTGGTTCAGATTCACACACTCCAACCGGCGGCGGTATCGGCATGATGGCTATCGGCGCGGGCGGTCTGGACGTAACTCTGGCGATGGCTGGTAAAGCTTTTCGTTTGACTTATCCGACTGTTATCGGCGTAAAACTCACCGGACAACTTGCTCCATGGTGCGCGGCTAAAGATATAATTTTGAAATTATTGTCTATTATCTCTACTAAAGGCAATGTCGGTTGTATCGTTGAATATTTCGGTGAAGGCGTTGAGACTTTATCTGTTCCGCAGCGCGCGACGGTTACTAATATGGGTGCGGAACTGGGCGTGACTACTTCACTTTTTCCGTCAGATGAAAAAACTAAACAATTTCTCGAAGCGCAGGCTAGAGGCGAACAATGGATCGAGCTTAAAGCCGATGCCGACGCTGAATATGATCGTGTTATTGAAATCGAGCTGGATAAATTACAGCCGATGGCATCCTGCCCTTCAAGCCCTGATAATGTAAAAACTATTGAAGAACTTGCTGGCAAAAAAGTCGGACAGGTAATTATCGGCTCCTGTACAAACAGTTCTTTCGCTGACTTGGCGATGGTCGCGACTGTGCTTAAAGGTCGTCAGGTCAATCCTGATGTAACTTTGGCAATCGCCCCCGGAAGCCGTCAGGTTCTGGAAATGCTTTCACGCAACGGCATGCTCGGAGATATGATCGCCGCCGGAGCCCGTATCATGGAAACAGGTTGCGGCCCATGTATCGGACAGGGGCAAAGCCCCGCCAACGGTACTGTAAGCGTTCGTACATTTAACCGTAACTTTGCCGGGCGTACCGGCACAAAAGGTGATCAGGCTTATCTGGTCAGTCCTGAAACCGCGATTGCCGCTGCCTTAAACGCTAAATTTGTTGATCCCCGTAATTTGGATATTGAATATCCGGTAATTCCTGCCGTTGAAAAATTCCTAATTAACGATAATATGGTAATTATTCCACCGGAAGATGGTTCTGATATTGAAATTATTCGCAAACCGACCATTGGTAATCCTCCTGAAAACGTCGCTTTGCCGGAAAAAGTCAATGGTGAAGTTGTTATCAAGGTTGGCGATAAAATTACTACCGACCACATTATGCCGGCTGGAATTTATTTAAAATTGCGCAGTAATATCCCTGCTTACTCGCAGGTAGTATTTGAATGTTTCACTGAAGAAGGCAAGCCGTCTTTCGCTGAACGCGCTGCAGTTGTGCGTGATGCCGGTAAACATGGTGTTATCGTCGGTCGCGACAGCTATGGGCAAGGTTCTTCCCGCGAACACGCGGCGATTTGTCCGATGTACTTAGGCATCAAAGCGGTAATCGCTTTTGCTATTGAACGTATTCACGCGGCTAACCTGATTAACTTCGGCATACTGCCATTGATTTTCGAAAATCAGGCGGATTACGATAAGATTGAGGAAAAAGATTCTATCACAATCGACAATGCCAGAGAACAACTGGCACTTGGAAAACCTGTTACGGCAAAAATTGTCAAAGCTGACGGAAGCGAAATTATTCTACCGTTAAAACATAATATGTCTCAAGAGGATATTGATATTATTCTTGCTGGTGGACGTTTGAATTGCGCATAAAAAGCCGGATGTAACGGCTCCGTGGTCCAGCGGCGGAAAGCGCATTAAACCAAGTCGATATCTCCCATATCCGGTTTAAGAGACTTTCGCCTATTGGAGATGGGCGACTTGGAACCCCGGATTTTTTTTATTTCTTGAGGATATGCTGATTGCGGCACATTATTGCTACGGCTCTGGCGGTCGCGTATTCGTCCAGCGTGGAAATCTCCAGTGATAATTTTTCCAGAGCTCCAGGGAAACAATGTGTGTTTAAGATGCGCTTGATAGTGTTGGTTAAAACATCGCCGAGCTTTGTCAGTTCGCCGCTGAGTACTATTGTTGACGGATTGAGCAAGGCTATTGCTGTTGCTAAGCTTAGACTTATGCTTTCGCAGACATCGTTTGCCAGCATCATCGCGGCCCGGTCGCGTTTGGCGGCTTTGACAAAAGTTTTTAATGAAAATTCATCGAGACTTAATTCTGTATCTACACCGTTGATGATTAATTCACTGATTTTGCGTTTTATCCCAGCTTCTCCGGCGACAGCCTCCAGGCAGCCGCGGTTGCCGCATTGACACAAAGGGCCATTCGGCGCGATTACTATGTGCCCGATTTCCATGCCGCGGTGATTGTCGCCGATAAATAATTCACCGTTCTTAATGAAGCCTCCGCCAATTCCAGTACCTAAGCTCATTTGGAAAAGACTTTGAGGAGATTCAGGGCAGCGACTATAATATTCAGCAAAAGTTCTTGCCACTGTTTCCGGCATAACTAAACTTTCCTGACATGCTGTCATTTGCCGTAAAATCCGCCCGGTTTCAATATTCTGCCAGCCAGGTAAATTTACCGCCCGTAATGATATTTTATTTTTGATATCGACCAGGCCGGGATCGGCAAATCCGATACCCTTTATCTTGTTCCAATCGCAATCCGTCTGGGCTTTCAAGCGAAGCAGCAGTTGATCTATTGCCAGAGTTAATTTGCGCGTGTCGTTTGTGTCATCTAAATTCAAAGCCGCCTGTGTTATGATTTTACCGCTGGCGTCAATTATAACTCCTGTGAGCTTATTAGACTGTAATTCAAGACCCGCAAAGTGTGCATAAGAAGCATTTAACTTGAGAAGCGGGGATTTTCGCCCTGTCTTGGCTCCTTTGCGGTCGGGTTCACAGATTAAACCATCTTTTTTTAATTCATCTACAGCAGAAAAGACTGTCGCAGCACGAATCCCGCGCGATTTAATGAATT
>Ga0255410_1023_pt1 | contig 28371 bp, 21 predicted proteins | sample CelNoTSeSYBR01J2_FD_182126 | JGI IMG/M metagenome (GOLD analysis project Ga0255410, IMG submission 182126) | Sediment cell enrichment communities from methane seep in Santa Monica Basin, California, United States - CellEnrichment... | ecosystem: Environmental > Aquatic > Marine > Cold seeps >... | reverse complement strand
CTCAAATTCTTCTTTGCTGATATAATAATAATCGACAGAATCCTTTTCGCCTTGACGCGGCAAGCGTGTTGTGCATGAAACAGAAAAACCCAGCCCGGGCATATCTTTACGCACTTGATTACAAATCGTTGATTTCCCGGTGCCGCTGGCTCCGGAAACTATAATCACCATGCCAAGTCTTTTGGATAGATCAGATGTCATAACTTATTTACCTTATTAAACATTCAGAACATTGTTATAAATAATACGTCAAAAGCAGGAAAATGCAAATATTAAAGGGGCCAGCGCCTACTTATCTAATATTTTTGTTATCCCGTTTATAATCATTTGTACTGACAAAATCAAGAGGAACAAACCTCCCAATTTTGAAAAAAGCTCCCTCACTACGTCTCCTTTATACTTGTGGAAGATATAGCCGCCAACGAGCCAGACCATCAAAGACAGGAGCACGGCCAAGGCAAGTGAAATATTTAAACTTAATTCGTCTGCTCCACCGGATTTGGTAACAGCCATGGTCATAATAATAGCAATACTTCCGGGTCCGGCTAACAAAGGAATCCCCAAGGGAACAATCGCGCATGAGCCCTGCTTATCTATTTTATCGGCCTCCTTGATATAACCGTCTATGCTCAAAGTACAGTTAACCATCTCAAGCCCTATTTTAAAAAGGATTATTCCTCCGCCTATTTCAAAAGATGATAAAGTCAAACCGAAAAAATTCATCAGATTAGACCCCAGCCATATAAAAGCACTCAATAATATCATGGCGGTTACATTAGCAATTACAGCGGAACCAATTTTTTCTTTAATTGACTCATTTTTCGTTAATGCCAAAAACAGGGGCAGAGTCCCAAAAGCATTTAATAGAAAAAATATGGTTGTAGTATTTTTCAAATATTCCATGATAACATAAATCCTGTTTTATAAATCATCACTTGATTTTGCGCCTTCGCATTCGTCCTGCCAGTTCTCGAAATTCCAATGGTAAGGAAAATCACTACACTGCTTGGGTTTTACCGGATTAATCGCGCATCCCGCCGGGTCATCGCTGTAAAATATACAACTGCCGTCTTCCTTTTCGATTAGACTTAAATTCCGGCGGTCCGCGGTAACAATAGTATATTTGCTGGTAAAAAAATGTAGCTCCAAACCTAAGAAATTCGCTATTTCATCGATTTCATCATCAAGTAAACGAACATAACCCGACCATTTACAACAAGTTCCACAACGTTTGCATTTAAAGTTTTTCATAAGCGTTTCCGCGTAAATAAAAAAAACAGGGTATCGCGTCAAGCCATACCCTGAAATTATCTAAAATAAATTTAATTAAAGATCTTCGCCGGTCATATCATCATCTTTTAAATCGATGAAGAAAATACCAGTAACAAAGTCAGCTATTTCAATAGGATGAATAGCCACGGAAGTAGCAACTCCCAATGACAAATCTCCGCCTATCGCCCAGTAATCACGAGCACCATCATAAAATTCATAGAGACGTTCGTTAGGACTTGGAAAACCTTCTTCGTCAATAACAAATGGTACAATCAAACGAGTTTGTCCATCACGATCAAGACTTACCCGATTAAGCACGGCAAATGAGATATCATATCCAGCCTGACGACAAAAACCATATTGACGATTACAACCTTTCAGTACCATAACTTCAGCTCCGGCACCACCGCCAAAAGCAAAAGCACGAGTTGCATATACCTTGGCTCTAGCTACTGGTCCAACACCAACGCTCACTGTAAAAATATCTAAAGCATCCATGATACGGTTAGGAAAATAAAGAGCTATTTTGCTCAAAACATCATCTGCTTTAGCATCAAATCCAGCAGTCCCCAACATCATCACACAAACACAAATAAAAATTATCTTTTTCATACCTGTTACTCCCTGGCTTATTGATTCTTTTTGATAAATGTATCTACATCTAAAATAAAGTAACCAAATATTGTTAATATGCAAGTCAAAAGTACGATTATTTTAAATAAATAAGCTTATTATATGAAATCAGTCAGAACCGCCAAAACTCAAAATCACAAAATGTCTCGTATGCTCGGGAGCTCCAACCTTTAAAAAAAACTCGCAAGCTTGTTTTCTAAAAGGTCACTTCCCTCAAGCGGTTCTGTTCAAAAGCGCCACTACGCGGCTTAATTTCGAATCGTCAAAAGATTCGATCAGCGTGTCCTAAGTTCTTTCCGCATACTTTCCGGTATTTCAGTGGACAGATCATAAACAAAACGCATGTTTTTTTCGTCCCATGCTATCTCCATGTAAAGCGGAATTCCCTTGGGATTCATGAAGCGGTAAAACATATATTTTATCGCCAGCGGGTCAAATTTTTTGCGAGCTTTGCCTTTAACTATTATTTTCAAGCTGACGGTTTTATTGTCTCTGATACTATCAATATCTCTAACAATCCCCTTAAGTAGTCCGTAGCTGGGACCATATTCATTCGGATGTCCGCCGGAATAATCTATAAAACGCAAAAATGCGCCGCTATTGCATAGCGTTGCAATTGCAAACAACGCGAGCAACCCGTATTTCAGAAGCTTCACTTTCAACAACGAAAACCCATAGCCGCAGACAATAAAAAATGCCGGGGCTGTCACCAGCAAGTAAAATACATGCACCCTGATTCCCACCACTAAGTATGCAAGCGGCACCAGCAATGAAATTAGAACGGATACTTGCACCACAACTGGAATGTCCGCCGAAAAACTGCTTGCCTTGCGCCAGTTCCGCTTGATAAGCTTGATACAGGCGGCAAAACCATAAATAAACAATATCCATATCGGAATTGAGCCGCATAGCAACAAAAGCCAGGCACTCACCGTACCGGCATAAAATCCGGTTATCTGCAGAAAGTCTTCAGGAAAATACGATGTCAGAAAAAAGTTAGTTGGGAAAAACAAAATGCTCTGCAGGGAATACAATAAATTATCTAAATACGTGTATCGTGCCGGAAACAGTTTCCAGTTCCAGGATTTCAGCAGAAAAATTATCCAATATCCAAAAATCAAAATTCCGGCCAGAGTGGAAAATGCCCACGCCTTTATTGCCGGACGCTTTTTCAATATAGTAAAGACGATTACCGGCAGCAGAAACATTCCTGAAAGGTGAATTGATCCGGCCAGCAGGGCAGCAACCACCGCCATAGTCCAGTATATATCCTGTTTTTTTTCTATAAAATGAGCCAAGGCCCAAATAACGAAAAGGGAAAATAAAGGGATCACGCATTGCGCCCAGATATTACAGCTAAACACAATCAACATTGGAGAAACCGCTGATAATATTACTGTCGCCAGCAGTACTTCACGCTCCAAAGTCCGGCGAAACATGAAATAAGTAATCAAAGGAAGCAGGCAGGAAAGCAGTAAAAAAATCGACGCGAAATAAACCGGGCCATCGCCAAAAATAGCGAACAGCCCCATGAACCAGTAAAAGCCCGGAGGATTGGGCAGCCCTACACCGGACATCATACCATGGGAAATTAAAAAAAAGTTTTCGCGAACGTAACGGCCAGCTAGAACCGCCTGTGCCTGATCCATTTTAAACTCAAAAAAACCAAGAGAATATATTCGCAGCAACAGTCCTGTCAGACAGCTCAGAAAAGTAAAAAATACCAGCTTATTTGCTTTCAAGACAAAATACTCCCTTTCAAGTGTTATATACGGCAAAATACTCAACAAATATAATCTCCCAACTACTTCATATCAAATCCTTATAAGAAGTTAATTCTTCGATTTCTTTTTACTGCAATTGGAAAAACTGCTGCTTAGTGCTATTGTTTAAGCTTGTTTGAATAATTAGCTGAGGGCTTACCTCAATATATAAATGTAAATTTGAATGGAAACTTTCCTGAAAAAAATCAGGAAAGTTTCTTTTTTTTGCGTAAAATAATAAAGGAGTTTGGGAGAATTAATGAGTGCTGTTAAAAAGTTAAATTTTGATGCTGTGAAAAATGATTTATTGTCTGGATTAACGGTTGCTTTGGCATTGGTGCCAGAAGCAATCGCATTTGCTTTCGTCTGTAATATTTCACCGATGATCGGGCTTTATGCCGCTTTTATTGTCGGACTGGTAACTTCAGTACTTGGAGGTCGTCCAGGTATGATTTCAGGAGCAACTGGAGCTATTGCCGTAGTACTGGCTTCGCTGGTGATCGGGCATGGGGTGGAATACCTTTTTGCCGCGGTAGTATTGATGGGAGTTTTGCAGTTATTAGCGGGAATTTTGCGCCTGGGTAAATTTGTGCGTTTGGTTCCACATCCAGTTATGCTGGGTTTTGTAAATGGTTTGGCTATTGTGATTTTCATGGCTCAGATGGGACAATTTAAAAATGGAGCTGGCGCTGATGCCACCTGGATGCACGGTTTGGATTTATGGGTAATGCTGGGCTTAGTTGCTCTGACTATGATAATTTGTTTTTTCCTACCTAAGTTAACCAAAGCAGTACCTGCTTCATTAGCGGCGATTATTGTGGTTACTTTGATTGCCATCGGGCTGTCCTCTGCTGGCATTTACCATTGCCGTACCGTGATGGATTTTGTAAAAATGCTGGATCCGAATATAACCAGCCTCAAAGGCGGATTGCCGATGTTCCACTTCCCGCAAGTGCCTTTCTCGCTGGAAACTTTAAAAATCATTTTACCTTATTCTGTACTGGCCGCTTCGGTGGGCTTGATTGAATCATTGCTGACTTTGACCTTGGTCGATGAATTGACTGAAACCCGGGGACAAGGCAATCGTGAATGTCTCGGTCAGGGAACCGCCAACTTGATTTGTGGTTTTTTCGGTGCCATGGGCGGCTGCGCCATGATCGGGCAAAGCATGATCAATATCAAATCCGGTGGACGCGGACGCCTCTCTGGAATTTCAGCCGCTATCGCTTTGATTACCTTTGTAATGATCGGCTCCAGTTTTATTCAAATAATTCCTGTGGCTGCCTTAGTAGGGGTGATGTTTATAGTGGTAATAGGTACTTTCGAGTGGTCCAGCCTGCGCATTATGAAAAAGATTCCCCGCGCTGATGCTTTCATAATAATTCTAGTTTCAATGATTACCGTATTCGCGGATTTAGCTATCGCCGTATTGGTGGGTGTAATCGTTTCCGCTCTGATTTTTGCCTGGAAAAAAGGCAGCTATATCGAAATCCATTCGGAAACCAATCAAAAAGGCTCAAAAGTTTATCATCTGCGCGGACAATTGTTTTTCGGTTCAGCCCGTAATTTTTCAGAGTTGTTCAATCCAGCCAATGACCCGAATGACGTAATTATTGACTTCCATTATTCCCGCGTGCATGATCACTCTGGAATTGAGGCAATCAACGCCCTTGCTGAACGCTACACACGCTTAGGCAAAACTCTACATCTGATCGATCTTAGTCCCGAATGCGCCCGACTATTGGACACTGCCGGCGATATGGTCGATGTAAAAGTTTATGAGGACTTGCGCGATTGGCATATTGCCACTGACCGACTTGCTTAAGTTGCTTTAAATCAATATTTCCCCAACGTTACGGTTGGTTTCTTTTAAGAATAATTGCTTTTTTGTTTTTTTACCACGGCATTAATTATATAAAGGAGTTTTTCCCGGCTTTTGTTTGCAAAGCGGATATTTTATATTATTTTCTATAAAATACTTATTTTTAAAACTCATAAAATTGGAGCAGGCGAAAATGAAAAAAGTCTTAATACCAACTAAGTTAGATACCGTCGCAGCAAGTTTATTGGCCGAAAAGTCTTATAATGTCGTGCAAGACGCCGACCGACCTTTGAACGAACTCGCAGCCGAACATAAAGACACTGAAGTTCTTATTGTCCGCAGCGAAAAAGTTACACCGGAAATTATTGACGCGCTTCCCGAGCTGAAACTGGTGGTTCGCGCCGGAGCCGGTTATAATACTATTGATACTAAATACGCCCGCCGCAAAGATATCGCGGTAATGAATACTCCCGGCGCGAATTCCAACGCTGTTGCCGAAGAAGTCGTCGCACTTATGCTTGCCGGAGCCCGTCATATGGTCAAGGCCGACATCTCGACCCGCGCCGGAAAGTGGGAAAAGAAAAATTTCATGGGTTCCGAGCTCACCGGTAAAACTATTGGTATTGTCGGTTTAGGCAATATCGGTCGTTTGCTGATTAAGCGTCTGGAAGGTTTCGATATGCAAATACTCGGCTATGACCCAATGATTTCTCCAGCTTTAGCCGAAAAAATCGGCGTTGAGCTTTGCTCTGTGCAGAAAATTTTTGAAAAATCAGATTACGTCTCATTACATATTCCAGAAAATGATGAAACCCGCGGCATGATCAACTGCAAGCTCTTGCGTTCAATGAAAGACGGTGCGACTTTGGTAAACTGTGCCCGTGCAGGAGTTATCAATGAAGAAGATATGCGCACTGTTAAAGCTGAGAAAAAATTAATCTTCTGTAATGATGTTTATCCGAAAGACGCTGCCGGCGACAAAACTGTCGCGGACATCGCCGATATCATGCTCCCTCACCTCGGAGCCAGCACCAAAGAAGCGAACTTCAATGCCGCTAAACGTGCCGCTGAACAAACAATCGGTTATTTCGAACAAGGCATCACTAACTGCGTAGTCAACAAAGGCATTCCGGATGGACTTGATGCAGCTTACCAGCGCCTCGCGTTTGTATTGACATCAATTGCCAGCGGTTATCTCGGCAAAGACAAACACCCTACCCGCATCGAAACAAGTTTTTATGGTGAACTTAATCAATACGCCAAATGGATGACCGCGCCAATTACCGCGGCGATTTCTACTGAATTTGATATTTTTCAGGATGCGGCTGATGCGGAAGGTTTTCTGGAATCACGCGGAATTGAGTTGGTTAACCGCGACGTCGATGATGAGAAGCATTATGGCGAATCAATGACTATTGATTTGTTCGCCGGTGACAAACTTGTTTCTCAGGCCAGTGTCCGCGGTACTATTACTGAAAACAATTTAATGGTCTCACGCTTGGAAAACTTTGACAAACTTTACCTCGAACCAACCGGACATAATCTTTTCGTCGAATACAGTGACCAACCCGGTGTTATTGGTAAAATAGCCAGTATTCTTGGAGAAAAGAATATCAACATCATCGACTTGCGTGCTCCACAGGATATCAAAGCCGGCAAATCATTAGCGGTTATCAAAACCAATACTGAAATCCCCGCAATGCTCATCGAAAAAATCAAAGAAGACGTCAAAGCCCAGCACGCGTTCCAATTCTCTTTCGAAGCGTAAAAACAATTGGATTAGGCCGTCCCGTCGGACAAATAATGTGGATCGTTCGACAGGATGGTTTAACATACTCCGACTTGACAATGTTACGGCGTAGTCATTCATCTCCCGTGTGCTCTTCGAGCACACCATATTGACAATTTTTTAATGAGTCAATATTTTTTTAGAAGATTTTTTTATAAAATGTTGACAAAACAAAAAAATGGTACTATAATAAAATTAACACGTGTGAATTACGCATTCAAAGTTTCTTTTTAGTAAGATTCACATGTTAATAAAAATAATAATAACACACGATTGAAAAAACAATATGACGCAAAAAGAAATAGCGAAAATTTTAAACATATCTCGTTCGACAGTAAGCCTTGCGCTTTCGGGTTCTAATAAAATAAAACCTGAAACCAGTAAGCGAATACGTGAGATTGCAAAAAAAACGAACTATCAACCGGATATGGCGGCGCGCAGTTTAGTAATGCAAAAAACTAATTTGATCGGAGTATTGCTTCCTTCCTTCGCACATCGTTTTCTGGGAGAGTTGTCGGATGAAATATTCCATTGCTTAAACCAAAAAGGTTATTCGGCTATTTTCGGAGTAGGAATGGACGGGAAAGGATATTCAGAGCTTCTTGATTCTATGGTGGCGAGAAAAGTTGATGGCATAATTTCCTATTCTGCGGACTGTGAGAAATTGATTAAATTAAACGAGAATGGAGTGCCTGTTGTAGTCTATAGACGTCCAAGTAATTATCCTTTAAGCTACGTTGATGTAGATCGCTATAAAGGTGGACAGGTGTTGACTCGTCACATGATTGAAACTGGTCGCCGCCGGATTGCTTTTATTGGGAGTGTTAATGACAGCAACATTCGGGATAAACGTTTTACGGGTTATCAGTCGGCAATGTTTGAAAATAATTTGGATATAGATGAGTCTTTAATTGTAAACATTACAGGAGAAATGGAGCAGGGTATCGAAGGAATGCGTATTTTGCTGGAGCAATCGAAGAAAAATCCGCCTGATGCCGTCATGTTTCATAATGATTCAATGGCTATCGGAGGAATAGGGGAAGCTGTACGCGCCGGCATAAGTGTACCGGAAGATATGGCAATTGTAGGATTTGATGATATTGAAGAAGCAAAATATTGCGTACCCAGCTTGACAACAGTAAGTCAACCGAAAAAGCAAATTGCCGCTAAACTGGTTGAAATGCTCATTGAGCAAATAAAAGAAAAAGGCAATCAACACATCTTAAAAAGGCACGTGCTTGAGCCTGAATTAATAATAAGAGAATCGTCCTTAAAAAAATAATTTAACCAAAACGGAGACAAAAAAAATGAAAACAAAACAAAAACAAGCTTTTACGCTCATAGAGCTCTTGGTTGTGATAGCTATCATAGCAATACTAGCTTCAATGTTGTTACCTGCTCTTAATAAGGCACGAGATACAGCTAAAACCATTGCATGTGCCAATACTCTTAGTCAAATGGGTAAAGCAACAATACTTTACCAAGACGATTATGATGGATGGATGATACCAATGAAAGTTGACAACCCAACCCCGCCTTCTCAATCATGGACTTATTTAATTCGTCCTTATTTGGGGGTTTATGCAAAAAATACTTCTTACTTCCCTGCGAATAAACTGTGTCCCAGTGCGGTATTAGCTCGGACAACGACGCATGTTAATTATCCTAATTGTGGCTATCTGCCCTATTCATACGGTATGAGTAGAGAAGGGTTAGCTAGCTCCGGTTATCGTGGAACTAAGAACACTAAAGTACGTAATTCTTCCAGCAAAGTATATATAACAGACGCACTGGATTGGTTAACCACATACGCAAAAGCAAATTACAAGCTCTATTACGGGGTTAATGGAGAGGTAGGGGGAAGTAATGTCACAGCGTACAGGCACAGTAAAAGTGCTAATGTTCTCTTCTATGATGGACACGTAAAAAAAATGCAATATAATGAGTTATGGAATGGAGATACAGGAACATTTTTTGATGAAAAATGGGACATTACCAAATAATAATTTATAATAGATTTTAATATATTTGAAAAGGAGTAAAAATGCTCAAACTACTTGCTGCTGCAATTTTAACAGTGACTACACTAAGTGGATACACTAAAGACATCTCTAATACAAAAACAAGTCAAACACTTAAGCTTCCGTCGCTAATCAAATTAGATGAATTTGGAATTCGAAAACTTGGTGACGCTAAAATATGCTGGTATTATTTCGATTTGAAATGGTCAGCAATAAAATTGGAACGAAAAAGTTTTGTTCAAGATAAAGATTTTCCTATCAAAAAGAACGGTTATTTTGAGATGAAAGGAACTTGGAACTTAAAATCTAATGACAAATTTCAGGTGCGCGAAGTCATTAAAGCCGTCAAGGCGGGAGTTTTTGACTACAGCATGAGCATGAAAAGCAAGATGCCGGTTAAAACAAAATCCTTAAAATGGCACTGGCTCATTCCCGTAGACCGGACTTCTAAAAGTATTAAAATTAATGGGAAAACTTTTACTTTACCGGAAAAATTCAAAAATCAGATTCTTTTGTCGAAAAAAAACATAAACAATGTTTCCATCAAATTTGACAACTATACAGTATCCTTTAAGGGAAAATTTGCTTTGTTCATTCAGGATGATCGCAAGTTTGGGAGAAAAACTTTTTGTTTACGTTTCAGCCCAACTGTATCTTCAGAAAAAATATTGGAATTAAAGTTAAATTTGCGAATCACAGTCAAAGAACCGAAGCATATTCCGATAAATTTGACTGCGGCAATGAATATGGGCTTTGCAGATAAGTACCCAGGGGACTCGCAAGGTGGATGGACAGATCAAGGACCATCGAATGATTTAAAAGTTTTTAAAGTAAAAATGCTTGATATTGGCGGAGTAAAATTTAAAATAATAGATCCGAAATTGAATCGCGGCAAAAGTTGTATTGTGTTAGCAGATAAAAAATGGCGTAAATATCCAGCAAGTAAGCCTGTGAATGTAAATGCTCCGGGATATGCAAAATATATTTACCTGCTGCATGCTTCGGCATGGACTCCCAAAGTCAATATGGCGATTGGCGTAATGAAAATAGATTATGCTGACGGCAGCTCTCAGGACATCGTAATCCATTCAGGAAAGGACTGCAATAACTGGTGGAATCCGGTTGCAGGAGAAAACTGCGCAGTGAGTTGGACACGGGCAAATAATGAATCATGTATCGGTTTGTACACCTCTCAATTTAAATTAAATAATACCCGACCAGTAAAAATTACTTTCAGTAATCAGAATAAATCTGTATGGATGGTTGTGGCGGCATGCTTTGGCGAGCAAAAACTGGAATTGAATAAAATAGCGACTCCTATGTACGTTGTTCCTGGCAAAAAATGGGTCAAACTTGATTTTGCACGTAAAACTATCGCTGGTTCTCCATTAGATTTTTCGAATATGCTTGATGCTCCGGCTGGTAAATATGGGAAAGTCATAATTAATCGAAATGGTCATTTCGCATTTGCAAAAGCACCAGAAAAGAGAAAGAAATTTTTCGGAGTAAACATATGCTTTGATGTTAACTTTATGAGCAAAAAAGAATCTGATAAATTAGTAGAACAGCTTGCCCGTCACGGCTACAACTCAGTTCGCATGCATCATTTCGACAGAGAGCTTCCCGCAAAGAACGCGAATGATTCAATTACGTTTGACAAAGAAAAAATCGACAAAATGAACTATCTCTTTGCCAAACTTAAAGAACGTGGATTCTACATCTGTATTGATCTTTATGCAAGTCGTAAAATTCGCCCGGGCGATAATATTCCAGAATGTTCAAAAGCTCAAAGATATGAACTGAAATTATTAGTTCCTTTCAGCAAGGCGGCAATGAACAACTGGAAACAGTATGCCAGAAAATTGCTTTCTAGTAAAAATCCCTATACTGGTCTTACCTGGGCGAAAGATCCGGCACTATATGGATTAAATCTGATTAACGAAGCACCGTTAATGCTCGAGTGGAACCGCTACCCTAAGCTATTACCGCTTGTTGAACGCGAATATATTAAATATCTGAAATGCAAAGGTATTTTTACTAAAGAATTAGCAGAAAAGAGAAGCGGCATATTTTTGCGTTTTCTCAATAAAACTCAGGCAATCTGCATCAAAGAACAAATGCGTTTTTTGCGTGAAGACTTAAAACTGAAAGCGCTGATTACAGACTTAAATTATTGTAGCAGTTATTCCTTGCAGGGATTGCGTGATAAACTTGACTTTGTAGACAACCATATATATCAGGATTCTCCCAAGTTTCGTGGAAAACGTTGGCGTGCACCATTTTTTCATACTCAAACTTCCGCAATTAGTTTACTTGCAAGAACTCCACGAACAATTATGCCAACTAGAATTTTTAACAAACCTTTTACGGTCACTGAGTTTAATTATTCCAATCCTAACATTTACCGTAGCGAAGCAGGTCCCGTAATGGGCGGATATGCGGCTTTACAGGACTGGGACGGTATTTATCGCTTTGCATGGAGTCATTTTGCTTCACGACTTAGAAAAAATATACCTGTCAATTCTTTTGATTGTGCGGCTGACCCGATAATGCAATTATCTGATTATATAATCCATCTCCTATACTTACGTGGTGATGTTCAAGCAGCAAAACAGGCTGTTGCGTTTGTTTTTAACGATAAGCTAATGTACGACGTAAAAAGAGCAGAATGGTCTACAGGAGCTTTTCCCGAGACTTTTAATGTATTCGGCCTGTATTGCAAAATAGGCTCCTTGCCGGAAGGAGTAAAGATACCCGGTGTAGAATTATGCGCTCCGTCCTTGCGAGAGTGCCTGAAACCACTTCCCAATAACTTGAAAAAGGTTTCAGCAGAGATAGTAAAAACGCGTCGAGCAGTGAGTTCAACCAAGCAAATCAAGCTGGATGCCAATGCAAATACGATAAAGATAGTAACTCCTAAAAGTGAAGCTTTTTGTATAAATACAGGCGATATGTCGGGAAAAGTACTTATCGTAAAAAATGCTGATTCATTCAGCACAATAATGGCAAGTTCACTTGATGGAAAAGCTCTGGCAGGCAGCCGCAGGATTATAGTATTTCATCTGACTGATATTACTAATACAATGATTAAATTCAGAACAAAACAAGGAAAGATAATTGAAAACTGGGGAAAATCACCCCTCTTGCTAAAAGCCGGCAAGGCGGATATTTCCCTTAATTTTAACAATAAAGCCTCCGTTAAAGTACAGATTTTAAGTTTGAATGGACGCGTTAAGGGAGCAATGAAATTCAGACAAACAAGTAATGGTGCAATATCGTTCAAAGCCAATACCGCTGGACTTCCCGGCGGTGTAATAATTTATTATATTACACGTAATTTATTAAAAAAGGAGTTTTAAGATACTGTGAAAACTTATCCGCTTTATAAAAAACGAAAATCAATTAATCTCAATACAATATGGGATTTCAAGTTTTTAGAGGATGTTGAATTTGATAAATTCGATGTAGCTTCAGTAGAGTACGATGATCGTTTGCCGGTGCCATCCGCTTTTGACGCATTTCCTGCGTATAATGGCAAACGGGGTTTGGGCGTTTACCGATGTTTTGTAGATGTTCCGCCAAATACTGATGCTGTGCTTAAAATAGGCGCGGCTGGAATGTACTGTAAAGTCTTTGTTGATAACGAGCTTATCGGCGAACATTACAGTGCTTATACCGCGTTTGAATGCAAAGTTCCGGTTTCAGAAAACCTTACTCGTGAACTTGTTATTATGACCTGCAACCGCTTCGATTACGAGACTTATCCTTTGCACGAAATATTTTTTGATTTTTATGCTTACGGTGGAATTTTTCGTGATGTCGAAATCCAGTTGCTTCCTGATGGCGAATTAATAGACTGGGTTGGAGTTGATACGCTTGATTACCAAACCGGCAAAGTAAAAGTAACGGTAAAGTCTTCTGGATGCCAAAATCTTTCTATTGATGTTGACGGACAGACAGAGGATGAGTTTACTGATGTTGATTTTAGCAGTGGACAAAGTGAATTTGAACTAAATCTAAAAGGTATTGATCTTTGGTCGCCGGAGTCTCCATGTCTTCACACTTTAACGGTTGATAACGGAATTGATTCTGTAACAGTTCGTTTCGGTATTCGTCAAGTATGGACGGAAAAAGGCGAAATAATTTTAAACGGTAAGTCTGTAAAGCTTTTGGGTTTTTGTCGTCATGAAGCGCACCCTCAATATGGTCCCGCGCTTCCATATCAACAATTGATTGTTGATTTACAGATGCTATGCGACATGGGATGCAATTTTGTTCGCGGTTCTCATTACCCGCAGGATCCGCGGTTTCTCGATCTCTGCGACGAAATGGGGATTTTGGTGTTTGAAGAAAGCATGGGCTGGGGGCAAAAGGTCAAACATTTTACTGACCCCAAATTTATTGCCGCGCAATTGAAGCAGACAGAGGAAATGATTATCGCCAGTTACAACCATCCTTCAATCATTATACGCGCTTTCCTCAATGAAGGTGAAAGCAATTTTGAAGAATGTAGGGGGTGTTATGAGGCATTGACAAAACTCGTTCGGGAAAAAGATCCGCATCGTTTGGTGACCTATGCCAGCAATAAGGAATTAAAAGATCGTTTTCTTGAACTTGTTGATGTCGTCTGCTTTAATATTTACCCTGCGTGGTACTGTGATATTAATGATGAAAATCCTTTAGAGCAAATCACGGAACGCATTACTAAATCTATTGACGGATTAAAAGAGCGCGGGCTGAGTGATAAACCATTCATTATTTCTGAAATAGGCGCAGGAGCAATTTACGGCTGGCGTGATCCTATATGCGCTCATTGGTCGGAAGAATATCAGGACGAATATTTAAAAATTGTCTGTAATGAAGTTGTCAGCAATGAAAGTATAGCCGGTGTTGCCTTATGGCAGTTTTGTGATTGTCGCACCTATCGCGGAGCCGGAGCTTTAATGCGTCCGCGCGCTTTTAACAATAAAGGTATTGTCGACGAATACCGTCGCCCTAAGTTAGCTTACAAAAGTGTTAAAAAAATATTCGAGGATTTTAATAGCAATGAAAATAAGTGATTCTTTCAATTGGCAGAAATCAACAAAAGATGATGGACATTATTTTTTTGGTTATTATGACCGCTGCCCATGGAATGCCGACAACAGTAAACATCTTGTTTTGAAGGCAGGTCAATGTGAACGCCTTCCGGTTCGTGGTGAAACGGCTGAAATTGGTTACATTGACCGGAATACATTTGATTATGTGAAACTGGCTGAAACCCGTGCTTGGTGTCATCAACAGGGGGCAATGCAGCAATGGCTGAAACATAAAAATGACACTTTTATTTATAATGATTATGATGAATCACAGGGAAGACTTGTCGCTAAAATTTATGAGATTGGCAAAGGTATAACTGGCAATTATGATTTACCGATATATGCCATGTCGCCGGATGGGAAATGGGGGGCATCTCTCAATTTTTGCCGTATTCCGCGCCGGGGATATTCGTATGCTGACGCGGTATTGGAGGAGGATAATCAACCGGACTTGGATACAGATGGAATTTTTCTTGTTAATATGCATAGCGGCAAAGCGCAATTACTTGTAAGCTATCGGCAGATTATAGCCAGACATCCTGTGCCGTTTGATCTTGAAGACATGTATCAATGGTTGAATCATATTATTTTTAATTGTGATTCGTCAAAATTATTGTTTTTGTTCAGGCATTGTAAAGACAAGAGTACTCCTGCATGGCATACCAATATGTATACCGTGAATCTTGATGGTTCTGGTTTAGCTTGTACGCTTCCACAGTTTTATTGGAATGGTATGATTTCGCATCAAGTCTGGGGGCGTACTCCAAATGAAATTTTAATTGATGCCAACTGGCGCAAAGCCGGTAGCGAATATCTTGTTTATGATGACAGCGTCAGACCTTTGGAGGCAACACGCATTTCCAAAGGAATGGGGCCTATGGGGCATTTAATATTTTCTCCAGACGGTAAATGGATGTTGGCCGATACATATCCACAGGATAATTTACAATTATTATCATTGGTTGATGTCGCAACCGGGGAATTTAATGTTATAGGTAAGTTCCGGCATAAACAACCGAAGGATTATCCGGTTGACGTGCGCTGTGATCTGCACCCCAGGTGGTCAGCTGACGGTTCAATAATCACGGTTGACTCCATTCATTCCGGCAAACGTCAGGTTTACATGTTGGAATTTTGAAAAAAAACTTACATAACTCTTTCCTGCTGAAATTAAACAAAAAACGCATTTTTTTATAAAATGATATTGACATAATGGAAAACTTCCAGTAATGTAATAGTAACATTTAATGGAAAACTTCTATTAAGTTTTTTTTAGCACCAATTAGTATTAATCTAAAATAAAAGGGTTTGATTATGTCAGAATTAGCAATTAATGGCGGTTCAAAGGTTTATGACGGCGCATTTCCAATGTGGCCTTCATTCGAAGAAAGCACAGTGCAAAAAGCAATGGAACCATTGCGCAAAGGTCAGGTAAACTACTGGACAGGACCAATTGGTCAGGAATTTGAAAAGAAATGGGCAGAGTGGATTGGTGTTAGCAACGCAATCAGCGTTTCTAATGGAACAGCCGCTCTTCATACCGCGATTGCCGCTTTAGGCATTGGCCCCGGCGATGAAATCATTTGTCCGAGTTATTCTTTTATCGCTTCATCATTCTGCGCCCTGCAAGCTGGCGCTTTACCGGTTTTTGCTGACGTTACTACAGATCACAACATTGATCCTGAATGTGTTGAAGAACTCATCAATGAACATACTAAAGCTATTATCGTTGTTCACCTTTACGGTGTTGTAGCTGATATGGATCCTATCCTGGCTATTGCTAAAAAACACAACTTGAAAGTTATCGAAGACTGCGCGCAATGTTTCGGCGGTGTTTACAAAGGCAAAAAAGCTGGTACAATTGGTGATGTTGGTTGTTTCAGTTTCTGCCAGAGCAAACATTTCACTACCGGTGGTGAAGGCGGTATGGTTGTAACTGACGACGATGACCTGGCATGGGAATGCCGTTCTTTCCGTGACCATGGTTACGATGTTAAAGAACGCTTGAATCTGCTCGAAATGGAAGGCAAATTAATGTACATCCATAAGCGTGTCGGTTTCAACTTCCGTATGACTGAAATGCAGTCCCAGATCGGTCTCTGCGAACTCGAACGTTTTGACGACTGGAACCTGGCAAACCGTAAGCGCAATGCAAAAGTGCTTATTGACGGCTTGAAAAATCATCCTCTGGTATTGGAAACTCCAGTTAATACTGAAGATCGCCAGAACGCTTTCTGGTGGGTTCCACTAGTATTAGACGCGGACAAATTGACTTGCACTGTTGCTGAATTCTGCAAAGCTGTCGTTGCTGAAGGTACTCCTTGCTATGGTGTTCAATGGCCGGAAATGTATCGCGAGCGCGCTTTCGTTGAAAAGAATGGTTTCGGAAATCGCAAATATCCTTTCAATGACCCTAATGCACGTGAAATTGATTACTCTAAATTTGACTGCAAAAAAGCTCAATACTTAGCTGACAGAACTATGTCATTCTTCCCGCATCCTGTTTACAGCGTTGAACAGATGGAAGCTTGTGTTGCCGCCTTTAATAAAGTTGCTGAAGCTTACATGAAATAATCTTTATGTAAGAAAGAAACTTGACTTGACGGCATTTCCGGGTTAAACTCGGAAATGCCGTTTGGCGAACGTCGCCTTCGAAATATGGATATAAGTTTTCGAGTAATTAAGATTACAGTATGTAAAGCCGCGGAGTGTTAGCAAATATATATAAAAGGGAAAAAAGGTACATTATGGAAAAAATAAAATATGCAATAATTGGTTTTGGCGGAATTGCGGAAAATCGTATTGCCAAAGAAGGTTTTGCTTGCGACACAGCACGTTTCGGAGCACTTGACAAAGCAGAATTGACAGGCGCGACTGATGTAAATCCGGCACGTCGTGAAGCAGTGGAAGCTTTGGGCTTGACCTGGTACGGCTCAATGGATGATATCCTTGCCGATCCTGAAATTGACGCGGTATTCGTCGCAACAAACAACCTTACCCACGCGAAAATTGCCGAAGCTGCAATGCGTGCAGGCAAGCATGTAATTGTTGAGAAACCAATTTCAACCAACATTACCGATGCGCAAAAACTCGTTGCTACCGCAAAAGAAACCGGCATGAGTCTAGCGGTTGACCACATGATGGTCTTCAATTCCTACAACGAATTAGCCAAAGAAACAATTGCGGCAGGAAAGCTTGGCGCCGTTAACGATTGCTGTTTTCATATGGAATTCAGCTACGGTTCTTCGCCGGAAGAAGCCAATACCTGGCGTTGTTCCAGCATTGAGGAAATGGGCGGTCCGATTGGCGATGTCGCCAGTCATTGCATGTACATGGCTGAATTCATGTTTGACAGCCCGATTGTCTCGCTTGCTTGTGTTTACCTGCCCAAAATGATGGACATGAAGGTCGAAGACGGCGCTTATGTCAAATTCACTATGGCTAACGGCATGAGCGGTTCAGCAAAAGTAGCTTTTAGTGAAAATCGTGGTGGTTTAGGCGGTACTTTAAGCAATTTAGGTTACGAAATTTACGGTTCAGACGCGGCATTGCGCGGATACGCAACTTTATTCCAGCTTTCCGGCTATGACGATGAACCTGTAAAAATCCGTTTGGAACTTGATAAATTTGACTCTCAGGAATCTTTAAAACCGGAGAAAATACAAAATATTTATCAACAGGTAGTCAGCCACCATGCCGAGTCTATCATGAAAGGCACTCAAATGCTTGGCGGCGACGGAGTTCACAATCTGGAACTTTGTGCGGCGGCTCATAAATCAGCACAAAATAACGGTTCAGTTATAGAGGTATAATAAAATGTTGCAAGTTGGAATAAGTAGACAGATAATAACTCCTGAACGCGGTGTTTCTCTGGCGGGATACTTCAATCCGCGCCCGAATACCGGTGCCCTGGACGATATTCATGTCAAAGTTGTATTATTTAAAAAAGATTCAGTTGTTACCGGCCTGGTATCATTCGAGTTGGTTTACGCAAATTTGGAATTGGTTGATGGAGTCAAAAGCAAACTGAATGCTAAGGGATATGATTTTGCGGATAATTTAATTATTGCCGCAACCCATACCCATACCGGCCCAGACCTCCGCTCCGAAAAGGGCGGCTTGAACGATAAACAGTTCGCCAGCATGGCAGATAAAGCTGTTTGCGCTATCGAAGAAGCTTACGCTAACTTGCAGGATGCGACTGTCGAATCAGCTAAAGTCAACAATAACCCCTGCGCTTTCAACCGCCGCTACTGGATGAAAGACGGAACTGTCCAAACCAACCCCGGCAAACTCAATCCCAACATTGACCGCCCGGAAGGACCGCTTGATGACGAAATCTCTATTCTAGCTATCAGGCAGGATGGCAGACTTACCGGAATAATAAGCAATATCTGTAATCATAATGATACAGTTGGCGGCAATCTGGTTTCAGCCGAATGGCCCGGTCGCATGGAAAAAGAAATCCAATATGAACTTGGATGTGATGTCCCGGTTTTGACTTTGATTGGCTGTTCCGGTAATATCAATCATTTTGATGTTAGTAACGACAGTGACCAGACTTGCTATGCTGAAGCTTGCCGTATCGGTAAGGTTTATAGCGAGATCATTGTTGGAATGCTGGATATTCTCGAGCCTGTCGAAGTAGACAAAATTCAAGTTAATTCAAGCGACTTTGTTATTCCGTTTCAATTCATCAGCGACGAGCGCGTAACCGAAGCAAAAGCTACGATAGAACGCATTGGCAATGTTTCAGCGGACGAAGATATGACTAGTGAAGGCATTGCTGCCGGCAGTGGTCCTGTCGCTAAAATGTTTGCGGAACAACTTGTCGCATTTAAGGACGAATGCTCCGGTAAATCCCGTACATTCAAACTGGTAAATATCAAAATGGGTAAGGATTTGATGTTCCTTTGCGCTCCCGGTGAACCTTTCACCGAAGCGGGACTGCATATCAAAGAAAACTCCCCGTTTAAATACAATTTCATATCATCTTACGGAAACGGCACTTGCGGATACATGTGTATGCCAGAGTGTTATGAACGCGGTGGTTACGAAATCCTCCCGGTTGTCGGAGGCGGTCCCGAAAGAGACACACTAATGCGTCTAATGACCGCATGGGATGAACTTGTAAGCAAATAAAATCATCTTACAAAAAACTACAAGGACAGAAAATTAAAACTTTCTGTCCTTATTTTTTCTTCTTCTTTTTTCTTTTATTTCTGGCTCGAAGAGCTCTTTGTAAGCTGTACAACTGACGGGAAATTGCTTCAAGACGATAGATGTCGCCTTGTATAGCTTCATCTTTCTCTCGGAGCTGCTTTATTATTTGACGTCTTTCCGTTTGCAGTTCTTTGATTGACGCTGTCAGGTTAAGCGTTTTTTTGCGTACCGCGACGACTTGGAGCAGTTGTTTTACGGCGACTCGTTTTTTCTTTTTGGCTTTGTCTACCCTGGAAGAAGATTTTGATATCGGGTAAAAACGATAAAAGGGTATCTCTTCCTCAAATCTGGCTTTTTCGGTAATCTCAAGATAACGTTTATAACGCGCCATGAACGAGTTTATTAAACTCGCGGATGATAGAACATAAACGTCGCGTCCTTGTTGTAGATGGCTCGCGATAAGTGTCATTATGGTTTTATGGAAATCTTTTCTGGAAACGTCAAGCAGTTTCTTTTTTAAGAGTTCGGCACGTTGTTTCTGAAGACCTGAAATACTGTTTTCAAGGGAACGTTTCAGTCGTCTCTTTAAATAATTTTGATTGAGAATGTTTGCTGAATAAAGAATCCATCGTTTTTCAAAATCCAATGTATTAAGAGAACCATAATCCGTGAAGATGACCGACCCTTCCGGTATTTTCTCCAAGGCAAAATCAACGATTTTTTTATTGCTGTTTTGTTGGATATAGTATTTTTCTGAATCCTCAAATGATGCGCAAACTCCCCAAATCCCGTGAACTACTACTAGTATTAAAATAATTATTAATTGTTTCACGTTGGAATATTTTCTGATTAAATTCCACAGTCCGGAAAGCGAGAGAATATACATTGGTACAAATACCGGCAGGATAAATCTTAAAAAACTTAAAGTTCTGGTGGTTGGAGCCCAGTAATAAAACATATAAAGTAGCGACAGGGGAATTATCCAGACAAGAAAAACTATGGCTTTTCTTTTATTGCGACCAAAGAGTAAAACCAGCTCGATTAACGCCAGGCATGTTACAAGGCCGGTGCCATCAGAGATCAGGCCAGGAATATAAAGGCGCAGATTGGTCCAAAAATAACTCAACGCAAAACCGCTTTGTTCGTTAGTCAGGGAGTAGCCGGTAGCGAATGGGCTACCGAACGAGCTCCAGTGAAACCAGCACAAAAACAAGTATGGAACCGCGACTCCACAGGCAAATGCAAAGAGAAGCCAGAGGCGTTTTTTTCTCAGGAAAAGCAATCCGTAAACGACAGGGGGAATTAGTAGAATTATGTTGGTGTAGCGGATTCCCTCAGCATACCCCAACAGTAAGCCTGAAAGAACGGCATAGAGAATTCCGGTTTTTAATCGACGGCTGGAAACTGCTGCAAAAAAACAAACCAGTCCCCAGACAAGAAATCCCATACTCGGCCCATGCGACACCTTACTGAGGGCAAAATGATTGAAAACCGGTGATGTCGCCAGCAGAAAAGAACCGACGAGAGCAATTTTTGCCGGCATAAAAAAGCGACATAAAAAAAACATCCCAATGACCGCAAAAATCGCCAGAATCGGGCAGAGATAAAAGCCCGAGTGATCCCCAAAAACTACCATTGCCCCGGCCGCCAGTGCTGGATAAAGCGGGGGATATTTTGGATAAAACTCATCATGCTCATTAACGACCCACATGTTGCCTATAAATTGAAAATCATCAATAGGTTTTTGATGAAATTTTCCCTGTGAGGCAATCATTTTCGCGCATACATGGTAACCGTTTGAGTCCGTACCTCCAGTTACCGGGACAAAATAATAATTAATAAATACAGTATATGCAACTAATAAAGCACAAAGAATAATGTACTTGAATTTCATATAAAATCCTTTTTTACAATAAGTCAACTTTATAATAAAACGCAGACCAAAGTAAAATATTGTGATGGTTTTTTGATTTTTACACAAATAATCTATCTGAGACATCACTTGGGGTGACGATACCAATGGCTTTTCCTGTTTCGTCCCGGACTGCCAACATGCGGCAATTATTTTTTTGCGCGGTGCTGATAACTTCCGGTAAAGGCTGTTTGGAATCGAGAAAAAACAATTTACGCATGCAAGCTGTAACGGTTAATTTGTCCCAGGTACTTTCGTTAGTCGCGAATATCGCGTCGTAGATACTGAATATTCCAATCCATTTGCCCCGTTTTGATTTGATCGGCATGAGTGAGACGTCATGTTCGCGACACAAATTCGCGGCTTCCCTGATAGTTGTTGTCGCGGAAATGTGAATGACTTTTTCAAAAGGAGTTACTATATCTTTAACCTTTAGTTGATGGAATGTCAGTGAGCGGTCAAGAATATCAGCAGCTTCCGAATCAATAACACCGGCATTTTCGCTGTCCCGGATCAAATAACGGAAATCATCACGCATCAGCCAGCGGGCTTGTGTACCACGTTTACCTTTATCTAATAATTTAACACTCGCGCTTGTAAATAAAGATATCAATTTTGAAATCGGATAAAGAATAATCAACATAAACATTAATAAAGGCGCGAAAAACACACAACGCCTTGATGGGGCTTGTCGAAACCAGTTCTTGGGAATAATTTCAGGGAACAGCAAGAGCATGGGCAATACCAGGATAACTATCCAGGAATAATAGTTTGTCGGGACTCCAGCTTCAACAGCCACTTGTTTAGCCAAAATCGACGCGCAAACAGTGCAGATATTGATTCCAACCAGAGTTGTCGCTAACATCAAAGCCGGACGGTCTAAAATATATAGAATCATCGCGGCGCGTTTACTGCCGTTTTTAACTAAAGTGGCGATGCGTGATTTCTGACATGAAATAAGCCCGATTTCATTGCCGGAAAAGAACGCAATCAACAAAATTGTTACAAGGAGCGCGGCTATATTAAAAATCATTTGGCTTCTCCTTCTTTTACAACTTTAATCTCTGTTACACGGCAATGAGTTACTTTTTGCGCGAAGAGTTTAATGCCAGCTATTTCAATATAATCTCCGACCGCCGGCAACCGTCCGAGAATTTCCCCGAAAAGTCCGTTCAAACCATTTGATTCATACTCTTCCGAGATTTTTATATCAAAAGCTTCCTCGAGCTCAAATAATGGAATCATTCCTTTTATTATCCAAGTATTGTCACTCACTTTTTCAATAGTATACTCAGCTTTATCATATATGGTCTCAACTTCACCGGTAAGCTGAATGTAAACATCTTTTATACTGATCATTCCGACCGAACGGCCATATTCGTCTACGACTAAGCCGGCTGGAACTTTTTCTTTATTAAGCGTTTTTAACACTTGTGTCAGACTGACATTAGCGGGAATCAGGATAGCGGGAAAAGTACTGTATTTTTGCCACTCACGCCGTTCTTCAGTCGATATGACAAAAAAGTCCTTAGCTGAAAGCAAAAGCTCAGTATCATCAATATCTTTGTTGATAATCGGATAGAATTCCTGCTTCTTTTCTTTGATACGTTCGGCTATTGCGTCAGGAGCGGTATTGGCGCGTATTGGAGCTAGGTCTACACGCGGGGTCATAATTTCCTCGGCAATGATCCGGCGCAGTTCAAATACTGATTCCAACAGTTCCCGTTCCGGCTGGCTGAAAGCGCCTGCCGCCACAGACATCTCTATATACGAAAAATATTCCTCTGAATTAAGGGCTCGTGGTTTCTGGTGTCCAATCCAGTCTAAAATCGATGAAAAAACTTTATCCATAACCCAAACCAAGGGAAATAAAATCTTGCGCAAAAACAGAATTGGTCGAGCAACGCTATCCGCGATACGATGGCTATACATTAATGCAATAGTTTTTGGCGCGACTTCTCCGAAAAGCAATAATACGATTACGGTAAAAACAATAGTAATTATTTGTTCATATACCGGATCGAGCTGTAAATGCTGGTGAAAAAGGCTGTCACTAGTCAAAGTCAAAGCGGTGTTAACCAGCATATTGGAAAAAATCAATACAATCAGCGTATAGCTGTAAGTGCTCATCAATTTGTATACGGCTTTGTGGCGGTGGTTCGACGACTCTTTATAGCTGAGCAAACGAGCACGACTAAGCGAAAACAGGGCAGTTTCCGAACCGGAAAACCAGGCTGATAAAGCAAGAAAGATCAAAAGTAAAATTAACTGAACAAAGATATTGTTGAATATATCCATACACTAAAAAGCTCCTGTGAGTTTCAGTGCAGGCAGACGGGCGGAAGAATTTTTCGATCGATATAATCCCGTCGAATCGGGGTCATCTTTGTCATTATCGAGAATATTGTCTTTCATTTAAGTGTCAATTAGACTCCAATTTGTTAATAATATAATTATAATATAAACGTCCAAAATAAAATTACAAAAAATCTGTAATTTTATTTTTTGGCTATTGACAGAATGGATATAATAGTGTATACTTAAACACATGGGACAAGTAGTGGATAAGCAGCGGACTAGAATGGCATGCTTTAAAAAATAAGGTAAAATCATGACTCTTGCAGTAAAAATAGATAAGGCAAAGAATATAAAAAGTTATATTTCTCAAAAAATTGGAACAGGTGAATATATTGACCGCATTCCTTCACTGAACCAATTGGCTGAGTATTTTAAGGTTAATGTAAAGACGGCTAAGCGTGCTATTGGAGAACTCGAACAAGAAGGAGTTTTGTTTTCTCATAAAGGTAAAGGTACTTTTGTTAATCAGAAGAATCTACATCCTGCCCCATTTTTGTTCATAGGGCGTGAACATAAAGAAATATCCGGGGTTATTTCTTCAGTATTAGCTTCTGCGGTTGAGTTGTTGGGCTTGAATTATTGCCCTTACACCTTTTTGATTCCTAAAAGTTCACGAGGAAAAAAACCCAAACTACCTAAGTTTCAAGACCTGGCGGGGATTCTGGTTGAGGGCGGCTTGGCAGACTATTTTGATTTTGCGGATGTTGATATCCCGGTTATTCAATTGCATTGCATAAATACCTGCGGTAATTATTTTGCCGTGGGGCCTGATGTCAAAGGAGGTGTTACACAAATATTGGATTATTTAAAATCTCTTGGACATCAAAAAATTGCTTATCTAGGACCTATTCTGGAGACTGAATGTGAAGAGTTGGAACGTGTAAAAAGAAACTACTTTTTTGAGCGTGCGGAGCAGTTGGATATGTTGATAAAGACGGAGTGGTGTCCTCGAACTTACTACCGGGTTGAAGAAGGATATAAGTCGGCGATGAAAGTTTTAAGCAACGATGATCGACCAACTGCGATTGCTTGTGTTAATGATGAGGTTGCCCTCGGAGTATTGAACGCATGTGATGACTTGGGGCTTTTGGTGCCGCGTGATGTCAGTGTCATTGGATTTGATGATCGTGCACCGGCAGTTATGCGTAAACCGTTCTTGACCAGTGTAAAAGTGGATTTCAAACAAATAGCAATTGAAGGAATAAAATTAATGCATCAGAGTATTCAGAATGGCAATTCTTCTCATCGCAAAGAAGACAACATAGTTGTGCCGACGCATTTGGCAATTAGAGAGACGACCGGGAGAGTGGCGGAATGATAAAAATCGATTTACATATGCATTCTTCCTGGTCCGATGGAGAACAAACAATACCGGAAATGCTTAATGCTGCTGAAGTATGTGGACTCGAACAAGTAGCAATAACTGATCATTTCCGCAAAAACACTAAATTCAAGATTTCTGATTATCGTGCCGCTATTGACAAGTTGCGGGCGGCTTATCCCTTTGAAATTCTTGTTGGAATTGAATTAGAATGGAATATTGAAGAAAGAGTTGATTACCTTTCCCGCAGTGATCGTTCCCTGGTTGATATTTGCTTATGTGAATTGATGGGCGAACTGGTATTTCAAGCGACTTCACCCAGATACGAGCAGGAGCGGCAGGAAAAAGCTAAATTTATGGAGACTGTTTTTGATACTTATTGCAAAATAGCGCAACATCCCCATGTAGATATAATTGCTCATCCATTTAATTTCGGGCGTATGGAACTGGATTTTGATTTTGACTTAAACAGTCTTTCCCGGAGACGATTATATAAACTTGCTGAACTTATGCGACAAAATGATGTGGCATACGAATTGCAGAGTCAGTTTTACTACTGGTATCCGAAAATGCGAGTTCCTGAATTATTAACTCAACAAATAGCTGTAGCAAAAATATTTAAAGATGCCGGAGTGAGATTCTCAATTGGTTCCGACGCGCATAACCTTGGTACAGTAGGTAATCATTGCTGGTCGGAAAGTGTTTTGGCTGGACTTGGAAACAATGTTGAAATTATAAAACGAGGTGTACTTTCATGTGCCTAGAGCAGGGAAAATTAAAATGTATTATTACGAGCAGTGACCGGCAGGAATACATGCCGGCACGGGTTTCGATATTTGATGCCGATAATAAATACTATGCTCCCGCTGAATCTTCTTCCTATGGCTATAAGCTTGGTAATGAATGGCCTGCTGACTGGGGAATTAAAGGAGTACAAAAGTATTTCTATACTCACGGTGAATTTGAATTAAACCTGCCATGCAAAAGCGTTACAATGAAAATCAGTCATGGTTTTGAATATGAAAGTTTTGAGCAAAAAATAGAGATAGAGTCCGACGCCAACATTCTAAAAATTGAACTGAAACGCATAATCAATATGGCAAATCTCGGTTGGTATTGCGGCGATAATCATAGTCATTACACTCATGGTCCGGTTGATTACAATCTGACCGAACAGGATGCATTGTTTTGCGCCGCGGCTGAAGGCCTGGATTTTGCCTGTTTATTGAATAATAAATTAGAACAGCCCCTAACAATTGAATCAGAAGGCGTAAAAGGACATTTCGCCTATGAACTCGGACATCACCCCGTATTAGGCACAGAGACCCGTCCTCCAAATGCTTTAACATGCTCGACCAAGGATTGTGGAGACTGGTTCTCCCTTAATGAATGGGTTCGCAAAAATGGCGGCACTATCATCATGGGGCACCCATTGTTTGCGAATCATTTATATTCCGGCCTGTTTGCTGGAGATTCGCAAGCCGCGCATATGACGCATTATGAAATTCCAATCAATACAATTTTAGGAAAAGTTGATACTTTTGAACTGCAGAATAATCGACTTTCCATACTGGAGACATGGCTGCAGATTTGGTATCGTTTGTTGAATTGCGGAATAAATCTTCCATTATCGGCAGGAACTGATGCCTGCATTTCTGTAAGAACCACTTTGCCACTTGGTGTATATCGTTCGTATGTACAGGCAAAAAATAATGAATTTGACTCTTATCTGGCGGGTTTAAAGGCTGGACACAGCTTTATTTCTGACGGTCCATTGTTATTCTTGGATATTAACGGCAAAGGACCTGGAGAACATATTGAACTGGATTCTTCAAATAATAATTTACGGATTGAATTACAGGTCAAAAGTATTTTCCCGCTGCCTGCTGTGGAGCTTGTGCAGGATGGCGAAATCATAAAGCGCTGGGAACTCAATGGCGAAGGCGAATTCAAAGCCTCACACGAACTCCGGATTGATAAAAGTTGCTGGTTGGCTCTGCGTGTGTTGCGTGTGAGACAAAAAACTAATGATTCTGAAGTAACAGAATTATTCGCGCACACTAATACAATATCTGTCGATTATAACACAGTGCCCAGAACTTCTTCCAAAGACGCGCTTTTCTTTTTACAATGGATAGAAGTCATTAAAAAGTTCCGTATCGAAAAACCTGTTTTGGCGATTGCCGAAGCATCACAAAAATACGAAGAACAGTTGAATAATGTTGACGCGAAAGGCTGGATTCAATTAAAGCAGAATATCAGCAATCAGGAGATTAGCGATTTTGTTACAGATGATTGTATTAAAATTGATTCGCGCGTCAGAGTGGAGAAAGAAAAAAACTCTTCCAATGACATCGAATTCATAGTCAAATCAATTGAACTAGAATCAGATTGTTTTTATAAGCTTTCCGCAAAATGCAAAAGTCAAAATGGGGTCAGCTCATCAGACTCGGAAGGTTATACTTACGGCAAAATCGTTATTTTTGATAAAACCGGAACATATCTGGGAGTCGCGGAAGATAAAAGTTCAGGAGGCGCATGGAGTGATATTTCATGCTTGATTTACCTGCCGCGTGATTCTAAAAAAATACAAATCGCTTATTGTCTGGAATCAGAAGGTTCTATTGAATTTAAGGATGTAATAATTAATAAATTAAAAGGAGGACTTTTTAAAATAATAGCGTAATGAAATAACTAACCATAAAACAAATTAAAAAGGAGATAGTCAAGATGAAAACAAAAGCAAAAAAAGTCAAAATTTTTACACTCATTGAACTCCTCGTCGTGATCGCGATCATAGCAATCCTTGCCAGCATGTTGCTGCCGGCATTAAACAAGGCGAGAGAGAAAGCTAAAAAGATAAATTGCGTCAGTAACCTTAAACAACTCGGTTTGGCCCTGAATGGCTATGTTGATGATAATAATGGCTGGTTAATGAATTCTATGCAAAACTATGCTCCTGAATTCAACATTACATGGGGCCAATGGAACGACGCAATAGTAAAAATGAAATATTTACCCAAGATGCTCGCATGTCCCAGTCATTCAGAGAAAGGAAAAACTAATAACTATTATGCTCTGAACAGATTTACCCATGCGTCTGGAAGTAAAACTGATCCACATAGCATAAGAGAACATTCCCGCAACAGATGGGTAAAAACCAGCAGTAAAATTTTAGTATTTGATGGTATTGGTTACGATTCAGGGACTAACTGGGCATTATGGCTTTGGCATCCGTA
>Ga0255410_1011_pt2 | contig 28630 bp, 17 predicted proteins | sample CelNoTSeSYBR01J2_FD_182126 | JGI IMG/M metagenome (GOLD analysis project Ga0255410, IMG submission 182126) | Sediment cell enrichment communities from methane seep in Santa Monica Basin, California, United States - CellEnrichment... | ecosystem: Environmental > Aquatic > Marine > Cold seeps >... | reverse complement strand
GTATAACTTTGCGCCCACGATATTTTGCGTATTTAATAAACAAGCGCTTGGCATCATCTTTGTAACCATCCTTGTCAAGAGATATGACCAGATATTTTTCAAGATTATTTAAAGGAACCTTGTCCTCAACAAGCTTATCAATAAACCGTTCGGCCTTGTAATAATCTCGACGAGTAATCAATAACTTAATTACAGTACGACGTTCGCTGCCAGTTCGCAACTTATCAGGCGGAGTGTAAGTCAAAAAAAAGAAACCAAATACAAAAATTGCCGAAAATATATATTTTAACTTTTGTGATTTTGCTTGAATCAAAAGATGCATAGAAATGCCGCATAATACACACAACAAAGGAACATCCACCACGCGGAAACGATAAAACATGGAAAAATAAATAATCGTTAAAAAATATCCTGCCGCCATACCACCAATAAAAAGACTTCTCAAACGCTTAAAATCCAAAAATAAAGCCAAAATGGCTATTCCAAGAATTAAATTAAATGGCACAAGTAAAATCTTAAGTAAAGTAATAATTTCCCTATGCGCGTACAAAGAAAAACTATTGGGAACTTCATACGATGAAGCAAACATTCTTACTTGCGAAGGCACTCGCCCAAGAATACTGCCTGCAAGCTTTTCTGAACTTGCGACATTAGCCTTTCCATGATAAAAATTGAATATATGAGCAAAATTTCCAGGAATTATTTCCGGCGAATCAAACCTGACATAATTATAAATTATCATTGGCATAATAAGAATCAAAACTCCAGCAAGGTATATAGCAACCTTCTGGTATTTTACGTGCTTGCGCACAGCTGGAAAAATCAACATAATGCTTGGAGCCATGACAACTGGAATAAAGTTTTCTCTACCTAAAACCGTTAATCCAGCAAGCAAACCAGCTAACAAATAGTGATACCATTTTTTAGAATAAAATCCTTTGACAAGTAAATACACAAAGCCTATAAAACACAGGGACAGAGGCGCGGCTCGCAAAAACCCAATAGAAACAAGAACAGCTGTACCGTAAAAACAATACATCAGTGCTACAGCTTGTGAGGAAATAAAACTACATCGCAACAGGCGGCACAGTTTAAAAATAACAACAGGAATCAAAGAGCATAAGCCAATCTGTAATAGCCTCATAATTATTATCTTTCCTCCTGTAATCATGCTTAAAAAAGCAAGAAAAAATGTATAGGAAGAAGACAACTTATATCCTTGGTCAGGTAAAATACCTCTAAGTATATTGTTGGCGTGATTCAAAAAATTAAGCTGATCCATACCAGGATGCGGCATTGCAAACAAACCATATGCTCTCCCCTGCCACAACACAATCGAAGAAATTATAAAACAAAAAATATATACAAATAAAGGGAAATAAAGGTTTATGTTATTTTGTCTTCTCATACTATTATCCTAATATACGCTATAAAAATCTCACAAATAATTTAACACACCTGCTTAAAAAAACAAATCATCATCAAAATTATATATAATCCTTGACAAAATCATAACGTTGTGATATAATCATATTATAAACAATCATAACGTTATGACAAGGTTTTTATTTTATGCGAATTACTTTAAAAGAAGTAGCGGCGGCTACCGGAATGTCGGTTCCGGCTGTCAGTCACATATTGAATCGGCGCGGAAATTATTCTCCTAAAACCTGCGAAAAGGTAATTTCAACCGCTAAAAAAATGGGCTACCGACCCAACTCCACTGCCCGCGCGATGCGCAGCGGTAAAACTCATCAGATTGGCGTAGTCATACTTAATAGTGAAAGCCAAAAACATAAATACCACTATATGGCGACTTATGAATTTATATTGGGAATTAATGAATATCTGGCGGAAAAAAATTATATTCTGTCCCTGATCCACCTTAACAAGGTCGAAAAACTTGAAGAAAATTCCCGTGTTTTTAGTGAGAATGTTCTTGACGGCATGATCGTTATCGACTCTATCCCGAAAGATACCTGCGAAAAACTCCAGCAGCAAGTTAAAAATGTGATATGGCTGGAAACTAATGTCTGGGAAAAACATTGCTGTATCCATCGTGATGAGTTTAAAGTCGGATACCAGTCCGCTAAGCATTTGATACAAAAGGGTTACCGCGAATTGCTCTGGTGCGGTGGACTTGAAATGGAAAATATCGAGCCGCATTTCAGTATTGAGCAGCGTTACGCCGGAGTTAAACAGGCGGCAGATGAAGCAGGCGTGCCACTAAAAAACTTAAGTATCAACTGGAGCCTCTGGCGGCGTGAGCTCAAAGAGTGGCCGAAAATTTTCGAAATGGAACTCCTGGAAGTAGAAAAACAACTCACAAAAGGTATTGGCTGTATCGCTTACAATCCAGATGTATTATTCTGGCTGAAAGAAGGAGCCGCTCGCTTCAATCGTCAGGCGGGACGGGACTTCGGGGTTATCTGTTGCGACGAAACCGCGATGCTCCGCGAATGGTATCCCGATGCTGCACGAATAGGCTTTGACCGTTATGATTTCGGCAAAAAAGCTGCCGAGATGTTATTGGAATCGCTTGAAAATAAAAAAACAAAACCAGAATCACTTCTACTTGAAACTAATGTTCTAGTAGAAGGCGCAACTTGTTAAACAAAAAAAGGTAATAATTATGAAAACATTTTTCCCGGAAGTAAAAACAGAAATCCGTTATGAAGGCGCAAATTCAAAAAATCCATTGGCTTTCAAATACTATGATGCGGACCGTGTTGTCGGCGGCAAAACTATGAAAGAACAGTTGAATTTTTCTCTTGCTTACTGGCATACCTTGAAAGGTACTGGCGCGGATATTTTCGGAGCCGGAACCTACAAACGCCCCTGGCTGCAGAATAACGACCCGATGAAAAACGCCGAGGACGCTATGTATGCCGCTTTTGAATTTATCTCAAAACTTGGAATTCCATATTACTGTTTCCATGACCGCGATATCGCTCCCGAAGGCGAAACTTTCGCTGAATCATGCAAAAACCTTGAACACATTGTCGCTATAGCGAAAAAACTACAGAGTGAAACCGGAACCAAACTTTTGTGGGGAACCGCTAATTTATTCAGTCATCCACGCTATACGCACGGCGGCGGCACCAATCCAGACGCAATGACTTTCGCCTGGGCATGCGCTCAGGTCAAAAACGCCATGGATGCGACACATGCTCTGGACGGCAAAAACTATGTATTCTGGGGCGGACGTGAAGGCTATGAAACATTGTTAAATACAAACTACGTCCGCGAACAGGATCAATTAGCGCGCTTCCTTCATATGGCAGTTGACTACAGGAAAAAAATTGGTTTCAAAGGTTTATTCCTCCTCGAACCAAAACCGCATGAACCAACTGCGCATCAGTATGACTTTGACTCAGCAACAGTTCTCGGATTTTTACGCAAGTATGACTTAATGGATTATTTCCGTCTGAATATCGAAGCCAATCACGCAACTTTGGCTGGACACACATTTGAACACGAACTGACCGTAGCGGCAGCTGAAGGGAAACTGGGTAGCGTTGACGCCAACATCGGCAATCCTCAACTCGGCTGGGATACTGACCAGTTCCCGACCAATCTCTACGACGCGATAAAAGCAATGATGGTCATTCTGAAAAACGGTGGCTTCACCAATGGCGGACTTAATTTCGACGCTAAACCGCGACGCGGCTCGACTGATACTATCGACCTTTTCCACGCTCACATCGGCGCGATGGATACTTTCGCGCGCGGCCTGTTGATTGCTGATAAAATCATCACCGACGGCGAACTGGACAGTTTTGTAAAAGAACGCTACAGCACTTTTGACAGTGGATTCGGCGCAGACGTCATGAATAACAAAAGTTCTTTCGACATACTCGAAAAAATCGTTCTCGAAAATGGTGAGCCTGAAATGAAAAGCGGGCATCAGGAGATGTTGGAAAACTTGATTAATCAATACATTTAATGAGGTAAGTTTATGAGTTTATTTCTTGGTCTAGACAGCAGCACCCAGGGACTGAAAGCGGAAATCATTGACATTGACACTGGAACTATTATTGCTGGCGCAAGTGTTAATTTCGGTAAAGATCTGCCGCAATATAATTGTCCGAACGGGCATCTGGGAAATTCCGATCCATTGATAAAGCATGCCGATCCTCTGATGTGGGCGGCGGCTCTGGATTTGGTTTTCAGTCGTTTGCAAAAGCAAGATGTCCCGCTGAATAAAGTCACGGGCATCAGTGGCTCAGGTCAACAGCATGGCTCTGTCTATCTCAATGATAAATTCACTAAAATTATTGCTGAACTTGATTCTGAAAAGAATTTGGCGGAACAATTAGCTCCAGCATTGTCCCGCAAAACTTCCCCGATATGGATGGATCGCGCCACTTCGAAAGAATGCCGCGAACTACAGGAAAAGTTTGGCGAACGACTCCAACAGGATACAGGTTCTCCGGCGATTGAACGCTTCACCGGACCACAAATTCGCAAATTCATGAAGGAAGATAGTACCGCCTACTCAAACACAGCACATATTCATTTAGTAAGTTCTTTCATGGCATCAATTCTTGCCGGGACAAATTCCCCGATTGATTTTGGCGACGGTGCCGGAATGAATTTATTGAATTTGAAAACTTTGCAATGGGACAAAGATATTACTGAATTCACAGCTCCCGGCTTGCTCAAAAAACTACCACGGGTTGCGAGTTCTGATACCGTCGCCGGAGAACTGAGCGAATATTACAATAAATATGGCCTCAAGTCCGGCATTCCGGTAATTGCCTGGTCAGGCGACAATCCTTGCAGTCTGATCGGCACAGGCGCGGCGGAACCCGGCGTCGCAGTCATCAGTTTGGGCACCAGTGACACATTTTTCGCGGCTATGCGGGACTTCAAAACCGATCCTGACGGCTATGGTCATGTCTTCGGAAATCCCGCTGGTGGATTTATGAGTTTAATATGTTTTTCCAACGGCTCACTAGCTCGTGAAGAAATAAAAAAAGACTGCAATGTCTCATGGGAATATTTTGATTCTCTACCGGAAAACAAAACGCTTCCCGGCAATGAAGGCAATTTAATGCTGCCGTATTTTTCCACAGAAAGCACACCAGTAGTTTTAAATCCAAAAGTCAAATATAACTTTTGCGCTGACGAAGCTGATTCAGAAACAAAAATCCGTTGTATTCTCGAGTCCCAGGCTCTAAGCATGAAACTGCATTCAAGCTGGATGGGTGAAACCTTTACCCGCATCCGCATTACCGGCGGAGCATCCCATTGTACGCCGTTCCTGCAAATTTTAGCAGACGTATTCCAAGCGCAAATCGAAAAAATAGCTATTACAGATTCAGCAGGCCTAGGCGCGGCTCTTCGAGCCGCGAACGCAGTTGCGAAAGTTCCATTCACCGAACTTTTTGAACTATTCACTGCAGCTACGGAAATAATCCTGCCGAATTCAGGCAATACCAAAATATATGACAATGCCTTGAAAAGATACGCAAAAATGGAAAAATAATGTTTGTAGTTCCGCTTTTATCCGGAACTACAAACGAGTTCACTTTTTTATTTTTTAGGCGGCAGTTTTAACGTGCCCGCAATGTATAGTTCTGACTCTTTCCAGTAGCGTGCTGATTCGAGCGGCTCGGCGTTTAACTGCCAGTATTGAGTCATTTTACGCTCAAGCAGACGAGGCTCCGTACCTTTGATTTCCAGATAAGATTTCAATGCATCTACAGACATTTCAGCCTTCGGCGCGAATTCATCTGAATTGACATACTTCATCAATGATTCGAACATTGCGCAAGTTTCCGGTTTATCAGTATTAAGACCAGTGAAATTAAATGCGCTTACGAATAAGCGGCCTTTGCCGACTTTGACTTCAAAGGCATAGGCGAAATTACGCATTGTCCATTTCGGTTGTAATTCCGATAATTCATAGGTGTAAACATCGAAACGGTCACGGCTCGCGCGGTCAATCCCACGCATTAATGGATCAATTTTTACCGGAAAATCATCAAGATTGATTTTGTCGCAATCATCGATCAGACCGTGGAACTGCAGATTTACAAATCCATCATTCGGAAAGCCGCCAAAGGCCGCATGGTCTTCGACGAAAGCCCCGCAATTATTGCCGCGATCCCAGACCACGCCCTTAAGACGATCCCAAACCGCAGGTAAGTAATATTTTTCGTAATCACAAGACCATTTGCGGTCACGAGTTTCATCCACACGGTAGAGCATCAAAACATCATCGCCGTTTTCTAATTGCTGGAATACCGCATCGTCAAAACGGTTTGTAATCAATAATTTTTCATTATCAGCGTTTTCCAACTGTGGATAACGCTGTGTGGTATTTATGTCCGCCAAAGCAATAATAGCCTTTTGCGCGGGCAATTCTTCAGGACGATCCGGGAATACCCAGACAGCCCAGTCATTTTCGACGATAACAGTTTCGCCAGTGACCAGTTTTGTCGTGAATTTTAATTCCGCGCTTTCAACGGCTTCCGGCATCACCAGATCTACGGAGCAAACTTCCCGCAAGCCTTTTTCTTTCAGATGAATACCTTTTAATTTGCCGGAACGTACAATTTTGCCGCTTTTCAAGTCGGTCAATTCAAAAACAAAATCTGCTATTTCAGGGAGATTTTCGGCGTAATGAGAGATCAATACCGGAATATTAACTTTTTCGTTTTCAAAGTAAGTACGACGCGGCAAGTCAGATAACAAGACTGTATCAGCATTAAATTTCATGAACTCCGTTTCATTGATGCCGTGCGAATCATCAAAACAATCCAGCAAACCGTTAGAGTTTTCATAACGCTCAGTGTCAGCCAGCTGCAGAAAATGGAATCCGCTCAGCAAAGGACTGCGGCGTGCCGCCTCAATTCCCAGCTTCCAGCCGATAAACTGAAAACGATGTGAAGCATCTCTAGCCTGCTCATAAAATTTATCGTAGCCTTTAAGTTCGGCAAGTTTTTTCAGTTCATCAATCCACCACGGACGCTGATCCGGGGCGTATTTATCAAACTTATCAGACAAGGCATCTAAATCATGATAGGCGGCATAATGACATATTTCATGCGCTAAAACCGGACGTTTTGAATTTATCGCGCGGGTGATTTTGTATGTCGGCTCGTCAACATCATCTGTGTCGACAAGCTCCTGACCTTTACATGAACCGTAAATCAACCAGTTATAAGTGTTGTTAAACATATCATAGTTCTGTCCGAACGGATAGTAGTATGACATGTGCTGTACATCAAAATCAACATAAGTACGGTCAAATTCACCATGCGCGCAAGTATCTATAAACAAACGGGTGGGATCAAGCTCTTTAGTAATTTTGGCAATGTGTTCAACAAATGGATTGGTTCCCGGGTTGCGGATTTCATTCCCCATGCAGTAAACCATCAATGAAGGGTGATTACGCAAGGCTGTAACCGCTTCGCGCCATTCTTTTTCATTGATAATTTCGCCTTCATCACTCATGCTGGCGCGTTCTTTCTGGTATTTGCCATAGTATTTACGGATTTCAATATGAATAAGCATTCCGAGGCGGTCAGCTACTTCAAAACATTCTTCGTGAGGAATACGGGAATGGAAACGGATCAGGTTGAAACCAAATTGCTTGGCGGCTTTAATATTTTTTTCGTAGTATTCAGTAAGGGAAAAACCTATAAGGTTAGGATGTTCATGGGCTTCGCGACCACGAATGTAACCGCGTCCGCAAAACTTTTCACCATTCAAAAGCAAATCCCGACCGGAAGTTCCAAATGAACGCATTCCAAAGGTAGTTTCCTCGGAATCATTTTTCCAATTAATAACTAAGGTATAAAGATAAGGATTTTCGATTGACCAGAGCTGACAGTCGATAATCGTCGCGGTAAATTTTATTTTTTCTTCGGTTTTGCCACAGAGTTCGCCGCTAGCGACCACTTTTGAAGCAGCATCCAAAATCTTCCATACAGCTGATTCACAACAACATGGAGCTGTAAAACTAATTTCAGCCTGTTGCTTTTCGATGTTCGGAACGACAAATAAATCACTTAAAAATTTCATTTTCTTAATCCTTTTATTTTTATTAAAGACTAGTCTTTTAATATTATTATAATAAAACTATTCGTTTTGTCAAGTTGATTATTCCAATATTTTGATTATATTGTATTAATATATTAAAATAAGGGATGTTTCTTTGAAAATCGAACGTTACAGACAAATAACTCTTGCTTTGAGCGCGGAACTTCAATCAGGCAAGTACGAAAAAGGCGATATTTTTCCTGTTCGCTCCGAACTGGCGAAGCGTTTCAAAACGACTCGCAGCACAGTAAACCGGGCTATGGAAGAACTTATCAGCAAAGGCTTTCTAACCGCGCGACGTGGTGCCGGGACTGTTGTTATTTCTCAGGAAACCCGTTTAAATATTGCTTATGTATCTCCTGAATGGTTGATGCATTATATGCCCAGACCGACCGACTGCAAACTGGTTTATTTTCCTGCGGAAGAAATTTTCAATTCCCGTACTTCTCTAAATAAACTAAGCCGCTTTGATGGTATTATATGGTCACACCCTGAAGAAAAAGACATTCCACAAATCAAAAAGATTTCTGCCGGAATACCATTGATTCTTATAAATCGAATAAGTGATGGAATTAATTCTGTGATTTCAGAATATGTTGATTCGTTTTCAAAACATGTCAGCGAACGTTTAGCAAAGCATCCAACTTCCACCCCTTGTTTTTTATATTGTTCAGAGTCCAGCGCTCCATACCGCAAACGCTACGAAGGCTTTGTCAAAGCGTGTCGTGAACATAAACGTTTTTATGAAAACATTGAGTTGCCGGAAGATTTTGCATCCAAGCAGGCTTGCCTTGATGCAAGACTTGCGGATGATAACAAGGAATTATTGATTTTCGCTGATAACTGGTCCCATAGTGGAGCGCTTATTTCCTGGGCGCACCAACATAAACGGCAATTCGGCAAGGATATTTTTTACACCGACTTTGATAATACAGAACCTGAACACGTCTGGGGGATAATCACTACGAGTATTATACAGGATTTTGATTATTTGACAGAAACAGCGTTCAAGACTCTTCTTGATTTAATAAAGAAAACCAAAACTCCCAAAAGTATTTTCCTCGCCCCCGAGCTGCGCCATGGCAATACCTGATTTTGATATATTCTACGAAATAGTTATGGGCGCACCATCAACACAAAAATACAGGAAATAAGTTCATAATTTGTTTTTTATGATTTGATTTATATTCTGTAATAATATATAGTTTTATTATCGATTAATTTATCTTAAGGATAAATAGTGAAACTATTATTATATATTCATATTTTTTTTGCGATTACAATTTCAATTTCTGCGGCTGTAATTCCCGAGGAAAAAAATTTTAACCAGAATGCACTTGAGCTGAAAAGAAAATTAATTAATGCTAAAAATTTGTTCAAATTGAAAGTTATCAATCCAGACAAATCAAAAATTAATCCTTCTGAAAGCGTCTTCATTATTAAAGATAAAAATTCGTCCGGCTCCGGTTTTCACACTTCTCTTTGGGGTATCCCTGTAGGAATTACTACCACACACGTCATCGCGACTATGCAAAAGCCGATAATTATAGACGGAAAAGGAAACTCTTATAAAATCAAGGCAATGCTGGCTTTACCGGAAGATGACATTGTTATTTTTGAACTTAATAATCCAGGAATTATGAAATCTCTTCCAATAGCTTATAACATCGCGTCCTTTCCAGTAAATTCTCCAATATGTGCTTACGGAAGCAGCCAGGATAAGGGAATTATTACAAAGCTGAACGGCACGATACAAAGCATTGAAAATAAAAAAATTAAAATAAGCACCAAACTTGTCTCGAGCAACAGCGGCGGCGCACTGCTGTGCAAAGATAAAGTAATCGGTGTATTAACATATCCGGCACAAAGCATTCCCGATATGTCGAATTTACAGGGAACCCTTCTGGAAGGTAAAAACAGTTATCTGGAAAAATATTATGGTGCGTCAAAATGTTTCGGTATCCGTATTACTTCAATTGATCCTGCTAAAAGCGAAGTTTTAAATCCCCTTAGCGCGGCTAAAGATATAGAAATTATTCAAGAGCTTAAAAAAGCCAACGACAAGGCACTGGACTATAAAATAAAAATAATGGAAATAATCCAGAAAGGGAAATCTTCGGGAAAATTAATCAGATCAGTCTGGGCCTTAGTACATAGAAATCAGAATTTAAGAAAGGCCATTGAGGCTTGTTATTCCCAGTTAAGCACCGACCCCAATCAATACATCTGTTCGAATAAAACTCTTGAGAAACAGCTTATTGAACAACTTTCAATATACCGCCGAAATGCATGCATGTGGGATTTCGAGGAACTTTTCACCTCTAAAAATCCTGTTTTCCTTAAAAAATTCATGCATCTTGTAAAAAAACTTAAAAGGCACTTCCAGGCAGCCCCCAAGTGTAAGTCATGTAAAGGCAAGGGGTACCGCATAGTAGAAATAGATAACCCTGCTTATCGCACAAATAAAATGAAATTCGCATTTACCACCACTTACCTTAAGTGTGAACAATGTTATGGAACAGGGAAAGTCATGGTCAGCAAATATTATTATGTACTACGAAATAAACAGGATGCGGACAAGATGTTCAAGCCCCTGAAAATAAAATTTTTAGCTTTGACGCCCGGCAAAAATAAATCAGTTTCGAGATCAGAAACAAGAAAAATGCTTTTTTCAGGAAGAATCATCTCGGATATAAGCAGAACTTATTTTTATAATAAAAATCCTCGTTTCAAGCTGAATAATTCCGTGGCACTGAATTATGTCATGGGTAAACTCCAGGAAATAAGAATTTATTTCCCATACAGCAAAGAACTATATCAGCATATGAAAAAACGTCTCGAAAAAAAATACGGCAAATTCACCTGGGAAACTGAAGATAAGTCCACATTTTGTGAGCTTGATAAACCTGATTATAGAATCACTATAGGTTGGGTATATAGGATTTCCGCTAAATTTAAGCTGAAACCGTCACTATATATAAGCTGCACACATAAAGAATTATCAAAAGCAAAATGCGCTTTTAACCGTCTGAGATATACAGCCGGCAAAGTAAAAGACTTCAATCTGAAAACAAAAAGTGCTAAAAACACCGGCTTCTAAAAGCTACATCAGTGAATGCGCGTCAACATCGACGTATACATCCAAGCCTTTGACTGGCTTGGAACGCAGAATCATAAGCCTCAACTGCTGTTGCAGTTTCTGCATCTTTTTGCCGCGAAAAACTATCATATAACGATATTTGCCTTTGATGCGTTCAATCGGCGCCGGAGCCGGCTCTGTGACTATAATTTCCTTATGACACAAAGGACGGACATACTCCATGAAATCAAGCGCGTACTGCCTGCATTCGGGTAAATTTTCAGAGCGGAAAAATACCGTTATCAAATGCCCGTCAGGCGGATACAGCAGCATTTCGCGCATTTCCATATCGTATTTGTAAAAGTTTATAAAATCGTGATTAACAGCGTATTTAATGGTTTCATTTTCAGGATTGTAGGTTTGAATAAGAACTTCACCGCTTATGTCGCCGCGTCCTGCCCTGCCCGCGACCTGCGTTAAAAGCTGAAAAGTACGTTCGCCTGAACGGAAATCCGGGATATACAAAGCCTGATCGGCATTAAGCACTCCCACCAGAGTTACGTTAGGAAAATGCAGTCCCTTGGCGATCATCTGCGTTCCGATCAAAATATCTAAATCACCACGCTTAAAACTACTTAAAACTTTTTCATAGGAACTGGTTTTGCGCATTGTATCTGAATCCATCCGGGCGATTCGCGCCTGTGGAAAAATTCCCTGAGCCATACTTTCTATTTTTTCCGTCCCGGTCCCGCTATAACGAATTTCTTCAGAATTGCATTTGGGACAGCGCCGGTAAGCGCGAATCACATCGCCGCATAAATGACATGCCAGGCTTTCACGGTTTTTATGGTAAGTGTAAGCTATTGAACATGAATCACATTCCGCCACAAAACCACAGACATCACACATCATCTGCCGCGCGTAACCACGGCGATTCAAAAACAAAATAGTTTGTTCGCCGGCACTTAAACGGTCTCTTATCGCGTGAATTAACATTTTTGAAAAAAGATTACTCTGCCCTTTTTCCGAAGTTCCAAGCCGTTGATCCACCAGTCTAACCGTCGGCAGGGAACAGTCGTCGACTCGTTTAAAAAGTTCAACTAATACATATTTTCCTTGCTGCGCGTTGTAATACGATTCAAAGGACGGCGTCGCCGATCCCAGTAAAACGACCGCGTTTTCCATTTTGCCGCGCATCACAGCGAGATCCCGGGCGTGGTAACGCGGAGATTCACTCTGTTTATAAGTGCCCTCGTGTTCCTCGTCCACCACAATCAGTCCTAAATTGCGGAAAGGCGCGAACAATGCTGAACGCGCGCCGACAACGATTTTCACCAGTCCGTCATTGATTTTGCTCCATTCGTCAAAGCGTTCCCTTTCAGTCAAACGGCTGTGCAGGACGCTAACCAGATCTCCGAAACGAGCTCGAAAACGTTGAACAGTCTGCGGTGTAAGCGATATTTCAGGTACCAGCACAATCGCTTCTTTACCCATTTCTAGCCCCCGCGCGATAGCTTGCAAATACACTTCCGTTTTGCCTGAACTGGTTATTCCATGCACCAGCACCACATGTTTATCTTCGTGGTTCTCAAGTACTTTATAAATTGTTTCCAAAGCCTTTGCCTGTTCTGGATTAGGGTCTAAGGGCTTTGTCCTAATAATCGTTATATCAGCAAAAGGATCGCGTCGCACGACCCGTTTTTCTTCAGTAATGATGTTTTTCTTTAATAAAGAATTGACTGGAGACATAGTAACGCCGGCACCATGCAAAAGTTGTTCCTGCGCAACGCTTTGGCTGGTCAGGAGAAATTTAACTACGCTCACTTGTCCGGCACTGCGTTTTTTGTCGGCGTGTTCAATAATGAATTTTTCAGCTTCCTCGGCATCAACGACAGAAAACATACGTAAAGTTTTGTGTTTAACTTTGCCGCTGCGCACTGCGCTGGGCAATAGAGCTTTTACCGCTTTTTCGCGTGAACAGCAATAATATTCGGCCATCCAGCGTCCTAAGTCGAGTAGTTTTTCCGGGATGCGAGTATGTCTTTCAGCGATTGAAATAATTTCTTTGAGTGGTTTATCGTAATCAGTTTCAGCAACAATATTAAGCACATAGCCACGGCGTTTGCCGCGCCCGAAAGGCACATGCACCTGCACACCGACATGGACTTGCCCTTTCAACTCCTCAGGAATCAGATAGTCAAATGCTTTATCCAGCGATAAATCTATTATTACTTTTGCTACATTCATATTCACCTTGCTTGTTCAGCAGATAATATATTACTCCTGAAAATTTATTCAAGACCGTAGCAAAAGTTAAGCCCAATATACTATATTTAGGCATCACCTGAGTTTATAGTAAAAAGCCCCGCTTTGATCAGCTGCTGAGCCATTTGCGACGAGGCTTCCATTCCATATTTGCATAGAATAGTAACTGACCAGCTCATTTTTACCAACCGACGCAGCATGCCCATCGGCAAACAGCATATTAGTTTTTCCGCTATGAACCAAATATGGTCTACCGTATCCTGTTGAAGTGACATTATTACTGAAAATCATTCTAAAAGCAGGAAACTGCTTGCTAATATCCCATGAACATCCCAGCATATTTATTCTAGAAAAGCCCTTTTTGGCGTATGCGGGTAACTTCAATGAAACACTCGGGTAGCCAGCAGTGGATGAATTCACATAAAAAGCTCCATAGGAATTCCATTGGTTCTTCTGGAAAGTAGTTGACGGACAAAACACAACTTTATAGTTAGGCAAATACTTGTCAATTTTCAATCTGACACTCCACATGACAAAAGGAGCCGTTTCAGAGGTCGTGGTCACGTTAGGACAATAAAAATTTCCATTGTAATCATCCATATACATCATTATTGCCGTTCCTATCTGCTTTTGATTGCTGATACAGTTTATTGCCTTAGCTTTGGCCCGGGCTTTATTCAAAGCAGGTAACAGCATTGAGGCGAGGATTGCTATGATAGCGATCACAACGAGGAGTTCAATGAGCGTAAAAACACTAGCAGAGAACAACTTACAACTTTTTTTCGTATTCATATCCAGTCTCCTTTTTTAATGGTTTGTTTTGTTATAAACTATAAAGGCCTTTACTTCTAATGGTTTTAATTCGACTTCAAAATCTCCTTCAGGTGCAGTAAAATTCTCTTCCGGCAGAAATATATCCTGAACAGTGACGGTACTACCGTAAACCAATCCTCCGACTATCAGTTCTATAGCTTTATCACTGGAATTTACGAGAAAAATATAGCGATTGTTTTTATAAGTTATATTCGCCATAGATACCGAAGGATATTTTTTATTGATTTTTTTAGGTCCGTCAAGGATTTTCAAAGTCAAATCATGCTTACGTTTGCCAAATAGAAAAACCCGGCCAAGTTTCAGTTTTCCATTTAATTCCCGGCGTATTTTCAAATAATCTTCATTACTTTTACCAGCGAAAAAAACAATTATTCTTTTAGTTCCAGCAATTAAAGCAGAATAAACATTATGCCGAAACCTTCCCTTGGTTTTTGAAATTTCGATAACCTTGTGTTTTTTGTCTTTTCTCGTTAACTTCTTTGAACAACTTAGTGGAAATAATTGTCCATACGGGTACATTTTGTCAGTCGGCAGCTTGCGAGCCGCATCAGAACCGGAATCGAAAAATTTCTTCGTATCCGTACTAAACGCTCGACAAATTATAGTACAGAACAGTAATAATAATATTGTCTGAAATTTAATTTTCATTGCTATTCCCCAAGTTTAATTCTTTTTCCACAGTCTCATTATTACAAAGATTCGTTACAGATATGCACCACTTTCCTGGAACATCATCCAATGCTAAAGTAAATGGAATTTCAACATTTCCTTCTATTAATGTAAAATAGCCGGATAATTCATTTATCATACCATTCGGATCTATTATATTTACTGCAAGAGGAATTGCTCCTTTAGCGTTTGGAATCAATATGTTAAAAACATTCTCTGATCTGGATATTTCCACAGAAGCAAGCTCTTCAGGCATCGCGGCAATTAATGTCCCGCCAGATGCCGGAAGTGTTACTTCGAAACTAATTTCTCCCGCAACTAAACAAACACAATCCATTTTTTTTCCGGCAATCAGGTCGTATAAAACTTCTTTTCCAGTTAGTTGATTCCAAGTAATCAAGGCTTTTTGCGGCACGCCTTTACTAAGTATTGCTTTATATTGTCCAACGCGTTCGTCGTATGTGCGATTATCATTGACCAGAGAAAGATATTTTACTTCTCCGCAATCAAGTCGATTCAACAAAATACGTGGAGTATCACAGTCTACTTCCCGTTCACATGAGGCATCCAGGGTTTCACGCAGTTGTGCGCAATACTTTTCAATAATATCCCGGTCTTCTTCTGCACTTACACCAGTTGTTTTCTGACTTTCCCATTCAGCTTTGAATACAGTATCTTCATTACTTGCAAACTGGAATCCTTTGTTTATAGCATTCGCATTGACCTTTTTACGATAGCTGAAATCAAAATCAAATTTAACCACATTGGGAACATCCGCCCGCAACCATTGATCTGCTACTACTTTCCCTCCGGCTTTTTCAAACTCACAAACTTTACGATAAACACTTTCTGGAAGAGTATCACAGCAGGGCATTACCAACATATCATATTTATCCAGTCCTGTATCAAGAATAGTCTCTTCAAAAATTACATCAGCTGGAAGATGTGCCATATTGAGCAGAATATAAAAATTATAGATAAAATAATTCTGGTAATGATTATAAGGGCGTGGGCATTTTCCATAAACTCTGGAGGCCCATGAATCCAGCACTGCAACTCGCCGGGGAGTCGTTTTCAGTTTGCGAAATACCTGCCCGAATGGTTGCATTACACCTTGTGAAAAAGTCTTTATTGCGTCAATAGTTTCCTGTGGACGGATATATTCATCAACATTTTCAATTGTCGGCTCAAGCTGGCTACTGAAATAAATACCTATTCCATTAGGCGCACGGGAAATATTCAGCCAGGCAGATTCCAAATAGCGGTCAGCTCCCATGCAAAGAACATCTTCCAGAGATTTCCTGCCCGATTCAGTCGGCACTAAGGATCCGCCATAATTATACATTGTAATTATTTGGATTATCTGCTTATCTTCGGGAATAGCTTCACAACGCAAAGTTTCGTTAAACAACATCATTTTCGGGTCAGGCGTGCTGTAGGTCCAGGAGCTGACAGCATCAACACCGTCAAAACGATTATATAGAGAACAAAGGCGTAGCGGATCAGCTATAACGGTAATATCCGGGCGGTATTCATGAACAATATCAGCCATCATCTTATTAGTTGAAACCCAGCCGTCACCGTGCTTGAAATAATATTTAGAGTAAAGGTATTCCGGGTCATTATCCGCTATTACACCAGTTTGTATATATTTTGCTTCATCTGCGCTTTCAGAAAAAACCCGACTGAGATGCTTGACTTTATCCAAGGGAAGCCCCAGCTTGTTTTCATGCATTTTAACGGAAGCCGGATCAACAGATAAAGTGAGTTGATCCTCAAGTTCGCTGTTCATAAAAATTGTCGAACAACTAGGATAATCTTTAAGAACATTCATCATTGACTCAAGCCAGCGGCGATTACGCTTTATGACTGCCGGATGATGAGGATTAGCAATTTCTTTAAATGGAGTCACGTCCGTAACGATTGCCGCTTCATCCGGCAGTCCGTTCATAGTAAATGGGCCTTGATTGTAATTTGGAACAAGACCGCCGAGCTCTAAGCCCAGAGTCATCGCATAATCAATTAGCTTCCCGGCCGCTTCAGGGTATTCTATTGCCCAATCCGCCCGCAGTTGAGCATGGGTAAATCCAAGCTGTACGAGTTTTTGCAATTCGTGTTTGCCAATGGCTTCACTAGTTTCCAGTGCGTTATAGTATGAAGTCGAAGGCCAATGCCAGAACATTAAGCGGTCTTTAGGAATTGGTTTAGCAATAAAAATATCAAAACCAGTTTCAGCTAAAGTAGTTTCTTGTTGTTTTAATATACATTTAAGTTTATATTCACCAACTTTAAATAATTTTGTATCAAGCTCAAGCTCTAGAAACTGAGTAAAAAATTTAAGTTGCGGAATATCAATATGACTTTCCCATTTTCCCATCTTAAATTCCAGTCGACAGTCATTGAGAAATTTAGAGTTCCTTCCTTTGATATTAAAACACAACGCAGCTAGTTCTCCACGCTGAAAAGCATGGCGTTTAGAATCAAGACATATATGATATTTTTTATTCATGTTTTTTACTTTTCTTTGAATTTAAGTGCGATTACTTCGTATGGTCCGAATTTTAATTTAAGCTTACCCTTGACAGGGTTAGCTGCGGCTTTTCCATTAAATGCGTTAAATGATGCAATCTTGACCGGGAAACCAGAAAACTCTGTTTTTATATTTTTCTCTGTCGAATTAACTGCTATTAAGTATCGTTCTTTTTTATATGCAATATTAGCAAAGGAAATTGATGGATAAGTAAAAGTTTTAATTTTTCTAATTCGCACCTTGCAATTGGCTGTTTTGGGGCCGGAAACAATAGCTAGTTTTAAATCCTTCTGTACTTGACCGAACAAAAACACCTGTCCCAGAGCGGGCTTCCCGTTAATCTCCGAAGCTACTTTACAGAAAGCATCTAAATAAATTGAATGCGATGGAAATTTTTTGCGTGGCCAGAGAGAAAAAATCAATACCCCTTTTGCTCCTGAAATCAATCCTAAGTAGTTATCATGCCTTACCCATTTAGAAATCATTTTTACTTCTTCAGCTTTAGGTTCCTGAAACATTTCCGGCAATAAAATGGGAACGACGTTTTTTCTGCCGCTTATTTTTATCGCCGCCAACTCCTGCTCCATTGTCCAACGAACCCAGATTCTTGATTTTTTCTGACTGGAATAGTTGGTATAACAACCCTTGCCGATAATATCCAGATATTTTGTGACTTTAGAGAGAGCTTTGCCAGTGCGGTGACCGGGGGAATACATATATACCGGGCGTTTCTGCGGATCAGCATCATGAATGGCTTTGACTGCTTTTTTCAAATAAGTATATTCATTCTTTTGCCAGTAACGAAGTTCTTCCGGTGCCAATGTCCACCAGGCAATATTCTGATTGGAAGCATTCATTGTAACGATTCCCTTGATACTAGCCATTATCGCATCCCATTTGGGCTTATATTCATCCTCATAAAGATGCTCTTTCTTCGTCAATTTTTTGCCGTCAACATACGGCTGAACTTGATACAGGCATTTTACCTTTAATTTATCGCAAGTCTTTAAGAATCCATCAAATTTACCATAAACAGGACCAAGCGCTGTAAAACCAGAAGCTAATAATTTTTTGTAATCACGCTCATGAGGGCTATATCCTGAAAAAGGAAATATTCTGCCTTGCGGATAAAGTTTGTCGGATGAAAGCTTAATTCCTTTATCAGGAACATTCTTGAAAAAATCTGATTCCGCAGCGAAAGACTGGAAAGCTACTGCCAAAATGGCTACTGCCAGCAACTTAGATAAAAACATTTCCTTGGTCATTATGACTCTCCTTTATTTTGTTTTATGGACACTGTCCAATAATATTATAATACAAAACTAGAGATTTGTCAATACTTAAAAAAATATTTTATTATTTTTAATTACAATGAGTTTATTTACAGATAGTTATGAAGAGAACAATACAACAAGCAAAACACTGTCCAAAATCTATATTTTTTTCACACTTGAGCGTTCAACAAGCGGGGCTTCGACTATACGATTTTTGGGTCTTTCACCAGTAGTAATCCAATGATTGAGCATATCAACAGCGCATTCACCCAATTCAAAAACAGGCTCCTGAAATGTAGTCAAACCTTTGCCTGAAGCCTCTTTCCAGTTGATATTATCATATGAAATCACTGATATATCATCTGGAATTTTTAGTCCAAGCTCTTCGCAACATTCATAAAGGTATTTTGCGCGATAATCACGAATAGTATAAAAGGCAGTAGGGATATCTTTACTCTCAAACAGATTCATAATCTGCTCTCTATATTGCGCTTTTTTCCTGTAGTCTGTTTGTCCAAGAAGCCACGCGGGGTTCAATTCCAATTCCTCCTCGGCCATAGCGCCACGAAAACCAGCTAAAGATTCACTATAGAGATATTCGTCGGTAGTGCCGTACAAAATACCAATTTTTCGGTGACCATGTTTATGCAGATAACGAACCGCCCGACGTGCTAATTCCCGAAAGTCCTGAACACAGCCTACGCCATTCACACCATATACATCATTGACCACCACATAAGGAATATTCAGTTTTTCAAGAGGCTCGATCATCAAGCTATAATCTTTACAAGACATATACGCCACACCTTGAATCGTATCCTCTCGGTACAATGAATTAATCTCATCAATAATATGCTCGGAATCTGAAAAAGAAAACATTATATCCGCATATCTTTTTTCAGCGGCAGTACATATTCCTGAAAGAACTGACGCGGCCTCATCTCGACCGCCAAAATAACCAAAATCAGATGGGCGCAAGAAAAATCTGCGCAATGTTTTTTTGCGATTTCCAGTATCCAGAACGAGAGCACCGCGACGTTTGGGCTGAAGTTGAATAAGCCCCTCCGTATGCAGCATTTTGAGGATAACATGAACCGTGGACTTAGGCATTCCCAGCTTTTCAGCAAGATCACGGACAGACGGCAGAAAAGTTCCCGGTTTAAAATGACCGGAAATAATCATTTCTCGCAGTTCTGCACGGGTCCCTTTAACTTTTTGCCTTGCGGTCATTATCTAATAATCCATTTAATTGACAATATTCAATATAAGAAACAATATTGCCTGAATATATATATTCAATTATTTTTTGATTTTTTTATAGTTTTCTGGAATATTTAAGGAGCCAGCATAGATGAATAGACGGCCTCTAGAAATATTTACCGACGCCTGCTACCAGAACTTGAGCTTTGACAAGAAGTTTTTTTCTTGTTCAAGTTCCTTCGGCCACGTCAAATAGTGATACTGATTCAGATTATGATATGAACCCCCAAAAATACGTAAACCTGAAGCCTGCTTGACATTTGCTGCACGAGTACGGAAGATGTTAAAGCGCCATTTGTGATCAAAATCATCAGAATCAAACTGTTTCAATGAAATTTTTAATTCAACCAGCCAGCGGTCTTTTGCTATCCGGCTTCTGGTTTGCACTTTGAACGCTTTCCCCACGCGACATTGTTTACCGTTTTTTCTAAACAATACACGGTACACCCCAAGGCTGTTAACAACAATCTGGTAATAACGCGAATTATCTTTAGCGGGAACGAGCATAATTTCAAAACAATCATCACCCCATACAGCACCGCTGTGATTTTTGCGACAGGTCTGCTTCAGAGATTTAGTATATTTCTCAAACGCTACCAATCCAAGATAAAGATTTTCTTTATCACAGGCAATATATGCCAGACTCTTCTGAAAATTTTTGTAGAGTTTAGACGGATAAAACTTTTCTTTGAGTGCGCCGCTCCACATTTCAGGAGCCACTTTATCTTTAAAATTAATCGGTGTTTTTAACATTGGCACCGCAATCGTTTTGATTGGAGCCGCCTTGCGCAAAACATCAATTTGCGGTTTTTTCCGCCAAGCTTCAGCATAAAACTTTTTAAAAGCAGCTTCAAGCGGTTTAAACCATATAGAATCTTTTTTGACTTTTTTCGCAGCCGCATCTAACAATGACATCGCTTTTTTTAATTTTCCAGCGTAATAAATCGTCATCAAAGGATCATCCCACATGCTTTTACTTTTAGAAAAAAGGCGCTCCATTTCATCATAAAACGCAATCATTTCTTTTTCCGCGCCAGGATAGGCAAAACGGCAAAAATCAGCCGTAAGACGACCTACATCAGCATTAACATCAAATAACAGACGAGTTTGAATAAACTGTCCGCGTGCACAAAAAGCATATGGAGTTTTGCGAGAAAGATCACTACGGTAAGCACCACTGGCAAGTCCAACAAAGCGCTTTAAATATTGCTGCAAAAACTTGGGATTCATTATTGGATAATCTTTGAATGCAGGATAACGCGGATAACTTTTCAAAAGAGTTCTTACTCCGGTGGCGTTCCACTTCTTGACCAACTCGACATACTTTGAATAAGAACTTAACGATGAAGGACGTCTCGTTAAAATCTCTACAGAAAACAACGGTCCCATTTTTACCATCTTAGGAGGATTACTATAAGAATTACCCTTGCTTTGACTAATAAAATAAATATCAGGAAAAGCCTCATGCACCAAGTCTATAACCTTCTTTTGAAATCCATAAAATTCCTCACCCTGATTCATATCTTTGCCGCAGTAACGCCGTTCCGGCGCAGCCTTGCAGCGAGCACAGTGACATTGGTTAATTGGCGCATCGCAAAACATCCGCACTACGCGAATTGACGGTTTACGGTTGATCGCACTGATAATATCAGCGGCGGTTTGTTTTATTACCGCAGGATTGTTGAAACACGGTACATGCAATGGATACTTGCCGCATACAGGTTTGCCATTGCGTTGCATAAAGTAATCTGGATGAGTTTTCCAAAAACGTTTTTTCCACTTCTCAGGGTAATAATAATAACTGTAATCAGCTTTGCCCCAAAACGGTATGTTACAAAGATTTCGCCGAGCAAAAATATTCAATTCCTTTCTTGAAAATTCCCGACTTGAATGGTAAACCCCACGCACTTCAAAACTTGGTTTGGGAATATCAGTCGCCCCTTTAAAAACTAATTGGCTTTCAAGGCTTAAAGAATATCCTTTGTCACCTGGAAAATAAAAATTCGTTCCTACATATTTTTTTAGAAAATAATGCACTGCAGATAGAGTTCCAGCACTATTATATCTACTACTTACAGGATCCAGGTTTTTATGATCTTCTCCAAAAAATAAAAATTTTGAATCTTTTCTAAAAACCCCGAATTTACCTTTCATAGGCGGCACGTTGGTAAATCCAGCGATAACAGCATTTCCTGAGAAACCGACAAAAAAAGTAATTTCATCCGTTTTCCCATTTAAAACTATTGCTTTAGCGTAAGTCCTGCCGAGTATTTTTTTCAATTCAGATGCCGCGAAGCGTTGAACTTTGGTAGGATTATCAGGGAGAATAATCTGATAATTTAATCTATTTTCAAAAACTTTACCGGCAAGAACATTTATCGCCGCGAAAAACATAATCAACAAAACCACTTTAGAAAAAATCTTAAACATCTTCAAACACCTCATTTTAAATTTTGTTTCAGTCTACTATAATAGTATTCTCAACAAGAAAAACAAGAAGATGTTTTGGAAAACTTTAGAGTTTTCTGGAGTCTTTGAGGACTTGTTCCAAAACAGTTTGGCAATAATTGCAGCTTTCGCAGCTATGTCCGCATTTTGCCGTTTGTTTGAACCAATCTGCGGGAAATGATTTATTGTCGATATAGAATGTTTTCGGTCGGGGGCTGTCCCCATGTATGTCGACCTACACTTATAATAATGACGGCCAGCTCGCGACCCGGGTATGGGCGCGTGGTATTACTACCAGTTATACTTTTGACAATGCCGGACGGCAGGTTGTGATTGATTATTCGGATGAAAACACGCCGGATATCAGCTTTACTTACGACTGGATGGGCAACCCGGCGACGGTGGAAGATGCTGCTGGAATTCGTAATTTTTCTTATAATTATACGACAAGTGGACATCCGGGGCTTGTTTCTGTGACAATTCCAAGTATAATAAATTATAGTCTTAATTATACTTATGACAGTCTCGGGAGGAGAACGGCGATGAGCTTGAATAATAATTCAACTCCGGTATTTACCAACAACTACGGCTACGACAGCGCAACCGGGCAACTGGCTACTGTTGGCGATGGGACTTACACCGCTCATTATACTTATCAGGACGGTACGGGGCTCATGACGCAGAACCAGATCAAGCGCGACAGTGACAGCGCCGTTATCACCACTCACAACCGTACTTACGATACTAGACTTAACAACTATCATCTGCTTTCGGCATCCAACACCACGGGCGCGACTACCAGAGCGTACAGCTACGTTTACAACACCAAAGACCAGCGCACCAAATTAACGCTGGCGGACGGTTCCTACTGGGAATACACCTACGACGACAAAGGACAGGTTACCAGCGGCATCAAGAAGGACGCCGTCGGAAACGCTATCGCCGGGCAGAATTTCGGTTACGATTACGACGGCATCGGCAACCGCAAATGGGAAACCAAAGGCTTGACCGAAATGAAGATAGATTACACCAGCAACAACGTCAATCAGTACACCCAGCTAAAAACGCCGGGGGTTGTTCCGGTCATCGGTGAAGCTGACACAGCCGCGGCAATCAAGGCATTAAGAACCGACGAAGTCCCGGCCGCGGACAGTACTCAACAGGCAATCACCCTCGCTCGCGACGGCAAGTATTTCAGCGGTGCATTCACAGGAATAGACAACTCAACAGCCGCGAAGACCGTAGACTACAACGTTTACGCGATCATACAGGATACTGCCAACAACAAGGAGCTAATCCGCAAGGAAGTAAAACAGTATACCGTGCCGATAGCGAACGAAACGTTCACCTATGACCCCGATGGAAACATGACCTCGGACGGAACTGGCTGGAATTACACATGGAACGGCGAGAATAGAATGATCGCCGCCGAGAAGTCAGATATGAAGCTGGAATTTGTTTACGACTACATGGGTAGGCGTGTATCTAAGAAGGTATACACTGGCTCGACTGGAAACTGGACGCTCAGCAGTCATAAAAAATTCGTTTATCAAGGATTTAAACAAATAGCAGAGTATGACTCTAGCGATGTTTTACAAAAAACATACACTTGGCAGCCAGTAGGCTTAGACGTACCGTTGTGGGTGAAAGACGGAAGCAATTACTATTATTACATCGTAGATGGTAATAAAAATGTCCGTGCAATGGTAGATGTTTCCGGTAATGAAGTTGCACAATACGACTATAATCCGTTCGGTAAAGTCGTTGCCAGCAATGGAACGTATAAAGACACAAACAAATATCGTTTTAGTTCCGAATACCATGATGATGAGATAAGATTAGTCTACTATAACTACCGCTATTATGATGCGGGTTTGGGGCGATGGACTAAGAGAGATTCGATCGGGGAACTAGACGAATCAAATCTGTATCTTTTTATCCACAATGCACCAGTAAATATTACTGACACATTAGGACTATTAAGTGTAAATAAACTCGTAGAAAAAATAAAGAGAATAAAATGGGAGAGAAGGAGTGAATTTGAGGTCAAGGCATATAGAACTTTACTTTTTGGAATGAAAGCATCTACCCCCTTAATAATTCCAATATTAAAGAAAATCTTAAAAGAGCAATTAAAAATACATGGAAAAGACGATATTGCTCATGACATGTTTAAACACTATTTTGATGGTGGTGGAGAGAGATATACTTTAACAGTAGAACAAATGAAACAAATGAGTACTGGGACTGGGAAACGAGGACAAAAAATTGATGTAAGAAGAACCATAATTAGCCATCGTAGAATTAACCCAAAATTTACGGAGGCTGTTAGAAAAGCTTTAAGAACTGGCAAAAGAGTTCCCTATAGTGTTCATATAAACCCTTGGGGATGGGATAATGGATCAATTGGTAATTATGAAATCAATATTAAAGGGGAGATATGCCCTAAAGATAAAAGGCGCTATGTCTTCTTTGGAACAATGAATTTTTCTGATACTTTTGATTTTAATCCTAACTGGAACTATTCCAAATCCAAAGTGAAATTTAGAACCCCTCGCGGAGAAAGGAGAACCAGAATAGGATATGTTTTATCATTAGGAACGGATTTCAAAGTCGATAGTAAAACACTCGACATTTATCAAAATTCAGGAGATAAACATATGACTATTATAGGAGAAGCTTACATGTCTGGAACTACTAAAAAAACATCTTCAGGAGATATATAATGGGAAAGGAATATATAATGAAATTTTTTGTATATATATTAAAAAAAGTCTTTTTTATCTTTTTATTTGCAAGCTTTATAATTGGATGTACCGAATCGGAGAAAACTTTGATAAATAAAGGAACAGGTAACAAGAAAATGATATTCTATACTTTGAAATCATATAAAGTTCCTCCAAGCTATACTGGAGTATGTCAATTGGTTATTAATGGGAAAAAGATTGAAGAAAGCACATATAAAAATGGGGAAAGAGATGGGAAATCATTCTGTTGGTATGAAGATACAGGAGATATTATGTCAAAACATGACTTTAAAAATGGATTATTAGACGGGGAGAGTATAAAATATTATAATGATTATAATGGGGCTATTTTAGCCAAAGGAATATATAAAAAGAATGAACCCTGGTCTGGTTCTTTCCTTGAATCTCTTGATGGTGAACTTGATAAAAGTCTTATTGTTAAAGATCAGAATATTAGCTATTTAATCAAAGTATTTAAAGAAGGAAAATTTATCAAAAGTTGTCCTGCTCCAACTCCTTAATTTTTTAGCGGCAACCGGTCAGGGGGCTGTCCACTTAGTAGCCGACGGAGCCGACGGAGTCCAACGGAGTCCAACGGAGCCATACACGAACAAAAGTAGATTCTGAGCATAAAAAATGAATTATTTTTCTAAAAACAGTCTGTCGGGGTCTGTCCACTTTAATTACCTTATTTCTTCGTTTTTATGTTCAAGATTTGACTTTTTAACAAGCAAATGTTATCTTATTTTAATTTATTGAGTCGCAAGATATTAAAATAAGCAAAAATGAGATGTGCTATGCCTAGAAAACCTAGAAGCTGGATAGATGATTCCTGTTATCATATTACACATAGATGTAATAATAAGATGTTTTTGTTTAAATATGATAAATACAAAAATTTTTATAAACGTCAATTGTTCAAAATGAAGAATCGCTATAAGGTTGATGTTTTGGACTACATCATAACAAGTAATCATGTTCATTTGCTAGTAAAAATAAAAAATAGTACAGAGATTTCAGAAGGATTACGATTTCTGCATGGTCGAATGGGGCAATGGTATAATTCGCAAACTAAGTGCAGCGGTGCTTTTTGGTCTGACAGATTTCATGCGACACGGATTCAAAGCGGCAGGCATCTTGGAGCCTGCCTTTTTTATATTGATTTGAATATGGTACGTGCTGGTGTTGTTGAACATCCCTCAGGATGGGAATATGGTTCTTTTAATGAATTTATTGAAAAAACACAGCGGTGTTGTATTGTAAATAAAGCTGAACTTATAAAAAGTTTAGACATGAATGATTTTAATGATTTCAAGAAGTGGTATCTTGCAACATTAAATGACAAACTTAAAGATATAGTGACATCAAAGAAAACTTTTTGGAGTAAAGCCGTCGCGGTAGGCGACAGGGATTGGCTAAATAAAGAGGCAGGAAAGATGGGCGTGAAAAGGTTTAAAGTTTTTGACGCTGATAAAGACCAATGTTTTATCGGAAAGATATAAAAGCCTTATTTGAATAAACTGAGGAGTGAAATATTAAAATAAGAGCCATTTTTGACGACATATTTGTTGTTTTATGTTCAATAAATAAAAATAAAGTGGACAGACCCCGATGAAGTGAATGCAATTCTGTGTAAATGTGAGGTGAAATATTAATATGAAGAAAAAATATATATTTTGCATTGTATTTTTATTTTCTATATTTCTTTTAATAATCACTTATATTTCTGTAGATTATTACGTGGAACATAAACATGCTATAGGTACACAGATTATGGGACCACGAAATGAACTTTTCAATATTTGTTTAGACTTAAAACATGCTTCCTCAGAGAATAAGAATCTAAAATATATCAAAGAAGAATTTAAAGATGAACATTTTTCTAATTTAGATTTAAATGATAAATATTTATGTTTTTTAAAAAAACAAAAAAGTGTAACTGGTGCGCATTATCTTATTGTTATTTTTATCAAAAAAGATACTCCTGACCTCTTTTACAGCTTCTTAGTTAATTACCGAAATATTGAAATAGCATATTTTAATCCAGAAGTTAAGTTTTTTATATTGAAAATATTTGATAATGATTTTTTAACAAATAAATTTGCTAATAATCAAACTAAGCTTATAAAGTGGTTATTTCGCTTAATTTCAAATACAAGCGAGCTTAGAAAAATCAGTAAAGAACAGCTTATAACTGAAAGGCCTTAATTTTCCTTTCAGTTTTTTTATTCCTGTAGCTCGTTCGGGGTAGCTCGCGAGGGGAACTCGGGGTCAAACCTTGTTTTAAGCTTTTTCGTATGATTTTTTTATGATTCTCATTCTGATTTCATTTGGAATGCAGACTTCTCCGGCGAATGGCGAAGCTTGCCGGAGGAATTGCATTTGATCTGATTGAGTGAGCATGTCTTTTCTAATTTCTTTCCATGGCTTTTTCAAGATGTCATCCCACGGAACTCGGGGTCAAACCTTGTTTTAAGCTTTTTCGTATGATTTTTTTATGATTCTCATTCTGATTTTATTTGGAATTACTAGCGGGGTCAAACCTTGTTTTCCATCTGTCGGGGCCATCTGTCGGGGTCGCCATCTGTCGGGGTCTGTCCACTTTAATTACCTTATTTCTTCGTTTTTATGTTCAAGATTTGACTTTTTAACAAGCAAATGTTATCTTATTTTAATTTATTGAGTCGCAAGATATTAAAATAAGCAAAAATGAGATGTGCTATGCCTAGAAAACCTAGAAGCTGGATAGATGATTCCTGTTATCATATTACACATAGATGTAATAATAAGATGTTTTTGTTTAAATATGATAAATACAAAAATTTTTATAAACGTCAATTGTTCAAAATGAAGAATCGCTATAAGGTTGATGTTTTGGACTACATCATAACAAGTAATCATGTTCATTTGCTAGTAAAAATAAAAAATAGTACAGAGATTTCAGAAGGATTACGATTTCTGCATGGTCGAATGGGGCAATGGTATAATTCGCAAACTAAGTGCAGCGGTGCTTTTTGGTCTGACAGATTTCATGCGACACGGATTCAAAGCGGCAGGCATCTTGGAGCCTGCCTTTTTTATATTGATTTGAATATGGTACGTGCTGGTGTTGTTGAACATCCCTCAGGATGGGAATATGGTTCTTTTAATGAATTTATTGAAAAAACACAGCGGTGTTGTATTGTAAATAAAGCTGAACTTATAAAAAGTTTAGACATGAATGATTTTAATGATTTCAAGAAGTGGTATCTTGCAACATTAAATGACAAACTTAAAGATATAGTGACATCAAAGAAAACTTTTTGGAGTAAAGCCGTCGCGGTAGGCGACAGGGATTGGCTAAATAAAGAGGCAGGAAAGATGGGCGTGAAAAGGTTTAAAGTTTTTGACGCTGATAAAGACCAATGTTTTATCGGAAAGATATAAAAGCCTTATTTGAATAAACTGAGGAGTGAAATATTAAAATAAGAGC
>Ga0255410_1022_pt1 | contig 29191 bp, 19 predicted proteins | sample CelNoTSeSYBR01J2_FD_182126 | JGI IMG/M metagenome (GOLD analysis project Ga0255410, IMG submission 182126) | Sediment cell enrichment communities from methane seep in Santa Monica Basin, California, United States - CellEnrichment... | ecosystem: Environmental > Aquatic > Marine > Cold seeps >... | reverse complement strand
TTCATGCTGACTGCATTTATTCATTTTATAATGTGAAATGCTGGAGCGAAGAATATTGGGATTTGCTGGATAAATATATCGCTAATTTTTCCGGACATGGCATGAATATGCTTTTGACTCCTTTGTGGACTCCGCCTCTGGATACCAAGGTAGGCGGCGAACGCCCGACTGTGCAGTTGCTGGGGATAAAGAAAGATGGCGATACATTTAAATTTGATTTCAGCAAACTCGGACGCTGGATTGATTTGAGCCTGAAAAACGGCATTGAGCACTTCGAAATGGCGCATCCATTTAGTCAATGGGGTGCGGAATTCTGCCCGAAAGTAATTGTTCGCGAAAATGGCGAAGATAAAAAAATGTTTGGCTGGCACACGAGTTCACGTTGTGCTGAATATGTTTCTTTCCTGCGTCAATTATTCCCGCAATTGCTGGCTTTTCTGGATTCAAAAGGCGTGAAAGATAAATGTTTTTATCATGTTTCTGACGAACCTGGCTGGCAGCATAAAGAAAATTATCAGGCTTGTGTTGAATTAATTAGAGAATTAGTTGATGGTGCACCGATTATTGACGCGCTTTCAAGTGTAGAATTTTATAAAAACGGTTTAGTGGAGCATCCAATCCCGAGCAATAATCATATTGAGCCATTTGTTGATGCGAAAGTCGAGCCACTTTGGACGTATTACTGTGTTTCCCAGCGAGAAAAAGTTCCGAACCGTTTTTTCAATTTTCCCTCATACCGTAATCGTGTAATGGGCGTATTGATGTACAAATATGACATTTACGGTTTCCTGCAATGGGGATATAATTTCTGGTATAGTCAGTATTCCATAGACCATAAACTTGATCCATTCAAAAGCACCGACGCGGGGCGGGGTTTTCCCTCCGGCGACGCGTTTATGGTTTATCCAGGCGAAAATGGTCCGGTTGATTCGATTCGTAATGAAGTCATGTTTGAAGCTTTGCAGGATTTGCGAGCATTGCGCAAGCTGGAAAGTTTGCAGGGACGCGAAGCAACCATCGCACTCATCGAAGACGGGGTTGGTTATGAATTAAAAATGACCGACTATCCAAGATCAGCCGCTTGGCTCTTGGAATTGCGTGAACGTGTAAATAAACGCATTGGCGAATTAATTTAAGTCGAATCTTTCTCTATTTTTAATAGTCGCGGTAAATTTATCGTCTTTGAACGAACTGCCGCGGATATTATAAATATAATATTCAGCTAAATTATTACCTACAGCTTTAACGTGTCCGTCAGCCATGAAGATATTTGCCTTGTTACTATGGCGCATAGCTATATGGGGGAATTTTTCGGTTATTCCGCTGAAATGTGCATAGACGTTACCACTTGGGGGGCCTATTATTCCACTGTCCCCGCCCAAGACACTGTTGCTTGGATTGATGTACATTTTGAATGGAATTGGCACAGGTTCTGGTGCTTCAGGTTTTTTTACTGTCCCGATAGTTGTAAACCTGAAAGGAGTTGCGGCGGCAATAGGGCAAGTTAGATCGCTACCGTATTTTTCAGCTTCCGCCAGGTTTGAAATTTGTTCCGATGGGCAGAATATTACTTTCTCACTAGTTAGGTAGCCTTGCCCGGCAGGAGCGTTAGTCCAAGCTAGTGTATATAGTTTTACAATAGTTTCCGGCATCATTGCCGCTGCCCACTCCGGGCCGCCGTAAGCAAATCCATCGTTGTCATTTGTATACATCATAAAACACAAAGCAACCTGCTTTTGATTATTAACGCAGGCAATCCCTTTTGCTTTGTTTCTTGCCTGATTTAGTGCCGGTAGCAACATGCCGGCAAGAATCGCGATGATGCTTATCACGACGAGGAGCTCGATGAGGGTGAATGCGCTTATCTGTTTTTTCATTTAATAATTTCCATTTATTTTATTCCCGTACATTAACCGCAATATTTTATATTGCAATCAGGTATCCCGCTTTTGTCGGTTATAAATTATTTTTTTACAGTCATTCCATACTAAAGATTGTCTTGTTTGCGATATTGATTTGGAGTGATACCGAAGCGTTTCTTGAAAAGGTTGCAGAGGTAGTGGGAATTTTGAAAATTCAATTCACTAGTTATTTGATAAACTGGATGGTTTGTTTCACGCAACATAGTTCGTGCATGTTGCAGTTTTAGTTCTCTAATATATTCTGCCGGACTAGTTTTATAAAACTTCCGCCAATGCCGGAAAAAGTTTCGTCGGGAAAAACCATTTGCAGCCAATAGCGCATCCATATCTATATTCTCAGTGAAGTGCAGGTTGAAATATGAAGCAATGCGCCTGATTCCAGCTTCGATATATTTCGGATGAGTGTCATGTGCTTCTCGTTGAGCAAGCAATTTTTCCACTATTTGCAATGCTGTTATATCAAGCCAGTCGGTAACGTAAGCCTCATATGAATGAGCTGAAAGTTCCTGCATCTTATGTAGCAGTGTGTTGAGCTCAGGCGTCATTTCAACCTGCCAGAGCCATGGTGGATCAAGCAGGCCAGCAGTACGCATTGCATCTTCATTGTCGGGTGAATACTGGAAATAAATAGCGTCACGAGGTGCCTCTATTTTATATGAATGAACAAAACTGGGCAATTTCATAATAACATGCGGATATGGCGTACGATACTTTTTGCCGTCAATGATATCAACGGCATACTCTGCGGATGATGAATAGCGCAGGCAAAATTCAAGCTTGTTGGTAAATGTCGTAAATTGGTTACGATGAGAATATACCATACCAAACCTGCTTAAAGGAAAAACTGAAGAGAATTTTCTCTCTAAGTCTTTCATGTTAAGAGCAAAAAGTCTCATTGTGTCTCCATGTTTATTATGTGTTTAATATAGTTCGCGCAAGTAAAAAGTGCAAATTTTTTGGCACAAATTTGTTGTTTTTTTGGCACAACTGCTTATTGACATTTTGTGTTTTTTCCTATATAATCTACTATGTAAACAACAGATGTAAGGAAAATAATGAATATAATAGAATCCCATTTTGGCATGGCACGCTGGTGGATAAATTGGCCGGATCTTGATTGGGCATCATTGAATTACCGTTTCATTGTTGCTATACTATTATTAAACTTAAGTATTGAATTATTATTAATAACATAAAAAGGGAAGAAAACTTATGAAAACTCGTAAAGATTTCACACTCATTGAACTCCTCGTTGTGATCGCGATCATAGCAATCCTGGCTGGCATGTTACTTCCAGCATTGAACAAAGCTAGAGAAGTAGCAAAAAAGATTTCTTGTACAAACAACCTTAAACAAATAGGTTTGGGTTTTAATATGTATGAATCATCTTATGATGGTTTTCTGCCGTCCCGTGATTTAGCAGGTTTCTCTGGAGTTAATGAAAAACGTTACTGGTTTAGTCAGATATCAGCTTTAGTTGGCAATTTTTATAATTACTATACTGGTTCTTCTTTGCCCAAGTACTTTGTGTGTCCATCATGGGTAGCAAATGCACAGCCTACGGGGCTGGGGCTAGCGGCAGCACGCATGCCTTACGGATATAATCTTAATCTTGGTAATTTCAAGAATGATGGAACAGTAGTAGGAGTTTGTAAAATTTCTAGAGTTTCCCGTTCGAGTGAAATAATTACAGTAGCAGACAGCGATCAAAATTATGCCGCCGATTTTTTGCTTAGCGACAACTATTATCTGGTTGGAGACCGGCATAATGGCAGTTCGCCGATTCTTTACCTTGACGGGCATGTAAATTGCCATAAACGTTATGCTGTGACTGTTTCTGGAAGTTTGCCTTCTTCCGCCGGTTCCTCGGCTGGAAGAACTGTGGAATTAAAAAAGATGTGGGGTAGGAATGATACTGCTAACGGTATTAATTATCTGTATGAATAATAATTATATAAGCTAGTTTGTTGCGCAAACAAAACAAAACAAAGCAAAACAAAACAAAGCAAAACAAAAGGGAATAAGTAATGAGTAACCGCATGGCAAGCTGGTGGATAGTGTGGGATGATTTGAAATGGCCTAATGATGATGTTTATGATAAAATAAGACGTCGAGCCGATTTGATGCAAAAATCCAATGTGGATGTGGCTACCGTTTTTGGTGCACATTTTCGCTGGGATTTTATGCCGATATGGGACTGTCTGCATGATTTCATGCGAACAGTGGCGGATGAATTGCATGAGCGGGATATTAAATTTTTCGATCATCATTCAGCAGTTCTTGTTCATCGCCATAATAATCGCAATGAAATGCGTAATGTGAAGGTTCACTCTGGTCCTCATCTTCCTTTTTCTCCAAGCTACAAAGCCGCTGAATGCTGGACTTTTAACGGGAGCAAACTTAATGATTGGAGAATGATAGACGCGCGGACCAACAAGCCTCACTACTTACCTCAATACACAGCTGAACAATTCTGTTATAATAATCCCGTTTTTGTTGAGGCTTATCTTGAATATGTAAAAATGTTGATCAAAGAAACCAGAATTGATGGTCTTATGTGTGATGATGCTATTTACTTTAGCGGCTATAATGCTTGCACATGCGAATGCTGTCGCACTAAATTTAAAAATCTTTATGGGCATAATATCCCTAAGGATGATGATTTTACATTCTGGGGTAACTGGAAAAATCAAGCATGGCGAGACTGGATAGCACTGCGTTACGCCAGTAATGGAGATTTTTTAGAACAGGTGAAAAATATTCTGCCAGTTGACTATCCACTTATGAGTTGTTGTTCCGGAAGCAGTGGAGGAACGAGAAATCATTGTGGTCAGGATGTACTTCAATTTAATCGTGGATGTAATTTAGTTCATTTGGAATTGTGTGGAAATACTCCTCCCGTAGATGATCCGGAAACAATTAATAAATCAATTGCGAAAAAGTTGTCACTGAGTTCTCATCATCTTGCCGCCGCTAAGTTAAAGAATTTTTCATGTGTAGGCCAAGGTTATGGTTTTACTGAACCATCTGCAAATATTATATGGGCATTGAATAAAATGTTGGGAAGCACCTGTTGGTTTTCAACTCTCAAGGGAAGGCTTGGTCTGGCTGAATCGGAAATAAGTCATTTGCCGGATGATGCCGCTGCAATCGCAAAGGCTTTTTCTTTTGAGTATAAATATAAAGAATTATTTGATACTCAGCTCGTATCGCAAATCGCTGTCTATTTTTCTTACAACACCAGAAATAATTCGTTTTTCGGCGATATAAGAAATGGTTATGAGCAAGATTATACTGACACATTAACAGAACTTTTTTCTGCAGGCATATCAGCAGAGACGCTTCTGGATTTGCCAAAAGACACGAGTGAACATCCAGTTCTGGTTGTGCCGTCAGCATTATGTTTGTCAGATACAGAGCGGGAAACTCTTAAGAAATATATGAAAGCTGGCGGGAAAATCATTGCCACAGGAGCTTGTGGATTGTATGATGGCAATGGAGAAAAATCGAAATTTCCTTTTCTTTCAAACTATGGCACGGATATTGTTTTTTCTGAACCGGAAAGAAAAGACGACTTTTGGGATGGAAACTGGCAGACTGAGACAAAATGCCAAGCTTGTGGCAATGCAGCGCAGTGGTACGAACTGGATACTAATTTATTATGGCATCCTATGCGTTTGCAAGATGAAAATTCCCCTGATTTGTGCGATAAGGTGAAGGAATTCACAGCAGCAGCACCGGTGGAAGTGATTAATGCTGAAGGTTATTTAACTGCTTTGCATAGCTCAAATATAGAGGATGAAACGCTTGTTGTACAAATGCTTTCAGCTGAATACGATGTGGAAATAGATAAAGAACTTGACGCAAAGCGAAAACACAGAAGCCGGGTAAACCTTATTACAGGAGTCAAACCGAAAAATGTTACTCGAAATATTGTCTTAGCTTTGAATGTTGATGTAGAAAATATAAAAGTATTCACACCTTTCAACGAGAATAGTGAAGTCAAAATAAGTCATGAGGCATCACAATTGAATGTTGCTTTGCCGGAAGATTGTTCTTATGTAGTGTGCAAAATTTCGTTAACAAATCCAAATAAAACTTTAAACTTTTAGAAGGGAATTATGATCAAAAAAATATTTATTATCGTATTAGCTATAATTGGAAGTTGGGAAATTGCGACAGCGAAGAATTTATTATTCAACGGTGATTTTGAAAAAATAGACAAGAAAGGCAATATTGTCAAGTGGAAAAATTATTATATAAAAAGAAGCTATCCTAAACCTTATGTAGACAGTTTTGGTAAAGGGAAGAGTTGTTTGCATATTATTCCTGACGGCAAAGATATAAAAGGAAATAAGCGCGGTGGTTTTATATGCCGTAAAGAAAGCCCTATCGTCCCTGGTAAAACTTATACTTTGTCTTTTTTTGCGAAATCGCCCAATAAAGGCCAAATATTAAAAACTTATTTTTATACTTACTCAGCCACCAAACCTCATTATTATAAGACAAAATTATTTTCTCTGACAAAAAACTGGAGAAAATACACCTTTACTAATACTTTTCCTAATGTAAAAGAATGGAAAAACAGAAAAGTTTATATCATGTTTAATCTTACCGAAGGAGAGGCCTTTATTGATAATGCAGCTTTAAACGTGGAGACAAAAGATGTTCCGCCATATCTTAGGGACAGTGCATTGATAAAGAAAAATAATATCAATATGCTAGAAAATCCCGGTTTTGAGATGGGGTGGCAGGGATGGTATGCGAGTTCTTATAGAAATCGTAGAGATTATTATACAGGGAAAGATGAGCGAAAAGTTACATTTGATGATAAGAATTATGTTCATGGTACTAAATCTTTAAAATTATCACCGTTTAGCAATATAATTAGCAAACGTCAACGTTTTATTCCCGGAGAAAAATATACTTGTTCTTTTTATGCGAAAAGTGGAGATAATATTGGCAGGAAAAGACTTATAGTGTACGTGATTACCCCAAAATGGAAAAGAGAAGCTCTTGAGTTGCGTAAAAAAGGAGCTTTGACAAATAAGTGGAAACGTTACTCATTTTCTTTCACAGCCCCTAATCATGGTTCATCACTCTTAAATAGCTTTTACGTTCGGCTGGATAATTATAATTGTTTCTTATGGCTGGATTCCATTAAATTAGAAAAAGGTGAGCTTAGCGACTATGATTTTACACCTCAGATTGGCTTTAAAGTAGCAGGTCAATATTCTGTTCTCAAGCTTAATGCAGAGTCAAAACTAGACGTGATTTTACAGGTTAATGAAAAAATCAATAAAAAATTATTGTTAAAACTTGTCGGTTCCAATATTTATGGAAAAAATATTTGGGAACGCGTTATCCCGCTTAAAGGCTTAAATAAAGGACTTACATCGCTGGATGTAAACATCAAGAATCAAGAAAAAGGTGTTATTGGAGTAAGGGCAATTTTACTTAATACATCTGGCAGAGAAATTAGCAAAGGCTTTTGGCGTTATTGGGTAATAGATAACAAAAAAGTTGTCCTTAATCCACTTTTTGGCTATGAAAACCGTGTCGCAGTTTATCCTGTCTGGGCAGTTAAAAAGGTAGAAAAAATATTCAGTCTAATGGGAGCAGGTTTTCACCGTAATTTTCTTTGGCCAGAAAAATACTCTCCGCTAAATCCGACAGATCCTAAAGTTCTTAAGTATCTTCGCAATAAACATTCCTTGATTATAAAGAGTGGACGCAAAGTTAATATGACCACTATAGGTTATTTATACAAAGATTCGCTTCTTTCTCACTATAATAAAAAATATGGGACTGAAGTTTGTAAGTTAACTCCTGCCGAATTCAACAAGGAGCTTGAGAAGTGGACCGATGGCTTCGCAAAAATTATCCAGACAACATCGCCTGTTATAACTCACTATGAAATACAGAATGAAATAAACTTGCATCGCATAAAAAAGTTTAAAAGTGCTCCCTCAGACGGACATGTTATAATGACCCCTGAACGCTATGTGAAAATGCTTAAGAAGGCAAGAGAAACTATTGCGAAATTTGCTCCTCAATCCAAGATAGGAATAAACCTTTGCCGCATAGATATGCCTTATTTGCGCAAGCTGGTCAATGCAGAAGCTCTAAAATATATTGACTTTTTCAGTTTTCATTCCTATCAAGGAACTCCTGAATCTCCCCCTGTAATCAAACAAATAGCCGAATTGAAAAAATTCTTAAGTCACTATCGTCAGAATATTCCCATTTTCAATAGTGAACAATATTTCGGTGTTCGTAGTTATCTGAATGTTTGGAGTGAATACGGAAAGGTTTATTATTCGGACAATGAAGATGATTTTGTGGGACGTATAATACAAAATTATTTACATCATGCAGCCGCGGGAGTTCCTTTTGCGTTGTTTGCTTTTACGGATACAGCATTTATGCTAGGCAACTCGAACTCCATTTACTATTATTATACTGCAGGCGCGTATCGTAATTTGAGTCAATTACTTATGGGGGTAAAAGACGGAGAAAATCTCAATTTAAATGAAGCTTTGCGTTCCTTTATTTTTGAACGTGAGGATGGTAAAAAAATAGTTTCATTTAATACGAAGGAATATGGTAAAGTTGGAAAGGTTCTTCGCTCAAGGCTTTGGAGTGAAGTTTTGGATATTAACGGTAACCGTATCGAAACAAAAGAAATAAAATTGCAATATTTAACGTGTTACGCAGTTTATCCTCCTGAAGTTTCCAAAGAAAAAGCTATTGCGGACTTGAAAAATCTCAATTTTCTGGGTTTAAGCTCTCCATTTGAAACGAAATTATTATTAGCTAAGGATGGGAATGTCAAATTATCAAGTATTAATATTACCGGCAAACCCCAATCTGTGAAATTAACATTCGAAAGTTTACCGGAAAATTGGAAAACTATTGTTCCAGTATTAATGAAAAATATTGTTGCCGAAGGAAAGGTTGAAAAATTCCTTGGTAAACTCTCAGTCAACCGTGACTGGCGCAAGACATATATAATCAAATACGCTGAAGAGTACCCTGATGGTTTCGATAGAAAAATCAGGAAACTACCTTCCCTTGATATCAATAAGGTCAAAAACGTAGTAGTTGACGGCAAGCTTGATGATTGGAAAAAAGCTCGGTGGCTGAAACTTGATAAGCGTAATTTGAGTAAAGATTTTTCCCGAGGGAAAAGCCCCTGCAAGGGAGATGATGATTTAAGCGCGAAGCTTGCCTTAGGCTGGGATAACGAAAACTTTTATATTGCCCTGAAAGTTCATGACAATATTTTGAATCCTATATCCAAACATGAAAATTACTTATTTAATAAAGACTCGGTTCAAGTATATTTTGATCTTAAGAATGATAATGCCGACCCTGTTTTTAAGGCCTACGATTTTAATGACGTTTTCTATCAAATAGGTTTTCATAAAGGAGTCAAACAGCCATTGGCATTCCTCGAAAAAAATCCGGCTGGACGTTATATAGGTGCAGGCAATCAGACTAAAGGAATCGATTCTGATGTGAAAATTGCCTACACAAAAACTAATAACGGATATATTTACGAGATAGCATTCCCCGAAGCGACCTTGCCGTTTCTTAAATTTCTACCTGGCAGTGAATTTGCGCTCGATATCCTCATAAACGATAATGATGGCAAAGGCCGTAAGCAAGGCTTGACTTTCAGTTCTGTCGGCAATGAACCTCATGGCAGTTCTTTTACCTGGAAAGCCGTTAGATTGTATTGAGAAGGTTTTTCGCGTGGCTTGTAAATGTATTTTTCTGGAATTAAGCTTGAAATTAAACTTATAAGATGATAATTTAAGTTAAACAAATTTTATTTAAAAAGGTGGTGTTTAATGATGTTATTACGGAGCTTTTTCGGGGCTATTTTATTGTTCACAGGAATGAATCTTGTTGCGGAAGTAGTTGTGAAACAAGAGAATAAGCAGTGGAAAATTACTGGCGAAAATTATAGCGCTACTATCGGCAAAGCCGGATATTTGCGCAGTGTAAAGGTTAAGGATAAAGAATTTTTGTCCAGCTCCAAAAAAATTCCTGGCGGCGCGTATTTGTGTCATAAAAAAGGAGTTAAAAAACCACGGGTTTTAAAGCTGACGGATGCTAATACTTTGACTGGTGAAAACGATTACGCACAAATAACTTACAAATTTGCTCCGAAAAAAATAACAGTTACTATAACTAACCGCAAAATAAAAAATACGCTTTATATGATTATCAATAATGCGGTTAAAAAAGTCAATTACAGTCATAGTGCCAAAGCTGTTCCGACAGTAGCCACAGTACCGGCTAAAGCAGGTTGTCGTGTTACTCGTTGGTTTAATGGCGACGCGACCCTTGATATTATTGGTTCGGATTCTATATGGGGACCATGGAATGGTCATCAGGTGTGGCAGGTTCGCCTTAAGCCTGAGCAAAAAAGAACTATTGAATTTGTGCCGGGAGCTGTTTCGGACATAAAAAAAAACGTTAAATTAGTTGAGAACGTTACTGAAAAGTTTATTTACAGCTCTTCAAGCACTCCGCAACAGATTCCAATTTGCATGATTGGCGACAGTATCACTTGGGCGGGGAAGGGCGATTACTGGCGTAAATATTTGTTGGAATTGTTCCCACGCCTTGCTTTTGTCGGAACTCATAGTGCCGTGCTGGGTTACAGTCACGCTGGCGAAGGCGGCAATAGTACGGGCAGGGTTTTAGGACGAATCAAAGAAATTCCTGATTGCCCTTATTATTCATTGCTTATTGGAACTAATGATACTGGGGTAAAAGATAAAGCCAAGTCCCCGGCGCGCGCAAAACGCACCGCGAAACGCATTCAGAAAATTGTCTTGGAGTTGCTGAAAAAGAAAGGTGTAAAAAAAGTTTTTCTGTGCAGCATTTTGCCTTGCCATACCAGCAATCCCTTACGTGATTCAACAAATTCAGCGACTAATGTCATACTAAGAAAAGAGTTTTCTTCAGTTTTTCCAAAAGACAAAGTTGTTTGGATAGAATTTGAAAAACCGATTCGTGCAATTAAAAACTGGGCGCCGAAAATCAAGCTCCATCCCACCTTGGAAGGATATAAAATTATCGCGAAAATTCATGCCGATAAAATTGCGAAAACGCTTGGCGTAAAAAATATGGCGGCAAAAGCTGTCGCCAAGCCTGGAACAGGCGTGCGGATAAATAATTTATTGGACGCAAAAACAAATTCCACAAGAAATCCGGTGATTGCCGGATGGTATACGCTTTCTTTTTCTGTTAAAAGCGCGTCAGGAAAAGCGTCAGTTATTTTATCTGGAGAAGGTACTTTCAAGAAAACATTTAAAGTTGCCGCCTCTGATAAAGGCAAACGCTTAAATTTCAATTTTTTTACCGGCTATGAAGGTTATGGATACAATCGTTCAAGTATGACTATAAAAATTCAGGGGTGTAAGATTGATAAAGTACTCCTGGAAAAACGTCGTCCATCCGGTAAAGCATCTGTATACGGTAAAGCTATTTATATCGACAGCAAATCCAAGCCAGTCTCTGGTGAATTAATCGAAAGTGCAAAGTAGATACTAGCGATTATTTTTTCGGAATTGACGCGGAGTGATATTATATACCCGGCGGAACTGCCGGGTTAGATAGTTGGAATCATGAAAACCGCATTGGACAGCTATTTCACTTAGACCAGACTCAGTTTCAATTAATAATTCCGCGGCTTTTTGCAGACGTATGCGGATTAAATAGTCTATCGGTGAATAACCGGTGGCGTTCTTGAAAGCTGCGATTAAAGAACTTTTCGACATGCCAGCGACTTTGGTCAGCTGGGTGATATTCCAATCCTTTTGATATTGTGTTTCCAGCCTGCCGATGATTTTACCTATGCGGTAAAGCGTCTGGGCTTGTGGAATATCCACCTTGGAATATTGTCTTGAAAAAAATACCATTAACTCCAGCAGCATACCTAATATGAGAGTGTCATGCCCCGGCAACTGTTGTTCCTGCTCGTTGCGTATTTTATTGACGATTGTTTCAACATGCGCGAGTGAACGCCGGCTGATACGCAAACGGCTTTTAAAACGATGCCGTCTCCGGTAAGCTGGTTCCAGCAAAAACATTGCGTTATACCCGGCGTCGCCCTGAAGGTTTCTGAAAGAATGCTGCAAACGGCGGCTGTCATACATGATATTATGCATAGTCAATCCATGCCGTTCTTTAAAATAATGTTTAGTTTTGCCCTGAAAAACAAAAATGTCTCCAGCCGAAACCGGATAATCAATTCCATCAATCGAGTGCGTGCCGTAGCCCTCGGAGATAATCACCAATTCCGCGAAATCATGCCAATGTTCCACGTCTGTCAAATCGCCCGGGTGCTGGTGGTGGTGATCACCAAGAATGCTCCGCAAAGTTATTGGATAGGTATTCTCTTTGAAAAAGTCCTTACTTAACGCTTGTATCGCTTTCATGTTTTATCTTTTGGAATATTGTGCTATTTTTTAATAATATTGTTAAGGTTTTATCAAAAGTCAAGTGATATTCTAAATATATAATTTAACCTGCTATTAAAAAGGAGATATTACTATGGCTGGTACATTTAGATTTTCGTTTGGTCCTTGGAACATTCACGAAGGCGCAGATCCGTTTGGTCCTGAAGTTCGTGAGTCAATCGCATTTAATGACAAACTTCAAACTTATAAAGATCTTGGTTTTGACGGTGTGCAATTCCATGATGATGATGCAGTTCCGGGAATGAATGATTTGAGCCCGGCGCAAATCATCACAGAAGCTTCAGCGGTAAAAGCTAAGCTTGACGACAAAGGTTTGGTAGCTGAATTTGTAGCACCACGCATGTGGGAAGACCCTCGCACTATCGACGGTGGTTATACTAATAACGATCCTAAATTGCGTGAATATGCTATTGAACGCAGCAAACGTACGATTGATATTGCCAAAGCTTTGGGAACTAATAATATCGTCCTGTGGCTGGCGCGTGAAGGCACATATATTCGTGAAGCTAAAGATTCTGTATGGGCGGCTGAAAAAATCGCCGAAGCAATGCAGATTATGTTGGACTATGATCCGGATATTCGCATTATGATCGAAGCCAAACCTAATGAGCCAATGGATCATACTTATATTCCTACTACTGGTCACGCTATTGGTTTAGGTCTTATGACTACAGATCACAAACGTGTTGGAGCACTTATCGAATCCGCTCACGCTATCCTCGCCGGACTCGATCCGTCTGATGAAATGGGATATGCTTTAGCTCACAAAAAGCTTTGGAGTGTTCATTTGAATGACCAGAATGGTTTGAAGTTTGACCAGGACAAAACTTTTGGCGGAGTTGATTTGCGTCGCGCCTTGAATCAGGTTCGTATTCTTGATGAACATGGTTTTGGAAATAACGGAGAATGGGTCGGTCTGGATGTAAAAGCCATGCGTTCCCAGAAAGCGGATGTTGCCTGTAAACATCTTTCCAACAGTAAAGATATTTTCCTCAAGCTGCTCGCGATCAGTCGCAGTCTTGATAATTCTAAGATCGCACAGCTTCGTGCTGAAAGAGACTACGAAGAGTTAGAGATGTACATAATTAATTCATTGCTGAATGGTTAATTAGATCATTTTGCAATCAATACAGGTAATGGGATTTTGTTCCATTACCTGTTTTTGTGCTAAAAAGATATATTTTTTCAAAGAAAAATAGTTTTTATCAGTTGACTCTATCTTTTTTAGCAGTTATCTTAATATTATTAAATATTTTTTAACAAAACTGGAGGTACATAGATGAAACGCAAACTTAGAATGGGCATGGTCGGCGGCGGTCCCGGAGCTTTTATCGGCGAAGTTCACCGCAAAGCGGCACGCATGGATGGAAAAATTGAAATCGTAGCTGGTGCTTTTGACATTGATCCTGCTAAAAGCAAACAAATGGGTGAAGAGCTTAATCTCGATCCTTCCCGTGTTTACAGTGATTTTAATGAAATGATTGCTAATGAAACATCGCTTCCAGTGGACGAACGTATTGATCTGGTTGCTGTTACTACTCCTAATAACTGGCATTTCCCTATTGCGAAGGCATTTCTCGAAGCCGGATTCAATGTCATGTGCGAAAAACCTATGACCATGACTGTGGAAGAAGCTGTTGAACTTGAAAAAATAGTTAAGACATCTGGAAAAACTTTTGGTTTAATGCATACTTACAGCGGTTATCCAATGGTTAAACTGGCTAAAGATTTAGTCAAACAGGGTGACATCGGTAAAGTCAGAAAAGTTGTCGTCCAGTATGCGCAGGGCTGGCTCGCCAAGGCTATTGAAAAAGACGGTCAGATGCAGGCTTCATGGCGCACCGACCCGAAACAAAGCGGTGCTGCTGGTTGTGTAGGTGATATTGGTACACACGCCGCGAATCTGGCTGAATACATTACTGGTTCTAAAATTACTGAAATTTGCGCTGATTTGACATCATTTGTTGATGGGCGATTGTTAGACGATGACGGCAACTGTCTGCTCAAAATGGAGAACAGCATCAAGGGTGTTCTGCATTGCAGTCAAATATCTGTTGGCGAAGAAAACGGCTTGAAAATATGGGTTTACGGCACAGAAGGCGGATTGGAATGGTATCAGGAACATCCGAACCAATTGTTAGTCAAACCAATGGACAAGCCAACTGAGATATGGAGCCGCGGTAACGATTATGTTAACGCGAGAAGCGAAGCCGCCGCACGCAATACCCGTGTTCCCGCTGGACATCCTGAAGGTTATCTGGAATCTTTTGCTAATCATTACTCAAATTTCGCGGATACAATTTTGGCGTTAGAAGCTGGAGAAACTCCAGACGCGGTAATGCTTGATTTTCCGGATGTAGCTGATGGTGTTGACGGCATGAATTTCATTGAAAAAGTCGTCGAAAGCGCGCAATCAGATCAAAAGTGGACTAAGTTATAAAAAAAGTAATCAGTTATTAGTAAAAGAAAAACTGATTACTAGTAACTGACAACTTTTAAAAAGGATTTTCTAGTATGCGAATTGATTTTACTTATCCGGATGGCAAAAACAAGGCTTTAACTTTCAGCTATGATGACGGAGTGGTTGAAGATCGGCAGTTAGTTGAGATTTTTAATAAATATAAAGTAAAAGGAACTTTTCATATAAATTCCGGCTTGCTGGATAAAGGAAATCATATTGCCGCATCTGAAGTCGCGGGACTTTATGAAGGTCATGAAGTCTCGTGTCATTCGGAGACGCATCCTTTTCTGGAAACCATGAGTAAAGAGTCCGTAGTCGCGGAAATTCTGGAAGATCGTAGAAATCTGGAAGCTTTGACCGGATATCCAGTGGTTGGATTGTCCTATCCTTTCGGCACATATAATTCACAAGTACTGGATATATTGAAGTCTTTGGGAATAGTTTATTCTAGAACCACTAAAGCAACAGGTAATTTTGCTTTGCCGGATAATTTTCTTGAATGGCATCCGACTTGTCATCATAATCACGATATTATGAAAAAGGCTGAAGTTTTTGAGAAAGCATATAGAAGCTTATGCTTGTTTTATGTCTGGGGACATAGCTATGAGTTTGCACGTAATGATAATTGGGATTTAATTGAAAATTTCTGTGCGAAAGTGAGCGGTAACGATACAGTTTGGTACGCTACTAATATTGAAATATATGAATACTTGACTGCATTGAAACAAATTCAATTTTCTGTAGACCGGAAACTTGTGAGAAATTTAAGTTCTCAAACAATATGGTTTAAGGCGGATGGAGAATTAATAAAACTTGAATCGGGCAAATTAATAAATTTAAAATAAGGAGTTTTACAATGGGTAGACCTGTAACAATGTTCACTGGACAATGGGCTGATATGCCATTGAAGGAATTAGCGAAAAAAGCCGCAAGTTGGGGCTATAATGGTTTGGAGCTGGCATGCTGGGGTGATCATTTCGACGTGGAAAAAGGCGCGAAAGATCTGGCGTACTGTGAACAGCAAAAAGCTATTTTAGCTGAAAACGGCTTAAAGGTATGGTCAATAAGTAACCATTTAGCGGGACAATTGATTTGCGATTTAAATAACGATTCGCGTTCAGATATGTTTGCTCCTCCTGAATTAGCCGGCGATGCCGAAGGTAAGCGCCAGTGGGCTATTCAACAAATGAAATATTCTGCACAAGCCGCTAAGAATATGGGAGTAAAAGTTGTCAATGGTTTTACTGGTTCATCAATTTGGCACATGCTTTACAGTTTCCCGCCAGCCAGCGAAGAAATGCTTAATGACGGCTTCAAATTTTTCGCCGACACGTTCAATCCGATTCTGGATGTTTTTGCTGAATGCGGCGTGAAGTTCGCTTTGGAAGTTCATCCGACAGAAATTGCTTTTGACATAATTACCGCCAAGCGTGCTCTGGACGCTATTGATAATCGTCCTGAATTCGGATTTAATTTTGACCCGAGTCATTTGTTATGGCAAATGGTTTGCCCGGTGAAATTCTTGCAGGAATTTCCTGACCGTATCTACCATGTTCACATGAAAGACGCAGCCTTGCAGTTAGATGGCAGAACAGGTATTTTAGCTTCACATCTTGATTTTGGTCAACCCGGCAGAGGTTGGGATTTTCGTAGTCTCGGACATGGTGATGTGGATTTCGAAAACATCATCCGCGAACTTAATCGCATAGGCTATACCGGCCCATTGTCAGTTGAATGGGAAGACTGCGGCATGGAGCGCGAATTTGGCGCGCAAGAAGCCTGTGATTTTGTCAAGAAAGTTGATTTTGCACCATCAAACCTGCAGTTTGACGCAGCCTTTGATAACTAGACGCATTTTAAATACAAACACCGCACCGGGTATTCGGTGCGGTGTTTTTTTATAACCGGTCAGTAGTTTTCTAGTGAAAAAAATTAACGTTTTACTATTTTTGCTTTTTTAACTTATTTATCTATTGACAAAACAAGTGTATCAATGTATAATACAAGTGTATCATAAAAAGGGTCAACTGTTTCATATTTGTGGGTTTTACTTATGGAAGATAAGTTTAAAGAAGTTTTATTAATAATCAATGATGCTGGATTTATAAGCATTAAGGATCTGACGGCGATTCTCGGCGTGACCCGATCTACTACCGATAGGTATTTAAAACGCCTTGAGGAGCTGAAAAAAATAAAACGAGTGCAAGGCGGAGCTATGCCGTTGCAGGGGGATTTTTCATTTTGTCCATCCTGGTATTACCAGAATGATGATCCTTATTATCAGGAAAAAACTGCTCTGGGTAAAAAAGCTGCTGAACTTATTGATGATATGGAATGCGTTTTCCTTGGTGGCGGAAGCAATATATTGCATTTGGCCAAAAGTCTTCTCGACCGGAAAATATGCGTGGTAACTAATTCCTTGCCTGTTGCTTTGTTGCTTGCCGGGACTCATAATGAAGTTAATGTGGTTGGAGCCGTTCCGATAAGTGAAGAAGGCATACTTATAGGTAATTCGGATAGTGATCTTGCTATTCAAAAAGCATTTATTGCGCCTGGTAGTTTGGATAAGGATGGCTTTTGCAATCGGAGGCAATTGATAGTTGAATTTGAAAAGAAATTTATGGATAAGGCAGCGGAAGTTATTGCTATTGTCGATTTCGAAAAGTTTCGAATGACATCACCGTTCAAGATTTGTTCTTATGCGGAAGTTAGTGGCGTTGTAGCTCCGATTTCCACACCAGGCAGCTATAAAAAAATATTTACAGACAACAATGTGAGGGAGTATTATGTGTAAAAAGTTTAGTATGTGTAAAAGATTTACACTCATTGAATTGCTCGTTGTGATTGCTATTATTGCAATCCTTGCGGGTATGTTACTACCAGCGCTTGGAAAAGCAAGGATGACTGCTCAGAAAATATCCTGTGCCGCTAACATGAAGCAGATCGGCGTTGGAACTCAATTTTACTTGGGTGACTATGATGACTGGATTCCTTTTGCACAGTATAACGGTAGTTACACAGCTAAGGAGGCTGGTGGTGCGTGGTCTTCCATGCTGGCTAATTATTTAAACATACCAACTTATGTAGATGGAAATGGCAAGTTCCTTGGTAAATCCTGGCCTGGCTTGAATGCCCCTTGTATTTTTACATGCCCGCTTCATAAACTTGACTATCCTAATTATGCTCCAGTATCTTATGCACCGAATTTATTGCTTGCCCTCGCGGCTTCTAAAATTTCATCTTCCCCTGATTATCGGCGCTCAAAGAGTTCCAGGGTTAAGAATCCTTCAACGAAAATATGGCTTGTTGAGTCAGTTATAGGCGATTATGTAAACCCTAGTCAGATGGGCACAGCTGTTGGCGGAAGGGTTAATGGGTTTATTGACATTTATCGGCACAATGGTGGGAATGCACTGTTTTTTGACGCTCATGTTGAATTTTTGAACTCGAGTAATTTAGTGAGGGAGTGCGCTGAGTTGTACACTCCAAAGTCTATGTTTGAACCTTATAATTGTGCTCGATTTTAATAAAATGTTTGAGTATTAATTAAAAAAATAACCAAAATAGAATCCGAAAATTATTTCATGGGTTCAAGGAATTATTAATGTTAAAGTATCTAAAGCATACCTGTTCGCTGTTGTTGATCTTAAATTCATTTTTTCTGTTTGCTTTTTCTGGAAAGTTAGAAGCCGCTCAAATAAAGTTTGTTCCCAAAGTAGCCAACACTCAACATGATAAAATGGAAATGAAAAAATCTCAGCCGCGAGAAGGTTTTATTGAGATGCCATTTGTTGAGTCAAACCCTGAGCCCGTGGCATATGGAATCGAAAAAGACATGGGCTTTATGCTTTTTCAGCGCCCAATTATGGACATGGTTTATCCAAACTCAAATCCTTTGCCTGAAGAAAGGATTTCAGGCTTGAGTGGATTTGCGACACAAGGTGAATTTGAGCCCGTGTCTTTCAGTCTTTATCCGTTTAAAAAATTGAAAAATCTTAGAGTGAGGATAGGCTCCTTAAAAAATGATGCCGATGATACTCTCAAAGCGAATATTGACGTATGGCTTTTGACATACGACAACGTGAGATATCCCCGATATTCCTCTAAGACTTGGCGGAGAATGCCGGAACTTTTGGAAAACGTGACAGTTCATACTGCGCCAGCAAAGGAATGTCAACGCTATTGGCTGAGAGTTAAAGTCCCCAAAAATGCAAAAGGCGGAATTTATCATGGTAATGTTTTTATTTCACATGATAGTTTTGACAAATCCATCTCGTTGCCGATAAAATTCAGAGTGTTGCCTTTTAGACTTTTAAAAGATCCGAAAAAGCATTACAGCGCATATAATTATAACATGAGCAGGGAAATTGATGACCGTACAGGACGTTTGAGCAGGAAAGCCCAAAAATATGGAAAGAAATGGATAGGCAAAGCTGCTCAAAATGAATATAAAGCAATGGTTGATTATGGGCTTGACGTGGCTCCGACTATTTACTTGAGATATGATAAGAAAAAGAAAGAATTTTATATTCCTAATGGAAATGCACAGATGAAAGATATTCTTGCCGCTGGTTTGAAAGGACCTATTCCGCTCGTCGTGGAGAGCATGCAAGCTATATATTATCGACATACTGGCAAAAGATTGGGAAGTCATTCCATGGTTCCTGTCATGCCTCCGGTAGCTTTGTACGAGCAATTGACGAAAATGACTATAAAATTCGAACAGGAACGCAAAGCTAAAGGTTGGCCGGAGTTTATCTATGTCCCATTGGACGAGGTGGCGGCGAATTCTAGAGAGTTTGGGGTAAATGTTTACAAAGCTTTTAAAGAAGCCGGCGTAAGGGTTTATGCTACAAAAAATCCAAAGAGCTCCGATGCTATATATTATGCGCCTTATGTTGATTTTTGGTGTTCTCAGCCGTATTTCACTCCTTACGAAGAAGTTATAAAATCAAAAAAACATGGCTATTGGAGTTATCCCAACCACAATCTAAATGAAAATAGAGTAACTGGTGTTAGGTGCAAAGGTGGCAGAATGACCTATGGCTATGGCTATTGGAAATCTGGCTTTACTATGCTTATACCTTGGATATGGCGCAGTTACGATACTGATCATTTTTCGAGACATGCGGCTTGTGGAAATCAGTTTGACAAAGATGGTAATATGATGCCTGCTGCTTACTGGGAGTGTTTCCGCGAGGGCGTTGACGATGCAAAATATATTTATACATTACAAACTGCCATTGTTCAAAGAGAGGGCTCTAGCGATCCGGTTTGTCGAAAAGCGGTAAAAAATGGAACAGAGCTTCTTCTGCAAATATGGAATTCGATTGACGTTCAGGAAAAGTACTTGAATAGAAATATGTGGCCATCGGAGGAATTCAATGCAAGCAGATGGCGAATGGCAATGGCTATTATGGAGTTGAAAAAATATCCGGTCCTGAACAACAAAGTTTCTCCTTCTGTTATTGTAGATTTTAGGAAAAAACGTAAAAAAGAAAGCTTGGATGAGCTTTTTGCCGGACATAAAAGATTGGGGAATCTCGAAGTGAAAAGCCTTGGTGGTGTTGACTTTTTTAAATGGAAAGCTATTACAAAGGAAGTACAAAAGGGCAGAGGAATCAAGCGCAGAAAGAAAGGTGCAAAATCGCTTCTTTTTGAAGTGACTGTTGATCATAAAAGTGATGGAGGTGGCGAAAAAGTACATTATCCCATAGGCTGGCCGAGAATTGCAATTTCTTTTCCAGGCAAGGGCCTTGATTTGACAAAATATGATTATTTGACACTTTGGGTTATGGTTGACTCGGACCGAGACGAGAATGCTGATGATTTTTCTCCTTTGTATATAGCGTTCAGTTCCTATTTTAAAAAGAGGACACTTTATTTGCAGACAATAATCAATAACACTGAACAGCGAGTTTGGAAATCTGTTATCATTCCTTTAAAAGAAGTGATTAATGAACAGGGAAATAAAAAAGCATGGAGTTCGATAACAGCCATCGCTTTGGGGATTTGTGAAATTAAATATAAACATGGGCAGAAGTTAAAATTTTATTTAGATGAAATATCTCTTATAAAATTCAAAACCCCTGTAATAAGCTCCATAGATGCACAACATAATCTTATATTGCCACGCAAAAATCTAATTTTTGGTTGCAATTTGATGGGAGTGTTAAGCAGTAATAAAGGAAAGTACGAAATAAAGGCTTTGGTTTGTGATGAAAAAGGGAATGTTATTTTGGAAAAGAACTACCCTCTGGCAGAAAATGTCAAAGTCTGTTTTGACGGAACCAAGCTGACGCCAGGGAACTATATGTTAAAAGTGATTATTGTTGATTCAAATGGACAAGTGTGCTCAAGTAAAAACATGCGCTTGAGAGCGGCTTCAGGACCATTTTATAAATAAAGGTGGGAAGTGTTCTCAAAGTAGTCGGCGGTGTAGCCTTTGATGCCTCTGACGATTGTATCCTGTTTATAGTCGCTCTGTGTTAGTTTATGGCTAAACTCGGCACTACTGTTCTTTTTTCTCAATGATTTATTGAAAAGTGTTTGACAAAATTAACTTGAGAGTGTCAATTATTACTTTGTTAATTTAGTAAACAAAGTAGAACAGTTCAAGCTTAAATAAAGGAGCATATCATGAGCGTTCCGTTTAAAATCGATTTAGAAGGTAAAGTCGCGGTAGTAACTGGCGGCGGTGGTGTTTTGTGTGGTGGAATGGCTAAAGCTTTAGCAGAGTGTGGCGCAAAAGTCGCGATTCTCGATCTGCGCAAAGAAAGCGCGGACAAAGTAGCGGCGGAAATTACTGCTGCAGGTGGCGAAGCTATGGGCGTAGCCGCGAATGTATTGGAATACGACAGTTTGCGTGAAGCTGAAAAAACAGTCAAAGAAGCTTATGGTACATGCGACATTTTGATTAATGGAGCAGGAGGCAATCATCCTAAAGGCACTACTTCAAAAGAATATCTCTTTAAAGAAGATTTAAAGGAAAAAGTCGAAGGTTTAACCACTTTCTTTGATCTTGATCCTGCTGGTGTCGGATTTGTTTTCAACCTTAACTTCTTAGGTACATTATTGCCGACTCAAGTTTTTTGTCGTGATATGGCTGAAAAAGATGGTGGTGTAGTCCTCAATATTTCTTCAATGAACGCTTTCACACCATTGACCAAAATTCCTGCTTACAGTGGCGCAAAAGCCGCGATCAGTAACTTTACAGCCTGGTTGGCAGTGCACATGTCCAAAGTAAATATCCGTGTCAACGCGATTGCGCCTGGATTTTTCCTGACCGACCAAAACCGCGCTCTTTTAACCAACGAAGATGGTTCATTAACTGCTCGTGGCGAAACAATTATTTCACAAACTCCAATGGGTAAATTTGGTGAAGTTGAAGATTTGCTTGGTACTTTATTATGGTTAGTTGATAATAAAGCTGCTGGTTTTGTCAACGGAACAGTTATTCCGGTTGATGGAGCTTTTTCAGCGTTTTCTGGAGTTTAAAAGAAAAAAAGCCGGATGTAACGGCTCCGTGATCCAACGGCGGAAAGCGTTGGTCGCCCGTCTTCAACGGGCGAAACTCAAGCCCTCCATAGCTTTAGCGATGGAGGGCGCATTAGACCAATGCCTCACTCGAAAAGTGAGGCTTTTTTTTAATAGCGTAGCTGATTTTTAAAAAAAGAAGCGAACGTTCGAGTACCTCATAAGCCGGGCTGTACGGCGAATTATAAATCAACCAGTTCAAGGCTTTCCGGTTCGCCGTAGATTGTGACTGTATCCAGACTTTTTAAACGGGTTTTGCCGCGGGGCATTATGAATTTATTGTGTCTGCGAATAGATAAAATCAGGATGTCGTCCGGCAGTTGCAGTTCGGAAATCAAGACTCCTTCATAAGGTGAATTTTCGCACAAATCAATATCACGTATTCGGGCGGTAACATCCGTATCAGGGTTGAACTCAATTGGCGGTTTCGAATGCGGCTTGGCTGGTCGGCTTAAATTTAATAATTTAGCAACGTAATTCAAAGATTTTCCCTGTAGTAATACTGAACTCAATACGATGAAAAAAACCAGATCAAAAATCCTTACGGCATTGGGGAACTTTGCCATAAGCGGGTAGGTCGCCAGAATAATCGGTACAGCTCCGCGCAAGCCTACCCAGCCCAAAAATATTTTACTTTTTGGTGTATAGTGGCTGCCGATTAAACATAAATAAACAGCTGCTGGACGGGCTATTACCATCAAAAACGCTGCAATCGCCAGACCTTCGAGCATTACGGCGGGGAGTTGTGAAGGGAATACTAGTAAACCCAAAATCAAAAACATCATTATCTGCATTAGCCAAGCAATGCCATCATAAAAGCGTTCCAGGGTTCGCTTGTATCTAAACTCTGAATTGCCCATAAGTAAACCGCACAGGTAAACCGCGAGAAAACCGTTGCCGTACAGCATGTTGGCAGTGCCGAACGTTAACAGAACAAAACTGATTCCCAGTACCGGGTAAAGTCCTTCAAAATTCAACTTTATTCGGCTGAAAATTATGCATGCCAATCGACCTATGCCCAATCCTATCACCACTCCGATAAGCAGTTGGATGAAAAATTTAAACAGCAGAAAACTTACCGAGGAAGAGGCTGGTGACATTATCAGTTCCAGCGTGGCGAGCGTCAGGAAAATAGCCATCGGGTCATTACTGCCGGATTCAAATTCCAGCATCGGAGCCAAGTCTCCCTTGAGCTCAATTGAAGATGATTTGAATATCGTAAATACCGCCGAAGCGTCCGTCGAAGAAATAATTGCCCCGATAAGCATTGCTTCTTTTAAAGATGTTTGAAACGCAAAATGTACAAATAAGGTAACCAGCAGCGCCGTCAGAAATACCCCGACGGTTGCTAAAACAGCTCCATATTTTACGACGGGTTTAATGCTTTTCCACGGAGCGCAGAAGCCGCCGATATAAATAATGAAAGCTAAGGCTACGGTACCGATCTGGTTAGCAAGTTTGGCGTCATCGAAGTCAATAGTACCTAAACCTTCCGAACCAAACAGCATTCCCACTCCCAGAAACATGAGTAGTGCTGGAATCCCGAATCGTCCCGAAAGCTTGCTCGCCATCAAGCTGGCAAAAAGCAATAAGGCGATAAGAAAAAATGGATCAATTTCCCAAAACATAAAACCTCTTAACAAGTTACATAATATCTCGTGTTTTACTATATGTGGAATTGTCCAAAAAACAAGTCCTTACTTCGGTATTTTAGGAATGACGAGGGCGACGTTCGCCTTCTTCTTTTCGATTCTTATATTATCAAAATACGCTACGCCTACCGGCCAATAAATGTATACACGTACTTTCATTTTGCTGGTTTTGGGCATGCGTTTGGTCGGAGTGAAGTCTATTGAAAAAGTTTTCCATTCTTTTGCGTTGCTTTCTTCGGGATTTAACCGGGTTTGGTAGCAATCCGTTAAATGCTTGCGCCGTGGATGCATCATGAAACCTTTTATCCAGACGAACATTCCGCATTTGCCTTTGATATCCACACTCAAAGTATAAGTTTGACCAGGGACAACATCTATTAAATCAGAATCTAATGCCGCCCCCTCGTATGCTCCGATGCAGGCTAACTTATTCTTAGGAATAATCGCCACTGGAGCTTTTGCCGTAGGATTTGTTTTAAGTTTTTTCTGCCACGCAAGACCTTGTTTGCGGTTAACCCTGGAATCAAGTTTCAATACTCGGCCGCGTCCTTTTTCCATCACCCAGAAGCTCGTCAGGTTATCGACCTTTTCCCATTTGTCGGCTCCATCTTTGCCGGTATCAAAATTACCATTAGGCAATAAATTTTCACCCGCGAAAAGACTGATGCCCATAAATAAAAATAATAAAATCAACATATCATAATTCCTTTTACTGTATTAATATTTTAACAAACTTTATACCAAACTCGAACGTTCGCAACTTTAAAAAAATATCGCAAGCTCATTTTTTAAAAGCCTCACTATTCGAGAAATGTATGATTCATTTGCGCGGTAAACCGCTTAAGTTTCGACCGTTGGAGACGGTCGACCAGCGTCTTCCGCCGCTGGACCACGGAGCCGTTACATCCGGCTTTTTTTACTCTTCCGCCGCCAGCGCTTTAAAATATCCGCTTACGCAATCTTGATATTCTGTCGGCACTTTTTCTTTTTGCTGATGTTTGACTGTGAAATTCTGCATTTTTTGCTGTTTAACTTTTTCCTGTCCGGCGTTTATACTTAAAACTAAAGCTATTTTAGCGTTGCGTAAAGCTCCGCCGATTTCTTTTTTGAGTTGTTTGATTTCAACTTCGTTGCCTTTGGTCTGCAAATTTTTCAGTTGCGCCATTTTATTTAAAGCTTTGCGCAGTTCTCCGGTCGGTAATTGGCGTTTGCCCAGTTTCCTCAACAAAGCCTCGGCGCGTTGACGCAATTCGCCTTGTGTGCCAGCTAGACGTTCTTTTATATCGGGATCCTGATCCGGGGTTATTCCGATCAGCCCTTCGTTGCCCACGCCGGATTGTTTACCGCCGCCGGAGGCTCCGCCCTGCGCGTCTTTGGAAGTGTCCTCAACGGTTCCTTTTTCGTAAGGCGATTGCGTCAAACGGGTTGGAGTTTTGCGTCCGCCTTTGCCGGTCGCGGTTTTTTCCACGAACTGCCCCGATGATTTACCGGAACGTCCTTCGCCGGAACGTCCTCCGACTTCGTTATTGTTGGGCAATACATTTCCGGTTATACCTTTCGCCTGCATACTGTCGATATTGCCGTCACTCACGCCCCAACCTAGTCCTTCGTCGCTGGAATAACTGAATGAATTTGTTGAATCCTGGGTGTCATCGCCCATATCGTCCTCGGTCTCAATCAAATCTCCGATAATATCGGTTAATTCAGCGGGCAGGTCAGTCAATGGGATATCCGGTGCTTCCCCGCTTTCCTCAGCATTCCATTTGATGGAATCCTTATTGTCCGCCAACCAGCGGTCGAGGTTCGCGGCTATGGATACTGAACTGTCCATGGCTGTATTTTCAGCCAGAGTAGCGATCTCTATAATCTTTTTCTTTGCGAGAGCCTTGCCTGCTTTTTGCAGTTCCTCGTACATCTCGACGAGTTCATCCGCCATTGCTGAATTGGAAAAATCCTGATTCTGTAACTTGGACAAATCATTGAACGCCGCCTTGAAAAATTTAGACCAATCCAGTTCGCGCGCCGCCATATCGCCAAGAAGTTTTTCTTCCGCATCGCTCCAGTCTTCGGGGTCTTTTTTGTCAATCGCTTCGGTGTCCGTGATAATTTTTTTCTGTTCCTTCATAAATTCGCCGAGCTTGTCGCGAACGTCTTTAAGTTTTTCAAAAAACTCTTTTTCCTGCTCGTCTTCCGCGACAAGTTTTTTGTTTTCCTTTTCCTTGAGCTCTTTCGCCACAATCATTCCGAGCAAAGCTTTTACTTCCTGAATAAGGATACTCTGACCGCTGATAATTAAGTTTATTTCCTGTTCAAGTTTTGTTCTCTTTTGCCTTTTAGGAAGTCGTTTGGAATTAATAATTAATTTTTCCGCGTTGTTGTCGGCGATTTTGCGGATGCGCACGGCAAAATCCTTTTTCAGTTTATTCGCTTTGGCGGTGGCTGAAACTAAAAGCTTTTTGATTTCTTTCTGCCATTTTATCAAACGATAAATTTCCCAGCGGCGTATTTTTTTAGCTCTAATGGAAAGCCAGTTGCGGACTTCCTGTTGTTTTTCAATAGTTTTGAACAGCAATTTATACATATCATTGCCAGTACCTGATGGCATGTTTTCCTTCAGCTTCTTGACTAAATCGACAATGTGTATTGTCAGATTGGATTTACTCGCACCCGTCTGTCCTCGTGCATCAAGAGCCTGTATAGAAACTTCCAGAACAGTATCCACTGAACACATTTCAGGAGTTAATTTTAACATTATCGCTTCCCGGATTTGCCGAAGCGGTGATTTACGGTAATTAAACTGTTTGTAAACTCCTTTACGTCCTTGATTCGAAACGATTATCCGCAAGGCACTCACTCCGTAATCGTCTTCCGCCGTGATATGTACGGGAATGGTTTGTCCCAGTCCAGACTCAATATTATTTTGGCGATTCATGAAGCGCGGCTGCGGCGGCGTATCGTTTTTCGCGCGAAAAGCGCAACGCCAGATGTTCGGATATTTTATTCCATTCTTAGTTATTGCCGCACTGCCAAGCATATCCTTAATCAAGGTAAATGAACAGGGCAATGCTTTAGAATCTTTTCCCCAGAGTATTTCAGCCTTATTACCGTCAAAATTTGTAGCGTTTATGCTAATTTTAGAACCTGCCGGAGCGACTATTTCATTTGTTTTGATGTCGTATGAAACACTTTTTAGCCGCGTATAAGCCGGAGGCGTAACTTTAATGGCGAAATTTTTAAACTTAGGTTTCGGAATTATTTCTATTTTAAATTCCCGTGATGAATCCTTGCCTGATAAAATTTTATAGCTCATACCTTCAATGATATTATTGATTGTAAACGAGGAGGTTCCTCTGCCGCGCATCGGATAAAGAGTGGATGTTCCGGCATTTGTCAGTAAAATCTTTAAATTATTAACTTTTTTATTCGCGCGGAAGGCTTTTGCTCTAACGGACAGGTTTTGCCCGGCGGCAAGCCGTATGTCTCCCGGCAAAACTTTGAACTGTATGAAATTTAACGACGCCACTTGTGTCCATGGATTAGCGAAGCGCACAGCCGCGTTGTAGGCGTAATTATGCATCAATCCCATATATAAAGCTGTAATAATCAAGGCGATAAACAGTATTTTTGAAACACGCTGACAGGCTTTATTATTCCAGATTCCGGACAAGGTCAACTTGGCGCAGCGTTTGTCGGCGGAGGCTATAAATAGTGAGCGCATTTCCTCGGAAATACTTTCATCATCCCGGAAGCAAACCGCATTAATCAATGAATTATCTTTGATTTCATGCAATTCTTCAAGCTTTAGGGCCGCCTGTTTGTCGTTTAAGCGTGATTTATACAAATCAACGCAGAGTTTTACCAGTAAAACTAAATTGCTTATGACGAAGACCACGAGCACAAAAAAGCGTATTTCAGCCGAAAAAGCCGTTAAATTATCTAAAGCAAACAAAGCTGTAAGGACAAAAAGGTTAGCCGCCGCGAGACGACAAAAACTTTTGAACAAAGTCTGTCTGCAATTTATCCGCTTTAATTTATTTAAGCTTCCTGATAAATTTGATGCCATTTTTTTGATCCTTTTTGAAATCAATATTTAATTCAGCTCCCGGCTTTACCGCTTCAAGAGCTTTGACTAAAAACAAACCGCGTATTTTTTCGCTGCCTTTTTGTTTGTGTCGTACCATGATATAACGGCGGTCGATTTTCCATTTTCCGGCAAGATGCCATGACCATATATCCAAATGCCACATCCAGCCGCCCGGCGTATGTTTGTCCGAATGATAATATTTCGCGCGTCGTTTATAAACTAAGGTTTTACAGAATTTTTTGTTGCCACTTAAGGTCAGAATCCAACGGTCGTTGAAAAAATCATTAGCCAGAGGAAATACTTTTTTCAATTCAGCTAAAGCGTCAGAGGGCAAAGCTTCGCCTTTTGATTTTTTCGGAGTCGAGTCCGATAGACCTCCCAAAACATTGCTGTCAGTCAAAATATAAATATCATAATCAGCAGTAAGCAAGTCATCAAAAATAATTTTAGAACCATTTACTTTGCCAAAACGAACAACTTCACGTTCGTTGTCCAAAGCGGTCGCGCTCTGGATTTCCCCCGCGTTTGTCAAGGAAATTGTAATCGGCTTGACTGAGGTTTTGCGGTTAGCAAACTTGATCCTGACAGGATAAACCAGATCGCTCATTTTTTCGCCGACTTTACCCTTTATCTGGCGGGTCAAAAAGATTTTACGCAATCCTTTGCCGGTAAATTTAAATGCTACTGAAACAATATCGCCGCGAACAACTTTGCCGTTAGTCATAACTACTTCGGTGATTAAATTCACAAAAGGATATGTGCCCTCAAGGTACATTTTTTCAATTTTCCCTGCTTCTTTATAAATCCATGGACGATTCATCTTTTGTTCTTTAACTACCTGAGTCAGTGAAATAATATCGCTCAGTAATATTTTCTTTTGATACTTTGCGCCGGTCGGTGTAATAGTCAAAGGGCGAACACCCATTCGCGCGAGTTTTCCTGAAATCCGTTTGCCGTTCGACAATTCAACTTCCGCCTTCTGCCACCGCGCCGCTGAGGCGGGCAGTATCACAAACAAACTAAAAATAATTGTAAAT
>Ga0255410_1019_pt1 | contig 30788 bp, 28 predicted proteins | sample CelNoTSeSYBR01J2_FD_182126 | JGI IMG/M metagenome (GOLD analysis project Ga0255410, IMG submission 182126) | Sediment cell enrichment communities from methane seep in Santa Monica Basin, California, United States - CellEnrichment... | ecosystem: Environmental > Aquatic > Marine > Cold seeps >... | reverse complement strand
AAGCCTCCATCACGTTCAGGCTTTACTTTTACTTCAATCAAAGCTCTAACTATTTTTTCATTAAGAGCTTCTTCATTAATAATAATTTTATAACCTTTAATAATATTATCTTCTTCAAGTTCTTCTATTAATTTAACTACTTTTTCTTCTTTAACCCCTATATGCTCTGCTATTTCAGCAGTACTTATTCTGGCGTTTTTACTCAATAAATTAATAATATTTTTTTTCACAATTTTTTCCTTTTTTAAAATATTATTATACAAAAATAGAACAGCGGTGCATTAAAAATAAAACTGTCCAATAAATCATAAACTCCTCCCATGCCGGGAAGAATATTGCCAGAGTCTTTCACTCCGCAAGTCCGCTTTAAGGCAGATTCCGCTAAATCTCCGAAAAATCCACCCCAAAACAAAAATATACCTGCTATTAATGAAATAAACAAGCTATTATTATTAAATAAATAACCATATAAAATATAGCTTACAATTACTGAAAAAATCATTCCCCCAATCGTGCCTTCCCAGGATTTTTTAGGACTTATCGACGGAACTATTTTATGATTTTTACCTTTTAATATTTTATTAGACAACATGCCGGTTATATAAGCAAAAGTATCCCCAATCTTCGTAACAGCCACTAAATATAGTAATAATTTTGGACCAATCAAAATATTTGAACCAAATACAATATTTAATTCACTAGTTTTTATATTATAAATCTTACTCAAAAAGAATATCGGCAAAAGCCCCAATAAAATTCCTCCAATCGACACTGCTATTTTTTTGAGATTTTCTTCTTTTTCTTTACAAACTAACAAATATCCCCAACAACCAAGAATAAGTAAAACCAGCGGGATTAAATTGTATTTTGGATCACCAAAAAAAACAAAAACTACTGATAATGCAGCACAAGTAGCGCCCATTATTTTAAAACTTTTATATTTTAATTTTTCCAGCATATTAAGAATTTCATGTGTTGCCATGAATGCTCCAAAAACAAACATTAACAACAAAATATATTTGCCACCCTCTTTTAAAAATATAGCGGCAAAAAATAAGCCTACTAAAATAATCCAGCTAATTAATCTTAAAAAAAACATATTTTTCCCTTATTTTTATTTTCTGCCGCCGAAGCGCCTTTCTCTATTTGTACAGCTTTCAATTGCTTTTATAAATTCCGCTCTATTAAAATCCGGCCATAATACATCAGTTATATAAATTTCACTATAAGATAATTCCCATAATAAAAAGTTACTTAAACGGAATTCCCCGCTGGTCCTTATCATTATATCTGGATCCGGAATAGTTGAATCATATAAATTATCAGCAAATAAATCTTCTGTAATTTCGTCTATTTTTAACTCTTTTTCAATAACTTTTTGAGCAAGTTTTTTAGCAGTATCAATTATTTCCGCTCTACCTCCATAATTTAAAGCTAAAACCAGTGTTCCTTCGCTATTGTCTTTTGTAATATCAGTTGCTTCTAATATTTTATTATAAGTAGCGGCAGGAAATTCTTCTATTCTGCCGATGGTCTTAAATTTTATATTTTTTTCATTCAGCTCTTTTAAGTTTGAATCTATAAATTCTTCCAGTAAACTCATTAAACCATCAATTTCGTCTTTTGATCTCTTCCAATTTTCCGTACTGAAAGCATAAAGCGTAAGATATTTAATGCCTAATTCCTTACTTACTTCAATTACTTCTTCTACTGCTTCGGCTCCTTTACGATGCCCTTCTAAATGTGGAAGATTTCTTTTTTTGGCCCAACGCCCGTTGCCATCCATGATAATGGCCACATGTTTAACTTCTTTATTTTTTGCCATAAAAATAATCCTCTATTATTAAACACAAAGTATGATAAATCCCAATATGTTTTTCCTGTATTAAAAATGTTTCTGTTTCTGGAACCTTAATTATACAATCCGCGAATTCAGCACAAACTCCACCGGTTTTTCCTGTTAAAAGCACTGTTTTTAAACCTTTTACTTTCGCGGTTATAAAACATTTTTTTATATTGTCAGCATTACCACTGGTTGAAATACCCAGAACAACATCATTTTTTCTTGCTAAAGCCAGAAGTTGTTGAGCAAAAATCATCGAAGCATCAACATCATTAGCAAAAGCTGTTGCAAATGAAGGATGTGAGGTTAGAGCAATAGCCCTTAATCCATATTCTAATTTTTCAGCTAATTCTTTTCCATCATTAGAAAATTGATTAAACTTATTTTTCAACTCAAAACTTAATTCTCTTTTACATTTAAAACTTTTAAGTAATTCCCCGGCAATATGTTCACAATCAGCCGCGCTGCCACCATTACCACAAAGATATAAAGAATTATCGTTCTCAAAAGCTTCAATAATTATTTTAGCTGCTTCTTTTAATGAACCCAGTGTTTCTTCTAATTCTGGAAATCTTTTTATAAAACTATCTGTAAAATTTTCCATTATTTATATACCTTTAATATTGTTTATTTAAAAAACTAATATAATTTAGCTTTTAAGAGCTGTTTTTACCAATAAAAAACAATTTTAAAAGCTTGTTTATAACACTGTTAATAAAAAAGTAATAAATTATGAATAACTTTAAACTGTTAATAAAAGTAATTTAAGCACAAAATTTTAAACAGAGTTATAAATAATCAAAAAAATGAAAAATTCTGCTTAATTGAGACTTTATTAACAGAATTAACAGGCTATAATAAGAATAATAATTTTAATTCTTTAGAATATATAAAAATATAAATATAAAAGCTGTGTACAACTCAGGAGAAAAAGATGAAACTAACTATTAAACGTGAAAATTTTATCCAGGCTATCCAAAAAGTAATCAATATAATTGGAAACAGATCAACATTACCTGTATTAGCTAATATTCTTCTCGAAGCAAAAGATAATACTTTAACTTTAACAACGACTGATTTAGAGATTAGAATAACAAATTCACTTGAAGCAAATATTGAACGTGAAGGTAAAACAACTATTCCTGCTAAAAAACTTGCTGCTTTAGTATCTCGTTTTCTGGCTGATGATGTTCATTTGGATTGTAATGAAAAACATCATACAAAAATAACTTGTGGAACTTCCGAATTTAAAATATTAGGTTTGAGTGATGAAGACTTTCCGCCAGCTGCCAAATTTCCTTCAACCAGTCATATTAAATTTAAAGAAATTGATTTTAAGAAAATGCTTGACAGGATTTCTTATGCTGTAAGTCTTGATGATACACGCAAAGTTTTACATGGAATTCTTTGTTCGGTTAAAGAAAATACTGTTACCGCGGTAGCTACTGATGGTAAACGTCTTGCGCTGGTTGAAAAAGTACCTGAGGAATTTAAAGGCAGTGAAGGAGATACAATTATTCCTCTCAAAGCGGCAAATGAAATAAAACGTATACTTGATAACAAAGATGGAATAGTCCATTTGGAATTTGGAGAAAAACAAGCTTGTTTCAGAACAGATAAAGTTTGTTTAACTACAAAATTGATTGAAGGAAATTATCCTAATTACCGCCAGGTTATCCCGGTTGGTTTTAATAAGACTTTAGATGTTCCAGCAGCTATATTATTGGCTAAACTTGAACTGGTTTCATTAGCTTTGGCTGATGATTCAAGTTATATAATTCTCACTTTTGATGAAGGTAAACTGAATTTACAGGCGTCAAGTGCAAATATTGGAGAAGGAAGCGATTATCTTGATGTTGATTATAATGATACTCGAATTGATATTTCATTTAATCCAAGTTTCCTGGCTGAACCATTGAAACATTGTGATACTGATAAAGTTAAAATAAAACTCAATGATGGATTCAGTCCAGTTGCCCTTGAAGCTGCTGACGGCTTTCTTTATGTGATTATGCCTATGCGTAATCGCTAAAGATAAGTTCTTTATAGAAAAGGAGTTGCTTAATGATAAGACGTTTAGTATTAAGCAATTTCCGAAATTATAAAAAAGCTGAAATATCATTTAATTCACAAAATATAGTTTTTACCGGTCGAAATGGACAGGGAAAAACTAATCTCCTTGAAGCTGTATTCTTCTTAAGTGTTTTACGCTCATTTCGTAGTTCTAAAACCAGTGATCTTAAAAAACTTGGTAAAAACTCATTTTATATTGGCGCTGAAATTCAAAAAAATAAATGGACTGAATTTCTGGAAGTGAAATATGGTGAAGGTAAAAGACGTAAATTAAATATTGATAATTCTCCAGTACTCAAAGCAAGCGAATTTATAAATCAGATCAGAGCAGTTATTTTTTCTCCGGAAGATATAAATATTGTTACTTCAAATTCAGGTTTAAGAAGAAGATTTATAGATATGCTTATCTCTGTGATAGATCCATTTTATCTTAATGCTCTAAGAGATTATAGTGTGGCTCTTAAAAACAGAAACGCACTTTTAAGAGAGATTAACGCTGATTTGCAGTCTATGAACGCATATGAGACAATAATGGCTGAGAATTGCTTTAAAATTATAACTGAACGTCAAAAATATACTGATATTTTAATAAAAGAAGTTAATAAATTATTATCTGATTTATCTAATGAAAATGTTTTTAATATTCGTTATAGAGTTGAAATAAAAAATATTTCAAAAGATTTTATAAAAAATAAATTTGAAACTGAAAGGGCACGGGATTTTAAGCGAGGTTTTACTGGTTTTGGTCCACAAACTGATGAATTTGAATTATATTTTGGAAATAAATTGATGCGTAGTTTTGCTTCTACTGGTCAATGTCGTTTAATATCTTTATGCTTAAAAATGGCTAAATTAAATATTTTATGTGAAAAGAACAGTTCTGATTTAGAAAATGTTTTAGTTTTAGTTGATGATGTTACTGGAGAACTTGATAAAGTAATGAGGGACATGTTTTTTAAAATAATCAGCCGGGCAGGACAGGCGTTTTTTACTTTTACAGAGAAACCTGATTTTGATTTTTTTGAAAACTGTGAGTATTATAATATTAGCGACGGAGTAATAAATAAAATAGAGGCTTGATATGAAAGCAATAAGCGTTGAACAAATGAGAGAGCTTGATAGCCGCAGTATTAAAAAAGCAAAAATTCCCGGATTTGTTTTAATGGAACGTGCAGGATTTGGGTGTGGCGAAAAAATAATTGAATTTATCGAAGACAGAATTCACTTTAATAAAATTAAACGTTTTGTAATACTTGCCGGTAAAGGTAATAATGGCGGTGATGCTTATGTGGTGGCTAGATACCTTTATGAAAATACTAATATTGAGATAATTATTTATTCAATTTGTGATATTGAAAAACTTGGAGATGATTCAAAAAAACATGCCGGATTAATCATTGAGGATGTTGATTATTGCATAAAGAAAAAACTAACGGTTAAAGATTTTCGTCAAGGCGATATTATTATAGACGGATTATTAGGAACTGGTACAAAAGGTTTACTTAGAAAACCTTATGATAATTGGATAGCAACCGTTAATTCGTCGTTATTAACCGTTATTTCTTTAGATATTCCGTCAGGATTAAATGCTGACAACGGTCAATTTGAGGGTGATTGTATAATAGCGGACATGACGGTTACTATGGCCTTGCCAAAGCACGGTTTAGTAATTGGAAAAGGTCCTGAATATTGTGGTTTGCTGCGTTGTGTGAATATTGGTATTCCTCAAGAATATATTAATGAAACAGAAAGTGATTTTGAAGTATATTTTAGCTGTGATGCTGAAAAATATTTACCCAGAATACCTGTTAAATCTTACAAAAACAGTGTTGGTTCCGTATTAATTATTGGTGGTAGTAAAGAATATTATGGAGCACCTTTTTTATCTGCTTTAACAGCGCAACGCTCTGGCGCCGGGATGGTCAGAGTGGCGGTTCCTCAATCTATTGAAAGAATTCCTGATGCGTCTTTATCATTAATTGTTAAAAAAATTAAAGATAATGGCAATGGATATTTTAGTCTGGAATCTTTAAAAGAATTAAAACCTTTAATAAATAAAAGTGATGTAATTGTATTAGGTCCTGGAATCGGTACCGAACGCGACACTTTTCTTTTTGTACGGGAAATATTAAAAACTCAAAAAACTTTAATTATTGATGCGGATGCTTTAAATATTATTGCTGAATCCCCGGAAATTTATCATAAAAATGATTCAAATATTTTAACTCCTCATCCTGGAGAAATGAAACGCCTGTTAGAGGCTTTTGATCTCGAACATTTTAATGATAAAAGTAGAGAGGAAAAAGCAGAAGCTTTGGCTGAATGCCTGGATGCAACAATTGTTTTTAAAGGCGCGCGAACAATAACAGCTTCACCTGACGGACAAATTACTGTAAATTCATCAGGCTGTCCGGCTTTAGCAACAGCCGGCAGCGGTGATAGCTTAACGGGTATAATAGCCGCATTAAACGCGAAAGCACACGAGGATTATTATGGAGCGACCGCGGCAGCGGTATTTATCCATGGTATGACCGGGGAAATAAGTCCACTTGGAAACAGAGGATTTATAGCCGATGATATCCACGAATTAATACCTGAAGCAATGTTAAGAATTTCCGCATTTGCCTGATAAACGGTTTATTTATCTGGCTGCTTCTAAAATGTAATTTGGAAGTTTTTTGTCTGCAAAAATCGGCTTGATTTGAGCAAAACGTTGACGACCATTGATTATCGGCACGCTTGGCCAGTCTTCACCAATCAAAGGACGAACATATTTCAGAAATTCATCAGTAACATCTGTTTTGCATGGAGTGATCCATTCCTGCGGAAAGAAACGTTCTGAGTTGGCTACTTCTGACAAAGGAGCTTTATCGTAACGCACAGAGTAAATCATGCCGGGGTTACGCAGGATAGTAGACATAAAACCGCCTTCACCGTTTGCGGCTAGTTCAACAGCTTTTTGACCGGCGCGGTAAGCTTCGTCCAAGTCAACGATGGACGCGTAAATAGCGGTTGAGCGTTGATCTGTACCGAATGCTTGGCCACGAGCCGCGCCGCGCGCTGCGATACCATGTTTATTAAGGTAGTTGATTAAAGCCTGTTGTACAGTAGTTTCGCTGGCTCCGAACTGGGCGTGACCGAAACTGTCTTTGTTAAAACCTAAATCACCTACATCACAACCTTCTGAAACCACGACTACAGCACGTCCGCATTCTTTAACCTTGGCGTTGATTTTGTCTGCCATTTGTTCCATAGTCAAACCGCCTTCGTAGAGGAAAATCAACAATGGAGATTCGCGTTTAGGATCAGCCAGACGAGCCGCGGCAGGAATATAACCTATTTTGCGTCCCATTGCTTGTAAAACCAACACCGGGTCAGCAGGTGATGATCCGCGGTTTTCTTCTTCGGCATTCTGTACAATAGAGCTCCAATAACGGGCTACTGAGCCGTAACCTGGAGTATGGTCAATTAATTTAAATTCATTGTCACCAACATCATTATCAATAGTTTTAGGGACACCGATTCCGATAATGTCGAGGCCGCGTTCTTGAGCGAGGTTTGCTACTTTATTAGCGGTATCCATGGAATCATTACCGCCATTATAGAGGAAATAGCCGATATTATGAGCTTTTAAAACTTCAACAACGCGGTCGAAATCTTCTTTTTGATGAGATTTAATTTTGTAACGGCAAGTACCGATAGCACCGGCGGCGGGGGTATTACGCAACAGGGCAATTTCGTCGTGATCCTGGGCGGACATATCAATAAGTTCTTCTTTTAAAACTCCTTCAATTCCATGCCATCCAGCGTAAACTGTTCCGATCTGGTCAAATTCACGAGCGGCTTCGACAACTCCGCGTAATGAACTGTTAATAACTGGAGAGGGACCTCCGGACTGAGCGATAAGCAAATTCTTTTTCATGATAACCTCTTTATTATTTTATCTTTGTAAAGTGTTTTAACAAAGATAAAATATACAACCGTATTAACGAAAGGTCAACTGCTTTTAGAAAAAAGAAAAAAGAAATAGCTCCGGGGCGTCGCCGGACGGGATCCAACTACGGAATGTTGGTCGTCCATCTCCCATGGACGAAATTTAAGCCCTCCGGGCGCATTAGACTAATTCAATTCTCGAAAAGAGAGGCTTTCAAAAATAAGGTTGCCTTTCGCTTTGCTCAGGCTCAGCCTACGCAGAGTGCGCAATTTTTAAAAGATGCGAACGGTCGAGCCGGTAGCGACTGTTTATTTGCGTAGGGCTTTTTTTATTTCATCCGGCGCGCAAAAACTGTAGCAACGCCACTTTTAGAAAAATTAATCAGCATTATTGACAATGGTTTCTTTTTTAAGAAAATTTCTCCTCGACCTTGATACCTTGAAGATGATTCGCCGGTTATCGGCGCCCAGTCTTGGGCCGTTAATGAGCTGGCGACTTCCGCTAAAGCTTGAGTTGGGTCCATAGAGGTTTTGAACATACCATACCAGGATTTGCGCTTCGGAAAATACATGTAACGTAAAGGTATTCCATCAGATGTCATTGCTAATGTCCGTGGCCAACGCTCTGGCCTGGGGAGTTTTGGCGGTAAAGTCATGCTGATTTGTAATATAGGGAAAAATTCGCCAAAATAAACTAATAATAAACGCTTGTGCCAGCCATTCGGAAGTTTTTGTTTGACCAGAATAGAATCACCTCCAGCGGCGAATTTAGCGGTCGGGAATTTTTTTTTCAATAAAGTCAAAATCTCATAAAAATTGATTCTCACTAAACTTAACTTGAGCTCGGCTTTGGCACCGTTAATGCGGACAGGTTCATTGATCAGCGCAGTGGATTTTAGAAAAGTATCCAGCTCTTGCCCCTTCGATTTGCCTTTCGGCCACAAAGTAAACACTTCCGCTTGTGCTGCGGAAAATGCTGCAACGGCAATACATATAATTATAATATTCTTTAAACGCATAATACCAATTTAAAATATGATTAAACAATATCTTATTAATACTTGGTTTCGCTGGAGTTGTCAAGTTATGTAGCATATAAATTAAATCATAGTCGTGGAGTCTGATCGTTTTCCGTCTCGACTGTCGCTTCGGCTGTTGCCTGAGAACTTTCCGGAGTTATGTAATCCCTATCTTCCCGATCCAGTTTCCATAGTTTGCGCGAACACCAGTCGTAGAAGCGCGGAAATATATGTGCTGCCAGAATAAGCACATTGTAAATGCGCGGATAAGTAAAAGAACGCCAGTTGTATTTATAGGCTTTATAAACCCTTCGAGCCAAACATGATGGATTCGAACCAAAGGCTGGAATATAAGGTAACTTACGGGGACCAAGAGAGTTCTTCGAAAATCCCGTCATTATATGCCCCGGAGAAACATTTAAAACTTTAACTCCAGAGCCTTTTACTTCAGCTCGGAGTGATCCGGAAAAAGCGGCTACAGAATGCTTAGTGGCACAATAAGGTCCCATACATGGGATATATTTTCTGCCGGCGATAGAAGCAATATTTACAATAGTGCCTTTGCTTTCTTTCAATAATGGTAAAAATACACATGTAATATTAACAAGAGCGAAGAAATTCAGCTCAAAAAGATCACGTATTCTCGTATCATCGAATTCTTCCCAAGTTGCATAATTGCCTTTTCCGGCAGCGTTAACCAGTACATCCAGACGCCCGAACTCTTCCGTGACTTTAGACATTAACTCTTTATAAATACCATCGTGAGCAATATCCGCTTTAAGCCAGCGGTCAACTTCAATTTTAGGTTCTGAACGGCATACTCCGATTACCTTGAAACCTTTTTCTTTAAAAACTTTAGCGATAGCTTCCCCTAAACCGCTGGAAGCTCCAGTTATCAGAGCTATTTTTTTCATGTTTATTCCTCAAGTTTTAAGGTTATTGCTCTTGCTCTTGTTCTTCCGGTTCCTGCTCAAAAAATGTAATTCCCGCATAACTTACACATTGCGAGTAATCTGAAGTTAAATTTCCCGAAGTCGTATAATGAACTAGTTCCGCATCAATTTTGTTTTCTTTATCAATGCACTCTAAAACAGCCAGAAGAATTTGAATTGCGCCGCATCCGCAAATTGTTGCCCCTGTTTTATCTAAATATTGACAAAAACCATGCAAATCCTTGTTAATAATTAATTTGGCTGCGCCTAAATCAAGTTTACGCAGATTTTCTTTGATATCTTTATGGAAAGGCAGGTAATTAAAAGAACGCCCGTAATGCGTAAAATCGGAACTAATCACCCACAAAATATCTTCCTTCCACCAGTCTTTTAAGTTTATGGCGATATGCCGCGCGGACGCTTCATCTATTAAACCGTTAATTATCGGAATTAATTCAAAATCCTTGAAAAAATGCTGTAGCAGAGGCAATTGAACTTCTAGAGAATGTTCTTTTTCGTGTGCGTCTGACATGTATGCTATATAGTCATTTCCCGAGCCTACGATATTTGAAACACTGTCCATGTCTACAGGAATATCGCCCAAAGGGGTGCGGTAAGTATCGAATTCGGACAAAGCAATACCTCTAAAAGGAACACGGTGAGACGGCGCTATGACTAAAACTTTAGAATAGTTTCCTTCTATGGCTCTCAGCAAAGTCTTAATTGCGGTTTGAGCTGAAAAAACATAACCGGCGTGCGGCAGGATTAGTGCCCTTATATGATTGCTGGTTCGCTCAGTACTTAATTCTTTCTCTACTGCGGCCGTGAGATATTTTTGTAGTTCATCTTTATTACGATCATAAAACTGACCATCAAAATATGGTTTTCTAATTCCAAGTGACATTTTGAACATCTCCTTGTTGTAATCAATTCCTCTATAATTATAGAGTAAGTGAAAACCTGAGAAATTACAAGTCTTTTGATATAATTAGCTAAATATAATTGGCAAGGAGTCCAAAGGTTCTTCATAAAAATCTGTACCAACAGCCTCATTATGCGGTTATTATGAGATATATCATTTCAGCAAATAATTCAGCAAATAATTCAGCAAATTTTATAAAATTCCGCCCAGACGCTATCGCGACAACTTCCAGCTTAAGTAATCTTCACATAGTTATTTGTACTGTTGAATATAATTCATATAACGTCGATATAAACTCCGGGCAGATGGAAACATTGAGTATGGACTCAGAAAATGCGGAGCCTCGAATGTAATTATTTTTTCGACATAAGGCTGGACTGTTTCAAGCTTGTGTTTCATTTTCATCCACTCAATAGGAGGAAATTTCCATGGCATGTCACGATCAAAGGTTTCCAAGTTAGACCAATATGTTACACCATGTTTTTTGAAGACCTCAGATGTTGCCCGGGCAAAACTTTCAAGTTCATTAAACTCGACATGTCCATCCATAAAGGCATAAATATCAATCAAATTTTCCATTTCAGTCAAAACATAATCAAAGTGTTTTGCATGAATTTCAGGCGTTATAGCCCTATCCGGTTCATATTTTCGTCCATGATACCTCGGTGAAACAAGTATTTTTCTCTTTGTGTCAAACTTCTTTATTTCCTGAACCAGCGGTTTCCATATTTTGGTTTGATGAAAATGCATACTGCCTTCGTGGCTCATATACCAGCCTTTGAACGCGTTAGAATCAGCATAACGCTCTTTGATTTCATGTATCAGGTCAATATTGATTGCAACTTCAGATTTCCAATCATTTAACAACCAGTGTTTATGCGTGTCAAACAAACCGATATAAAGGTCAATTCCGTTTTTTTCAGCAGCATCCAAAATAATTTTAACAAGGTCATTCTCTTCGTATAAAGTCGTTTTCATCACCTCAGACTTGTACATTGCGCTGTCATTCCAGCCGACTCTGATAATTATAGCGGTATCAATGCCTGAAGCCTTAAAGTTTTCAAACTGTTTATCCCACTGCATTCTATTCCAATTATTGCTTGGTATATCAGAAGCTATTCCGTCAATAAAGGTTCCGGTTATTACTTTTGTTTTATTCATTAATTGCTCTTTTAATTATTTATTTTATATGCTTTTTATGTCATCAAAAATTAGAGTTTTTAAATAAATTACTTAACTTCTGAGAGAAAATCTCCCAGTCGTTGCCGGTAAGCAAGTAGGTACTTGCCTGTTTCATCGTATTTGTCAGGGGCGGTACAAACTTGGGCCGGGACGCTCAGTAGTTGCTGACGGGTTTGCTTTTGTTTCAGAGTTAGTTTAGCGGGATCAAGTTGCCGTAAAAGCTCGGTGTATTCATAATCTTCAAGACCATCCCTTATATATTTGAGACGCAAACATGGAATTGGTCCATTGGGCGTCGGATACAATAAAATTCCTGCTCCATTGTGATAATGGATTGAACTTCCACCATCGTTTTCAGTCAACGGTCCCTTGGTAATTAGTTTGGCATTGGTCTTCCAACTGGTTGTCTGCCAATACAGAAAACCATCTGAATTCTGCTGGCGCGCCATAAATCCAGTGAGCAGACGCTGCCCTGAAGCCGGATCTTCCAAATTTAAATTTGCGTATGGATAATATGGCCAGTCAGCGGTATAATACCAGACTTTTTTGCCTGCTTTGCGGGCGGCCTCAATGGCTTTACTGGACTTAGCGTACGATGGTGTTACCGGTATCCATACGTCCACATAGTCGCGGAGCCCGGAGTCAATTCCATAACTGTAATCCCTTAAAGTGGTGACGATCTTGAGATCAGGAAATTCATCTTTCAGAGCGTTAAGCATTTCCCGGGCGGCGGGGTAACTTTCTGCCTTTACCTCATCAAACGCATAGACATAGGCATTCTTGAACAGTCCGTTTTTTTTGTACTTCACTGTTTCTTTACGCAGATAGTTCAGATAAGATTTTTTACGCCAAGCCGGATAGGAATCGCCTTTTTTAATGCCCACCACGTGAGTTATATAAGTTAGGTTGAAAAGATTTCCTCCGCGTTTGATTCCATTTTGGATATCCGCTGTTTTGGGAGGTGTCTGAACCCCGGAATAAAGATTGTCAGGCATGATTTTGTGATCCAACAGCAGGGAACGGCTTTTTTTAGCCAAGTCAACTAAACGTTTTGCTTTAGGTGAAATTTTCTCATATTTGACCCAGTTGCGCATATAGCTGCGGAACTGTTTCTGTGCTTTTTTATCTTTTTCGTAAATGAAGTGTTTATAGTTAGTTGAGTAAGTAAAGATAGTGGGGAAAGTTAAATGTGTCGGCAAAGTGAAATTCCATACTTTCACCTGCAATGGAACTTTTAATTCAGGAACTCCATCACCGGTAACACTGACGTAACCTTTATACAGGCCGGGAGTTTGATCTTTGCTTGTTTGTACGTCTAGCCATAATGCCTGAAAGACTTTGGCGTCCAGAGTGAAAGCGGGCAGAAAATCCAACAAGGGATCCGGCCGCCACTGGCTTTGCACGCGCACCCGGTAGCGTGGCGTATTGGTTTTTACGTGTCCAACCAGATAATGTTTGATGTTTGTCAGTTTTGCGCCTCCCGGACCGGTAAGTGGGGAGATTTTAATCCGGACATTTTTAATAGTGCGTTTAGCACGGAGCACCAGTTGAATGCCTTCATTTTCATTTTTAGCCAGGCTGACGCTCAAAGCTTGTCTAATAGAACCTTTGAATGGGAGTTGACGGAAAACTCTGGTAAGTGCTCCGGCAGAGCCGTAACCCCATGGTTTACGAGGAAATTTTTGTTCGAATTCACGATGCAGGTGCACGGTTTCTTTTTCAATTTTTTGTTTGTGCTCTTGAACTAGACGGTCTTTCAGTTGCACCAACTGCCGGGCGATTGCCAGTTTATCCGAACCTGAAAGTTTTTTTGCTGCGGCCTGTATTCGGGGGCTGCCTTCGGCTGTTGCGAGTCTTTGAAAATCAGCAATTTCCTGATGCAAGAGTTTATGGTCAAGTTCCAAAACAAAATTATCGATAACCATGTCTGTATCAACCTGTAGATCAGTACCGCAAATCAACATCTTTTTAATTTGCGAATCTTTCCTTAGCAGTTCAGGCAGGGTATAAGTAAATTTGCTGATTCCCGGATTGAAATATTGAATCTGAGGGTGTCTGGCACGACCTACTGGACCTATGGAGAGTCTAACACGTTGACCCGTAATGGTGCGGATCTCACAAGTCAAACGGTGGAAAGGACGCCAGTCAGTGAACTTAAACGCAGACGGGCGCAGAAAAAAATGAGGCCAACGCGGTCCTTTGTTCTTAAAGGTCGGCAGTTTCATGCGCAAAGAGGTTTTGCCCTCCAGTACCAATTTAGGGTCTTGCTCAGCTTGAACCGCAGCTCCGGAGTCGGCTCCACCAGCAATGCGGATTGAACTGATAGCCTTGGGGTTCTCAAAATCTATTACTTTAATCCGAGTGACCTTATTGTCCGCTAACGCGGATAGTGTAAAAAATATAAGTAAAAAATATTTTGTCATCATTATCTCCTTATTTTTATGATAATTATTTAAACTAAAAAAGTATACCTGTTTTATGGTATTATCGTGGTTTTGATTCCATATTCCCACATGGATGTATTGCCGCCATATTTTTTTAGAACTGTTTGCGCCTTGGAAGTGGTGGCGTTGCTTACGTGTCCGTCCACCCACAAAATATTGCCGCTGGAATTGTGCCTCACCGAGAAGCCATAGCGACTATTAATCTCGTAGTTATACATAGTATAAAATACGAAATCGAGAGCTTTAGCGCTACCCTCGCTGTCCACAATCATGCCCTTTTGGGACGGGGTGATAATTCTGGCAAGTTTCCAGTTATTCGCCGCCCAGTTCATAGCGTAGCAAGTAGTGAAATTCTGATAAACACTTACATAATCTCTGAACGCGGTTTGGTCTGCGGGACAATTGAATACTTCATTTCTTCCCCATGCGTTTCCTTTACTTTTGCCGCCAGCTAGATAGTTATTTACAAAATACGGCCAGATGCCGTTTGCCAAATTGTTTTTGATGTAAACTGGCGGTAGATACTCGTCGTTGTCATCTATGTATAGCATAGATGCGGTGCCTATTTGTTTGAGATTGCTCGAACAAACCGCCTTTTTTGCGCTATCGCGTGCTCGGTTCAGTGCAGGTAACAGCATTGAAGCAAGTATTGCTATGATGGCAATGACAACCAGGAGTTCAATAAGTGTAAAAACTCTTTCATTTTTCATTTTTTTATTATCCTTTCGTTTAAAATTTTCGTTTTTTTAGAATTTTTGCTTTTTTCTAATTCTAACCTCCATAATAATTTATTTTTTACAATTAACGCTTTCTCTTTCGTAAAGTTTTGTTGGTAAAGCTGTAACTTCTGAGTTTAAATTTCCATTCATAAGGTTGATTAATTGGCGTGCGCCTTCTTTGCCAACCTCAAACATTGGAGTTTTAACCGTTGTTATAAACGGTTCTTCCATAGTACATATTTCAAAATCATAATAACCAACGATTGATATTTGTTCCGGCACTTTTATTTTTCGCATTCGTAATGCCATTATCGTATAGTAGGCAATAATGTCATCAGCACAAAAAATCGCGGTAGGACGTTCTGACATTTTTAAAAGTTTATCAACATTTGCCAAACACGATTCTAAATTATTTTGGGTTTTGCAAAATAATAAATCTTCCGTGTATTTAATACCATTAGCAGTTAATGCGTTACGATATCCATTACGTTTTTGACCATCGGAAAATAAAGCGTTCATTCCGGGAGTACTTTTAAGAAAAAGAGCTATATTATTGTGCCCTAAGGAAATTAATTTATTAGTGGCTTCAAACGCGCCACCAACATATTCCGGCATTACAACCGGCACATTTGGAATATATTCCAAGGGATGACTGTTAAGAATTACCGAAGGGATTTTCAAGGATTTGATGAAATCAATAGCTTCAGTGGTTATGAACCCCTCTTTATCAAACAGTATCCCAGCAAGATTAGGCAATTCCTTTACGGCATCATGCCAGTTATTGAATTCTTCGGAACCGCGAATAATCAGTTTGTGCCCGTAACGCGCAAGTGTTTCTTTAATCCCTAAAACAACTCTTGAATTAAGTGGGTAATCGAGTTTTTTTCGTTCTGTAAGCAGGAGCAATAATGTCTGGTTACTTGAAGGCAATGAATCTGAAAGTTCGCTGAACGGTTTAACAAATGTCCCTTTGCTGCGTTTACGAATAACAAGCCCTTCCTTTTCAACCAGGCTGAGGGCGCGGTGAACTGTTTTGTAAGCAATATTTAAATACGCGGCAATATCAGGAGCACTCGGTAATTTTTGACCGGGCTTTAAAATGCCCGTCAAAATATAATATCTGATAAACCGCGCCAGTTGTTCCGGCATAGTGCAGTAATCATCAGGATTAAATTTTACATCAGATAACCATTCTTTCATTTTTTTGTCTCGTATTTTTTGGCTTTGTATCCACTTTGTATCCGTATTGTATATTATAATGTCCTAACGTTATTTGTCAATAGGAACAATTAAAAAACATAAAAATTTTATTTGAAATATGTGGAGAATTTTCGGTGAATATCTTTGTCATGGTACGGATCTGGGGTTTCCGGAGATAACTCTTTCAGGGTATAATTTGATTTTATCAAATTTATCTTAATTTTACTGTTTTTTTCATCTAAAGCAAAATGTATCTGCCAGGTGCGGCAGAAAATAATGTATTTATTCGTGCCTTTGGTTTCGATTCTTTTGCGTGAAGCATTCACCGGATCATGCTGTAGTTGAACCTCGCAGAAGCTTTTCAGATCCAGCCCACTGCGCTTTTCGAGCCAAAGCATTTGTTTTTCCACGGCCTCAGAAAAACTTATCTGGTAAGAGTTTAGTTTAGCGTTTTCAAGCCAGCCGATTTTAGCGTCAGGAAAGGAATCAGCACTTGGAATGTATGGTTTGATGTCCAGAACAGGAGAATTATTAAGCATATCAAAATTACGAATATGCACATCAAGACCGTTGATTTTTATAAGTTCAACACAGCTCATTCCAATAGAATTCGGACGATGCGGAGAACGTGTCGCGAAAACACTGATTTTCTTTTTTTTGTCGATAACCGGCGGATGCACTAAAGGTTTCCAATTATCATTCAGGTGAAAACAAAATATCACCCAGATTCGAGAAAATCCTTCCAGATCAGCTAATGCCTGTTCAAAATTATGTCCTTTTTCAAAGCGGATAATGCCTTCATTTTCGGCAAAAACCGCTTGACGCGGAGCTTCGCTACGGTATTGCTGTTCGCAATGCACATAGCCAACCGGTTTAAATGTAAAATCAGTATTCATGTTATCAAAAATCCTTGAATGAAGAAGGTGTTTGTTTGAAATATGCGGAAAATTCACGGGAAAATTCGTGGATTCTCGGGTAACCTAAATATTGCGCGGTTTCAGATACATTCAAGCCGGAAAACATAAGGAGCGCTTTTGCTTCCTCCATTCGCATTTGCTGAATTCGTTTACCTGTGGATTTTTCCGAAACATCCCGGCAGACCCGGTGTAGAGTTGCCGGGCTGATATTAAACTCGTCGCAAATATCCTGAATTCCTGCCCTAAATTTACGTTTTTGCCTAATCCATGATTCTATTTGATACCAGAGTTTTTCGTGCGGAGTGTACAGCGGTAGATTGGATTCAGTGAAACCAAGCCGAGAGAGCAGTTTCAACAGCAGGAGAAAAAGACGTAAATTAAAGTTTGGAGATTTTGCTGTATAAATTTCATAAATTTTAGAGAATATATCTGCAACATCATCTTCCACGTTAAACACTCTCCTGGAAAGAGGCAACGGTGGTAAATCAGGCGCGGAGAACGCAACGGAATAAAAAACTGTATCCTCAGGGTAATGGTTCCTGACTTCTTCCTGTTCATGATAATATATCACTGAACAGGAAGCTATATCGTAACTGCGACGGTTTGTGATCATGCTGGTTGAACCTTTGACTATGCAGTGGAGCAGATGACCCGGAGTTGAGCTGGCAACAGCGCGGCGCCCGGCTTTGCGCTCAAAGCGCCAGACCCCGCTTATCTCCGTCACTGGACAATGTAATATATTATTGATTAACATAATATTTAATTATAATTGCCATAATAAAGAAAGTCAATTTTTTTTTGATAGAAATTGCTAAATAATTGATATTTTTAACTAAAGACAAATGCCTTTACAAGCTCTATAATATATTAAATTAAGTGATGTTATTTACTAAATTATAGGTTTTGTATATGAATAGAAAAGAACGTTTAATGCGCACTTTTGCTGGTAAGACAGTAGACCGTCCGGCAGTATGTTTTTATGAGATTGACGGATTTATCCAGAATCCACAGGATACTGATCCTTTTAATATTTATAGCGATCCTTCGTGGCGCCCACTGTTGGATTTGGCACGCGAAAAATCTGATGTTATTGCTAATACGGGGACAGGAATTTTAGCAAATGGCAAAGCGGTGAATATTATTCCTGAAGAGTATATTGACTCTAAAATTGAAGAAGTAGGAGATCGCAGAATTACCAAAACTGAAGTGCGTTGTAAAAATAGAACATTAACATCCGTAATGGTCAGGGAAAAAGATATTAACACCTCCTGGCTAACAGAGCATTTATTGAAAGACGTGGACGATCTCAAGGCATGGGTGGAGCTGCCTTTACCGGAGCTTCGTGGAGAAGTAGAGACTAAAAAGATGCTTGCGCTGGAAAAAAAAATAGGCGATGCTGGAACTATTATGTTAAATACAGCTGATCCTTTGTGTATAGTTGCTGCGTTGTTCGAAATGGGAACATATACGATTATTGCGATGACCGAACAGGATTTATTCACTAGGGCTCTGGATAAAGTTGCTGTTTTTCTTGAATGGCAGCTTGAGCAAGTGTCTCGCGCGTTGCCGGGGCATATCTGGCGGATTTTTGGACCGGAATACGCCAGTCCCCCTTATTTACCACCTGAATTGTTTAAAAAATATGTAACAAAATATGACAAGCGTCTGGTCGAAATTATTCATAAAAACGATGGTTACGCCCGTTTGCATTCGCACGGCAACCTGATGAAGGTACTGGATTTCATAGTTGAGACCGGCTGCATGGGGCTTGACCCGATCGAACCGCCGCCGCAAGGCGATGTGGAATTATCTTACGTCAGAAAACATTACGGAAAAGACATGGTATTATTCGGCAACCTGGAAGCTTCCGACCTGGAAAATCTGCAGGAAGTCAAGTTTCGCGAAAAAGTAAAACGTGCAATCTCAGAGGGAACCGCCGGAGAAGGAAAGGGGTTTGTATTAATGCCTTCAGCCTGCCCATACGGTCGCAAACTTTCAGCAACCGCAATGAAAAACTACGAAACAATGATAGAAGAAATCGAACAATTGTAAATAGCAATTTCTAGTTTACTTGCGCAAAAAATTGAGCAAGTAAACTAGGATAATTTAGTGCTATTTTTATTGATTTTCTGCAATTCTTGAACTATGTTAACACTCTATTATTAACGTAAGGATTGTTAGATGGCGAGATCGCACACAGTTTCTGTTTTGGATAAAATTCGTGGGGATATCCTGGCGGGGAAATATTGTCAGGTGGAGTTTCTTCCCTCGGAACGACAACTGGCTGAGTTTTATGATACTGGTCGTGGAGTGATTCGTACTGTTTTACGTAAATTGCGCGAAGAAAATTTGATTTACCTGATTCCTGACCGTGGCGCGAAAATCGCTGATATTGAAAAAAAGCGTTCCTTGGAACGCTTTTTTCTGCGTTTCAGTGGTAATATCACTTCCAAAGGAACTGAAGGAATGGGTATCTTGACTGGTATTTGCGCCAGCGCGGCGGAGAATAACGCCGAGGTAGTAATGTCTTTTTCAGACAAAAAGCTTTTTATGAGCGAACTAACCGCACGCTACGCCAAAGGCGATATTCAAGGACTTATTTTTCTTGAGGGCTGGGATAGAGCAACGATGTTTTCAGCTTTGGAGACAGCCGGCGTGCCGTATTTAATTGCGAATCAGGAATTGAATGATTCGGCTTTATGTTGTCAGATGGATTTTCGCAATATCGGTCGTCAAGCCGGACGCTATCTTACCAGCAAGGGACATCGTCATATTGGAGTAATCGCTGGACCTTTGGATAATTATTTGTATCAGGAAATTCTTGCCGGTTTTCGCGGCGCCTTGGCTGAAGACGAGATAACACTCGCGAAAAATGATATTATCGAACCCCAAAATGGACAATATCCTGATTTAAAGCGTGCGCTTTTAGCTAGTGAACGCCCTACCGCGTTTTTTGCGATGCGCGACCACCGAGCAATGAAATTTTATGACACCTGTCGCAATCTTGGCGTAAGAATCCCCGAAGACATCTCGGTTATTTCCTATGATAACATTACCTGGCCTGATGCCGAACATATCGGATTAACCACTCTCGAGCAGCCTGTGGAAGACATTGGGCGTGAAGCGGTTGAACTTTTAAAAGAGTGGATTATCTTCGGCACTAAACCGGAGAGCAAAAAGTTATACGCCAAACTAATCGAACGCAGCAGCGTCAAAGATATTTCCTGATTTACTATTAATTCATTCGATGTTCGACGTTCACCCGGCTTTACACGCCTTTTTTATCTGGCCCCCAGATAATTTTATGCAACTGCAGCTGCAGTCTTGCTGGCGGCAAGTCCGCCATCATCCATCCAACCAGGCTTTTGGGATCAAGTTTGCCCCATGCTGGACTTAATAAGATGTTAGGTATTTTGTTCTGGAGATCGTATCTTTCTATGATGGTTAAAGCAAATTCGTAATCCAGATAATCCAAAATTACAAATTTGATTTCGTCATGTTTTGATAGAATATGAAAATTCTCGTAGAGGTTGTATTCCACCATTCCGCTGGAAGGAGTTTTACAGTCAACTATTTTTTTTACTGCCGGAGGCAGTAGACTTAGAGGCAGAGAGCCGTTGGTTTCCACCATCACTTCCAATCCTTCATCCAGCAATGCTTCGCATAAAGCCGGCGTATTGGGGTGAGTCAGAGGCTCGCCGCCGGTAATTTCAACCAGCCGCACTTTTGATATTTTTGCCTGACTGGCAAGGTGTTCTATGGTCATTGAAACACCGGATTCCGAATCCCGCGCATAATCTGTATCGCAATAAGTACAGTTCAGGTTGCATCCCGCCAGGCGAATAAAAAAGCACAAGCGCCCCGCGTGAGTTGATTCACCCTGGATACTCAAAAATGTTTCATTTACAACAAGTTCTCTATTGGGCATTCTTATCTCCGCTATTAATCTTCAAAATAGGTTGCGCCGGAACTTGGAGATTCACAAACTCTTATTCTATGCAGTTTCACGTTGCCGTCATTGATCTTGGGTGAGAGTATTTTGTAAATAGTTTTGGCGATCACCTCACTAGTGGGGTTAATTGGGGCAAATGCCGGACAATCTGAAATATTTGTGTGATCAAATTCATCCAGAATAGCGTCAAGCTCATATTTTAATTTTTTAAAATCAACCGCGATTCCGATTTCGTCAAGCTCTTTTACACGCAAAACAGCCTGTACTGTCCAATTATGACCATGCAGAGCTGCACACTCTCCCTGATAACCGCGCAAGCAATGCGCTGCCGAGAAACTACGGGTTATATCTATTTCAAACATATTTTTTCCTGTGTTTTTAATTTATAATTGATCTCAAATGAACAAATCGATATTTTTTATCGTGTCAATGCCTTTTTCAGAAAGTACTTCAAGAGCTTTATCCGGGTTTTCAAAACGGAAAACCATGATAGCTTTGTCGCCCTTTCCGTAACTGAAGGCATACATATATTCAATGTTTATTTTATTTTCATCTAGAATTTCAAGTAAATATGCCAAGCCGCCTGGATGATCCGCGACCGGCAAAGCCAGAACCTCTGTAACATTCGCCACAAAACCAGCATTTTCAAGAACTTCTTTAGCGTTTTCCCAATCATGGATCAACAAACGCATAATACCGAATTGTTCCGTATCGGCTAGCGATAAAGTACAAATATTAATATCATTTTCCTTTAACACTCGACATACGTTATTCAAAGTCCCCGGCTTATTTTCAATAAAGAGAGAAAGCTGCTTGATTCTCATTTCTATATGCCTCCTTAAAATTTAAATGATATACATTAGTAGTATACTACTATGACGGCATTTGTAAAACTTTAATTCTAAAAAATAGTCAATTAGGTATAAACAAAAAACGATGCAAAGCCCGTTTAAGGGTTTTGCACCGCTTTTTAACAATAAAACAACAGCTAAACTCTAATATGCCTCGAAAGGGATACCCAGGGCTTCCGCTACTTTTTGATTGGTTAGTTTGCCCATATAGCAATTCAAGCCAAGTTTAATCGGATTTGATACTTCTATAGCTCTTTCCAATCCCAGGTTGGCAATTAATAATCCGTACCTGTTGGTAACGCTGGTCAGTGCCATTGTTGAACTAAGACTTACTGAACCGGGCATGTTCGCAACGCAATAATGCACTATATCATCAACAATAAAAACAGGATCAGAGTGATAAGTTGCGTGAGTTGTTTCAAAGCAACCGCCTTGATCAACTGCAATATCAACGATAACGGCACCGGGTTTCATCATTTTGAGATGTTTGCGGCGAACTACTTTAGGCGCTGCGGCGCCCGGGATTAAAACTGCGCCGATTACCAGATCAGCTTCTTTGAGCTCGGCTTCAACATTATACGAGGTGGAATACAAAGTCTTGACTCGATTGCCGAAAATATCATCAAGTTCCGCCAGACGTTTTGGAGAGATATCCATGATAGTAACATCCGCGCCAAGTCCAACCGCCATTTTACAGGCATTCGTTCCAGCTATACCACCGCCAATAATCAAAACCTTACCGCTTTTAATCCCGGGAACCCCACCGAGCAAAACTCCGCGTCCGCCCAAGCTTTTTTCCAAATATTTAGCACCTTCCTGAACGGAAAGGCGTCCGGCAATCTGGCTCATTGGAACTAATAAGGGCAAAGAACCGTCAGTTTCAGCAACAGTTTCATAGGCAACAGCTTTAACCTTTTTAGCTAATAATGCTTCTGTTTGAGGTTTATCCGCGGCTAAATGCAGGTAGGTATAAAGAATTTGTCCTTCGTGGAAAAAATCATATTCTTCCGGCAGGGGTTCTTTTACCTTGACAATCATTTCCGAGGCGTCAAATAATTCTTGTTTGTCGTTAATGATTTGACAACCGTTTTTAACATAGTCAGCGTCAGCAAAACCTGATCCGACACCAGCTGAAGCCTCAATAAATACAGTGTGTCCAGCCTGGACATATTCGCCTGCGCTCATTGGGGTTAAGCCAACACGATACTCTTCTTTTTTGATTTCTTTAACAAGACCGATTTTCATTTCTGAAACTCCTTTTTTGGTTATTAATTATAAAAACCAAATATAATCTTCTCAATTATATTTTACCCAAAAAGAACTAGATATAATCTTTACAATTACACTTTATAGTCTGATAGAGCTATATACAATTTATGCACGTATATTTTTTGATCCAAAAGAACCTGATATAATCTTTACAATTATATTTTATGGTTCATTGAGAGGGAAAATATATAATCCTTGCAAGTATACTTAAAGCCTAGGAGAACTATATATAATTCATGGGATTACATTCAGCCCGAGGGAACTATTTACAATCATTTAGATTATACTTAGCCTGAAAAATAAACACAACCCGTGTGATTGTGTTTTGTTTTAATTACTGAATGATATAGAAAGATCAAATTACCAGTGCGCGAAGATGGCTCGTAGAGCTGTCATCTTTTCGTAAGGAATGGAAGAAAGTTTTGATGTTTTTAAAAAAACATTTGCCAATATATTGAAAAGCGAGGCTGTTAAAAGCAAAGATAGCCAGAAAAAACGCGGCAAGAATGCGTACTTCGAGAAGCCCGTGGGAGGCTAGTACGACTATTGGTTTTGTAATATATTTGTTAATATACTTAATCACTTAAAAAAACCTGTTCGAGCGCTTATGCATATTTATAAAAAAAACTCCCACACAAATGCGGGAGTTTTATAAACGTAGCAGATAAAAGCTTAGATAGAAGCTTTATCCCAAGTAGCTTTGTTAACAAAAGCTGTTAAGTTACGTCCATCACAAGTTTTAGCTTTGAAAGCATATCTTTCGTTGCCTTTCGCGCCATAAGTAACTTTGTCAATTACTTCTGATTCAACCTTCTTTTTTGCCTTGACATCATAGAAACCGTGTTTCACTGGGACCTCCTCGATAAGGGGTTAAGATTATCACTTAGAACTTAAGAACTTATAACTAATATAAGCAGTAAAATTAACTTTGGCAAACCAAAAAACAAGAAAAAAAAGATTTTTTTCTTGTTTTGAACTGGAAAAAGTAGCAAGGTTCTAATAGTCAATGTGTTATGGCTTTTGAAAAAAATAGCAAAAAAACAGTTTTTGAGCTGGAAAATGCCTTTAGAGCCTTTGGAGCGAGCCAAATTCCATGCAAAACAAAAAAGAGTTTGTATTTATTTGCTATTGGCTTCAAGCCAACGTTCGGCGTCAATCGCAGCTTGACATCCCATTCCGGCGGCGGTGATAGCCTGTCGGTAAATATGGTCAGCGCAATCGCCGGCGGCGAAAACTCCATCCATACTTGTATAGCTGGAACCGTTTTTGCGCTTGATAAAACCTTTATCATCAGTTTCAATAATGCCGTTGAAAATACTTGTATTAGGAACATGTCCCAGTGCGCTGAAAAAGCCTTTTGCCTCAACAATGGTTTCACTTTGATCTTTAAGACTTTTTATCTTAACTTTTTCAACTTCCTCGTCGCCGATGATTTCTACCACTTGCGAACTCCACAAAAACTCAATTTTAGGATTAGCCATTGCGCGGTCACCCATAATTTTAGACGCGCGTAATTCGTCACGGCGATGTATGACTATTACCTTGCTGGCGAATTTAGTCAGGAACATAGCTTCTTCCATCGCGGTATCGCCCCCGCCAACGACAACTACAGGTACGTCTCTGAAAAACGCCCCGTCACAAGTAGCGCACGCGGAGACTCCTTTGTTCTTCAAGCGCTCCTCAGACTCCAGTCCCAGCCAGCGCGGAGAAGCTCCAGTAGCTATAATTAAAGCTTTAGTTTTAATGGTTTCTCCTGAAGATAAATGCAGAGTATGCGGTCCACCAGCTTTTAAGTCAACTTTTTCTACGGTATCGCTTTTTATTGTGGTTCCAAAATGCTCAGCCTGCTGTTGAAACTTAAACATCAACTCAAAGCCGTTGACCGCTTCCGGAAAGCCGGGATAATTTTCCACGTCAGAAGTTTGAGTCAATAAACCTCCGGGAAGCGCTCCTGTTATAAGTAATGGGGTGAGGTCAGCACGTGAAGCGTAGATTGCCGCAGTCAAGCCTGCAGCGCCGGAACCGATGATAATGATGTTTTGCATTTTTATTCTTTTCCTGGTTTATTTTTTTGTGAAACAATTTTATTTTTTGATAAGCTTATAATTGACTGGGGGTTTAGCAAGCGGGTCATAGTAGGCAGATCCAGCAAGTCGTCTTCCAAATTGATTCCGCGTAGGATTTTTATCAGGTCATAAGCTATTTTCTCAGTGTTTATAATGATTCTATTGATTTTTCCAAGACAGTATTGGTAAAACCAGAATGCAATATAAGCAATAACAAGACCTGTTATTAAGGGATAAAAGCTTTGAGAGCAGCTGTAAGTTAATTCCTGCCAGTTGCCAGTTGCGGCATTTGTGGAAAAATGGTTTAAAGCTTTAACAAGAACCATTCCAGAACCCAATAATCCTAAAACAAATGAATAGATTGCGCAATTAAGTAAAAGACGTGTTGTTTTAAGCATTCTTTCATATTCCGCTTTGAGGGCAATATTCATCTCGTCTTTACATACTTCAAAGCCGTCAGCGATATTTTTAAATGTTGAAAACAAAATTCTGGCGAGTGGTGTTTTGCCAGCGGAACACACTTCCATCGCAAAGCCCAGTTCATTATCATACAATACACTTTTTACCTTATGCACCAATTCTTTTGGATAAGTGCGGTGACGGCGAATAAAACACCAGACAGTTATAGCCGCAATGCAAAAAAAGATGGTATTGAGTATAAGTAATATCCAGATAAGGAACCCCATAAAGCCGCCCGCAACCCAAAAAGTTTTACGTTTAGAAATAGCTCTTTTTATCTTTCGATTGTTGAACATGTGCTCAAACTTTTCTTTTTGTTCTATTTCTTCATGGATTTCTTGCGAAAAGCATGTCTGCACACAAGCGCAAAAAATCATGGCAATGATAACAATGATGTGCATTTGTCTGCGTTTTAAAATATTTATCATATACACCCTCTATAATAATTTAGTTATTTTATCGAATATTCTTTTTTAAGCATATTTTCATATACTTTTAACTTCTTATCTTTATTTTTTTTATAAATAGTAATGGTCTTTTGCAATGAAAGTTTGCGGCCGGGGACTTCAGGAGCAAATACGGATATATTTTCCAGAAAGCAATCCAAAGCGTCTTGGGTTCTTTTTTGTTTTAGAAGCATTTTCCCCAGGCTCAGGTTTGCTATCGCGGAATATGCCGGAACCGCCAGATCAAATGAGTGCCGGTATGCTTTGGCGGCATTATCCTGTTGTTTGAGTTTTGCATAAGCATTTCCGAGTAACAAAAATCCATGGGCATAGGAGGCGGCTTCTAATTGAGGCATGACCATTTTTACCTCCAGCGAAGGGCTCAAAAGAGATGCCGTGGCCTGATAATCAGCTTCAGCTATTTTTATCTGTGCCTGCAATACCTTTATTTGTAACTGCATTAGCGGAAAGTTGTATTTTTCAGCGACGGAATCCAGCAGTTTTCCGGCTTCCCGTGTTTTTTTAAGTTTGAATAATTTTCTGGCTTCCATTATTTCAGACGGCAAGGTCATTTTTACTAATTTAAATTCTTTGCGCCGCAAAATAATTTCGCGCTTGTCGAGCTGAATGGTAAGATTGCCTTTCTGGTCTGATTTAAGTAAATCAGCTTTAAGCCATGTATTATTAAGCATGAGCACTTTTATTGCGGCTCCTTTTCCGTACAGGGCGGAAATATTTAATAATATAAGCAAGGCAAAAAATAATTTAAGCATTATAATCCTCTATAAATTGTACTAATACTTTGCGGTTGCGAGGACCATCAAATTCACAGAAGTAAACACCCTGCCAGGTGCCAAGACAAAGTTTTCCGTTTTCAACCGGTACAGTTTGCGAAAACCCCATGAATGAAGCTTTCAGGTGGGCAGCGCTATTGCCTTCAAAGTGACGAAACGCGGGGTTATTCCATGGGACGATTTGTTCTGTTACTGCCAGCAAATCATGTTGGACATCAGGGTCAGCGTTTTCATTGATAGTCAAACCAGCCGTGGTATGTTGACAAAACACATGGCAGATGCCTGATTTAAAACTCTTTGGTATTAAATCACTTAGCTGTCGGGTGATATCTATCATTTCACTATGATTGTTTGTCGTAATATTGATTTTATCCATATCAAAATATAATCCTCAAATACTTTTTCTTCAAGATTTTAAGTGCATATTCTTGAAAAAAATACACAGTTATCCCATAGAAAATTAAAAAGAGGCTGTAACCCGGTATTTTATTGTTGACTGTTTCGGGGATCAAGTTCTTTCTCTGCGGAATGCAGCTTTGCAAGGAAATCATCATTTTCAAAACTTGCTGACCATTTTTTCAGGATACACCATCCCACGAACCGCCACATATTATTCCGCCATGCCATATGCCATGAAGTCCAGCCCCGGCGAAGATTAAAAATAGAAAAAATTATCACCGGAAAACATATTATATTTAAAATCATCGCAAATAAATAACGGAACCTGTAAAATCCGGACATAAGATGTTTGAACGACATGTACATACTATGGACAGTCATCGGTTCATCTGGAATAAACAATGGAAAACTTCCGTCATAGTATTCCCAGCCGATCAAATCTTTAGATAAAATGCGGTTCTCGTCTTTCAAACGCCGGGTCATCTGCGTACCCGGCAATGGAACCGGTAATAAAATCTGAATGGTATCTATTTTCGCCTTTCTGATAAAACGGGAAAATATTTTAATCCTTTCCTTGGCACCAAGTGTAAACTCCTGATTCGGCTTAATCGGATAGCCAAAAATAAACATACCATGCACCAAAAAACCCATGCTATGAAAAATATTTGTTAACTTAATAATTTCTTCGGGATTCAATTTCTTATTCATTGATTTAAGTTCAGCGGGAATAGGTGATTCGTATCCAATAGCAACAAGGTTAATACCGGCGGAGCGCATCGCTTTCAATAGTTCAGTATCCTTAGCCTTATCAAGCCGGATTTGTGCAGTAATCCAAAAACGGACTGACATCATCTCCTGATATTTCTTTAGACGATGGCAAAGCTCAAGTGCCAGCTCACGATCCTGACCGAAAAGATCATCCACAATGAAAAAATAATCCCCGTTAAACCTTTCGTATACAGAAGTAAATTGCTGGAAAGCATAGTCCACAGTGCCCAAACGCACCTTCCCTTTTACTGTACAGAATTCACAATTCATTCCACATCCGCGCGTCAGGCTTACAGGGAATAACTTAATCTTAGCATGTCGCAACATAGAAAAGTCAGGTAAGGGTAAACTGTCCAAATCTTTAATCGGTTCGCGCTGCGGCGTCTCAACAATATGCTCACCGTCACGAAATGCAAGACCGTTAATTTTATCCAGTTTCTCACACGCGTCAAGAGCCACAAGCAGTTCTCTTATAGTTTCCTCGCCTTCACCGATAGTAACATAATCAACATTGTTATCCAATGCTTCCGCTATATTTTCCTCAATGAAATGTTGACCTCCGGAAACGGTTGTAACGCCATGTTCTTTATAAAATGCCGCAAGTTCATATAAGCGCGGAATTGTACTGGTTAAGCCACCATATAAGCCGACAACATTAGCAGGTCGCATTTGTTCCAGTAAGTCATGATCAATTTTTCCCGCATCATTAAGTCCGTCGCGCCAGTAGTAATTGTTTTCATCAATTACTTCCGCCTCCCATCCTGGAATCATATTCACAATAGTTGCAATCATTATCGGCCCCAAGGCCGTAGTCTGACAAGCGACAGTAGAGTATATATTGAATGCCGGATAACAAGGAACTATCATCCTGAATATTTTTTTGCGTCCAGAATTCAATTCCACAATATTATTTAAATCATCCATCCTTATTAGTACCTCTTGAAAATATTAACAGTTGCCAGAAATCAAAATTCAGAATATTAATTTTATATCATTGAACCAATTGCAAAACTCTCGTTTTGCGAAAATTCAGAAGCAAATGCTTTTATTAATATAATAATTTAAAATATAAAATTTAACTTTTCAACGATAAAATCCTAAAACCCTAAAATCAAACTCAAAATTTTTGATTAAATTTCTCAGTTATCCGATAGGAAAATGAAAATTTGAAAGGATACGGATTCAAAGTATTTTATGACAAATAAAAAAACGTTGATATGAATCTGTCAAACATAGAATAGGTGTATTAAACCAGATATTCAAATTAATTCCAATGCATTTTATTACTAAATTGGCTTATAAGCAACGGAATTGACAAACAAGCACGCAGTTTTATTCGCAAGGACGAAATTATTGTGAATACCACCGAAGTTTAAACGAGTAATCAACGTTATTGATTTAAGAACGATTTAATGGAGAGAAGGGATTCGATGCTCGTTTTTTCACCTTTTTTCTCTAAATATAGCTTATTTAAGGATTTATGTCTGAAAAAACCTTGAAAAAAACGCACTTTGTTGTATAATTAAAACTTGTCGTTTTTAATTTCCGGCTAAGTGGCTGGATTTTAAATTGGGTTTTAATAATATAAGAAACTAAACAAATTAACCAAGAACAAACAACATGACAGAAAAAAAATCCCCAAAAACTGCCGATTTAATGAATTTTGTTGACTTAAGCAACATGGATTCAATGGATGCCCTGCTCGGAGACGAAACTAAAAGCGATTTCGCGGAAGGTTCTATTATTGAAGGATCAATTGTAGAAAAACGCAATGATGGCGTACTAGTTGATATTGGCTACAAAGCGGAAGGCTTTGTTCACTCCAGCGAATTCCGTAACTGGGAAGAAGCTAAAGTCGGCGATAAAATCGATGTATTCCTCGAAGAGATTGAAAATGAAAACAGCATGCCTGAATTGAGCATGGCAAAAGCTTACTCAATCAAAGCATGGGAAAAAGTTACTAAAGAAAACGCTGAAGGCAGTGTTGTTAAAGGCATAATGAAACATCGCGTTAAAGGCGGTATCATTGTTGATGTTGACGGAGTGGAAGCATTTCTACCTGGTTCACAAATTGACATTGGTCCAGTCCGCAACATGGATGACTACCTTGGCAAAGAATACGAAGTCAAAGTACTTAAAATTAACGAAGACCGCCACAATATCGTGGTTTCCCGCCGTGAACTTCTCGAAGAATCATTGCGCGATAAACGTTCCACTCTCCTTAAAGACATGGCTGTTGAACAGATCCGTGCTGGTGTTGTCAAAAATATCACTGATTTCGGTGTATTCATTGACCTCGGCGGCGTAGATGGTCTGCTGCATATTACAGATATGTCATGGGGACGCATCACACATCCTTCAGAAATGATGGAAGTTGGTCAGGAAGTAGAAGTTATCATTCTTGATATCGACTACGAAAAAGAACGTGTTTCTCTCGGCTTCAAGCAGAAAAGCGAAAATCCGTGGGAAGCTGTTGAAAAGAAATATCCTGTTGGTTCAATTGTTAAAGGCCGCGTAGTAAATATTATGCCTTACGGTGCCTTTATGGAAATCGAAGACGGCGTTGAAGGTTTGATCCACGTTTCTGAAATGAGCTGGAC
>Ga0255410_1018_pt1 | contig 31613 bp, 26 predicted proteins | sample CelNoTSeSYBR01J2_FD_182126 | JGI IMG/M metagenome (GOLD analysis project Ga0255410, IMG submission 182126) | Sediment cell enrichment communities from methane seep in Santa Monica Basin, California, United States - CellEnrichment... | ecosystem: Environmental > Aquatic > Marine > Cold seeps >... | reverse complement strand
AATTAAAGGGCTCGGTATCGGTTATGCTACAATCAAAAGTACTAGCACTAAACAATTAAAACAATTAGCTAATGCATTAAAGAATGTGAAAAATGAATAATCTATATTATCAAATATTTTTAAGTAGCCCCCGCATGCTGAAGAAGTACACGGCAGGTGTTGCTGTGCCTAAGATTGATGAATTGAAAAGGATTGCCTATATAGAGGCTCGTAATGAAGTTGGTGGACATCGCCCTGATTATGTCTATAAGAACAATCGGAAGATTAGTCTTGACACCTGCAATACAACCGGAGAGTTATTGATAAAATCACTTAAAGAACTGGCAAAACAGTACCTTCAGTTTCGAGACAAAAAAATATTTATTATCAATGAAAGATTCAGTAAATGGCAAGAAACACTCTGCCGTACAACTCCATTACCATTAATTACGAGTGCAATAAAAAACAATAATAACTTTTCTGATTACAGTCCTGAAGAAGTTAAAGAAACATTAAAGGAAAACCTGCGGAAAACTGCTCTGCCATATCCTTATTTGCCATTACTGGAGAAATTAAAAAACGATAATGGGGTTTACGAACTTCACATACACCTAAATGGTTCAACAGAGATGGATGTAATGTGGCAGGAAATGTTGAAAAAACCAATGGACTTCTATAATTGTATTAGAGAGGGAGAAAATAAAGAGATTGTACGAGAACAATATTTGCAGGTAGATGAAGATATTGACGAAAATATACTGTTTCAATATTTACATCTGGCCAGAAAATTGCGTGTTTTACTAGTTGGAGCGATAGAGAATGATGATAAGAAAGTCGACATAAATTCAGAAAAACTTAAAAGGCTAATGAATGTGTTTGATTATAATGATGTTGTTGATATACATCCAAGAATAAACTGGCTTGAACATCCGGTAGAATCATTACCCGGAGAGTTTTTCGAAAGAGGCACCAGCATTCTTGAGCAGGAGTCCTATTTTATAATTAAATCTTTAGAGATAGTAGAAGAATGTGAAATAAATGCTCAATGTTTGCATGTATATTTGCTAATTCAGAATTTGGTTAATAAATTCATGGTTCAACAGGTAAATCAATTTGGATTTGACCAGTTTCAGAAAATAACCTTGAATGAGCACCGCGAGTTACTGGAAAAGAAAAACTATACAAAGCGTTTCAGACAGTTTGAGGGAATGCATGGGCAAACCCTTGACTTTATTGAGGGTAGATTTGCTCCTAAAAAAGAAGCATTGAAAGTCATCGAGCTTTTGCATAAGATAACTGAAGACTATAAAAAATATTTTAAAAATGCTACACCCTCTAATGAAGATACCGAGGAAACTGAATCATTTAGAAAGATGATATTGGGACTGGTCGGGCATTTTATAAAAATGCATGAAAGTGTTAAGCATGATTCTTCTCCAATACTTCATATATGCCGTTATTATTATAACAGAAAAAAGTATAGGCGTGAAGCGGAAATACTTGCATATTTGTATAAAACAATTCCTTTTATAAAAGATTATTTGAATGGCTTTGACGCTGCATCAAACGAATTACATACTCCTCCTGAAGTATTTGCTCCTATTTACAGGTATTTAAAACGCAGAGGATTCACTAATTTTACTTTTCACTGTGGAGAGGATTATGTGCATCTTCTTTCTGGAATTAGATCAGTGTATGAAAGCGTTAAATTTTTGGAGCTAGAACCGCAAAACCGAATAGGACATGGGACCGCAGTTGGCATATGTCCTGAACTATGGATAGAGAGGGCTGGAGAAAAAATAGCCATTGCGCAAGGAGAGTGGCTTGACAACCTAATTTGTTCATATTATATCCTTATGCAGTCTCCAGATTTTCAGCATGAAGCTAACCGTATATCTCATGAGATGAGTACATATTTTAATAAGATATATAATAATAGTGATTCAGATCCTATCCCTTTCAATACTTCTCTGCTTGTGGAAGCATGGTTGCTGAGATATTTAGACCCTGTTATTGCATGTGACGAGTATAAATTGAACAATAAGCTGAAAGAAATATTTCTTTTTGAACATATTGAATGGGATATAATTAATGAAAAAAAGAAAGAAAATCTTCAAGCATTTAATTTATTCAAGAAATATCATTCTCATAAAATCATATTGGAATACAATGAGATTATTGAGGTTAGATCTGATTATTTATCAGCAGAAGTTATGTATTATTTACAGGAAGAGGTATTAAAGCTTATTAACAGCAAAAGTATTGCAATAGAATCATTACCTACAAGCAATGTACGAATAAGTTATTATCATAATCATTATGAACACCATATTTACAGATGGCTGACTGGAAAATGGAAGGATAGACAGGGAGAACGCCCAATAGTTGTTTTAGGCTCAGACGATCCCGGTATCTTTGGAACGAGCGTTCAGAATGAATATGCTCATGTGTATGAATTATTAAAAGAAAAAGGCATGCCAGAAAGGCAGGTATATCAGATGCTAAAAGAAATGAATGACCATAGTAGAGCATATGCTTTTTGCCCGGAGGGAAGTTAAATGGCATATGATATAGACAAAAAATTAGTTGTAGGAGTAGCTTCCAGCGCTTTATTTAATTTGGATGCTGCTGACGAAATATTTCGTTCAAAAGGCGAAAGAGCATATAGAACTTACCAACGACAGCATCAAAATAATTGTTTCAAGAAGGGGGTTGCATTCCCTTTTATTAAACGTTTTTTGAAACTTAATGATAGGTTTGGAGAAAAAACTCCAGTTGAAGTTGTTTTGTTATCACATAACGATCCAGATACCGGCTTGCGAGTTTTTAATTCAATTCAAAAATACAATTTAAATATAACCCGTGCCGCGTTCCTTACAGGCGGTTCTCCATTTGAGTATATCCCTGCATTCAATGTCGCATTATTCTTGTCAGCCAATACCAATGATGTTGATAAAGCAATGTCTAAAGGGTATGCGGCAGGTTTAGTTTTGGAAAGTAATATTGATGATGATGACAATGATGATGAACTAAGAATTGCTTTCGACTTTGATGGAGTATTAACTGATGATAGTGCAGAAAAAATTTATCAGACGGATGGAATTGCCGAGTTTCATAAGGTCGAACAAGCAAAGGCAACTATTCCACATCCTCCAGGACCATTAAAGAATTTGTTTCAAAAACTAGCTTATTTTCATAATATGGAGCTACATATGCAACGAGTTGATCCTAATTTTAAACGCATGTTGAGGATATCAATAGTTACAGCAAGAAATGCACCTGCTCATGAACGAGTTGTAACAACTTTGCGAGAATGGGGCGTTTCTGCAGATGAAACTTTTTTCCTTGGGGGAATAGATAAAGGACGGATAATGAAAACTTTACGTCCGCATATATTCTTTGATGATCAGCAAGGGCATTTAGAATCAATAGGGAAATATACTCCGTCTGTTCATATTCCATTAATAATTTCTAAATCAAAGTAAATTGTAATGGTAAAAAAATAACGGAGCCAGTGATCGCATGGATTGGAAGGACAAATCTGGCAAAACCTTAAAACAACTTCAAGAAGAAACAACAGTATAAAATAAATAGAGAAGAGGAATTGATTGAAATGAGCGAGAAATATTTATCGACATCGGCGTTGGCAAGGGATTTAAAAATCACAGCAAAAGAGCTCTTTGCAGTGTTTCAGGAATATAGTTTGATAAAGAAAACAGAAGCAGGCTGGGAGCTTACGCGTGAAGGTGAAAAATATGGAGCAAAAGTAAAAGATAGTAAGCGGTATGGTCGATATATTACATGGCCGGAAACTATTAAAGAGCGGATAACTGTTCCTGATAATGCAGACCAGAAAACTCCTGTTAGTTCGACGACTATAAGTAAAAAGTTTAATGTGTCATCGCCCAAGGTTAACAAGATTCTTTCAGAGTTGGGGCTTGTGTCGCGTGAGCGGAAAGGGTGGATATTAACTAGTCTTGGTAATGATTGGGGCGGGAAGCAACTTGAACACCCACAAAGCGGTGTTCCTTATATTCATTGGCCTGAGAGTATTCTTGATAACAAAAACTTTAAAGAAGTGTTCATGTAGGCTGCTGGATTAGAAGAAGAACCTGAGCCGAAAGTTGATGACTTTCGTACCAAATACAAAGCTAGTTTTAGGACTAAAGATGGACATTATGTTCGGTCTAAAGCTGAAGTTATGGTCGACAATTGGCTATATACAGAAGAGTTGGTTCATGCCTATGAACGTAAACTTCCAGTTGAAGAAGATGTTTGCCCAGACTTTTATCTTCCCAACGGCAAAGTTTATATTGAATACTGGGGACTGGAAAATGATGAAAAATACCTAAAACGCAAAAAAGAAAAACTGGCAGTTTATAAAAAATACGATTTTAAGCTCATTGAACTCAATGAGTCAGACATTAAGAATCTAGATGATGTGCTTCCGCGTAAACTTTTGAAATTTGGAATCCAAATAAATTAAGCAGATTTAAGCTTTGATATGATGCAATAAAAAATAAGACAATACGATAAAAATAGTATGCTAGATGCTTTGATGCAAATGCTACCATAAAACAAAGAGAATACAAGAATGCTTATTGCCAGAACTGAAGAAGTCATTAAAAGTATTATACCTTTATCTAAAAAAAGATATTATGAATCTGTCTATCCTGGCATAACTTATCGTTATGCAGATAATATAGAAAAAGGTACCAAGAAACCAAGCAAAAATACTCTTGAACATATTTTAAAAGGAGCACGTGGGGAATTAGAAAAGTTCATTTCAGAATACATCGGAGATATCAGATTTGAGGTTTTTGAAAGATATATTAGAAAATGTATTCGAAGCTCAAAGTTTGTAGAAGAATTGTCATATTGGAATGAAATTAGTTTGAAATCAGATGAAGATTTTATTGATTTTATAAAAGATTTTGAAAAGAACAAAGGGATATTTTCAGGATTACTGCAAGATGATATTACAAAATTAGAGATAAATAATTTATCCAAAGATAGATTGTTGAAATTATATGATAAATGTGTACTGAGGCTGACTTTGTTTTTGTTGGCATCATTAGAGCAAGAAACGCTAATGCAAATTTATCCTTTCAAGACTAAAAAATATTCAATTATGGCTGGGACAATGCTTCCTCAAGTTGATGGATTAAAAATAAAACATCCGCAAGGGGTTTTCTTAGAGTGGCTAGTTAAGGGGGCTGAAGATATAAAACACTACGATCACTATATTGAAATAATTTGTCAATATAGTGGTGGTGATAAGTATTATTTTGGGCGACAGTTTGATCGCTGGAAGCAGTGTTTTGAAATTTCCAGTAATAAAAAAGTAAATATAATGGGGGAAAAGCAAATGAATATAATTATCGATTCCCTTATTAAACATGTGAAATCTGAAAATCCCAAAGTTCCCCAAGATGCAATTAATCTGAATCGCACTTATTTACTGCAGCTTTATTTTGGGGCTATAACCTTGCATAAGCTTTTCTGTTTATATATAGATGAAAATACTTTTGACTCTATAGAAGATTTAATAAATGAATTTGCAAACTATAAGTATTTTGCAAAATATCATAACAATTTGATTAATGCTGAAGAAATGACAGCTTCCTTACTTAAAGTATAACCTGATGGCTTTTTATAGCCATCAGGTTATAAAATTAATCTTCGTCCAAATAATCATCATTATTAGGATTGTGAATATCTGCCCAATCGTCCATATCTGCATCATTATTGGGATTATTAATGTCGGACCATGCATCTAATTCTTCTTGACTCATTTTTGAATCTCCTTTTTTTTGTTTTTATTTATATTGTGCCATAACCTTGGCTATTTAAATATTACCACAAATTTTGAGTGATGTGAATGACAAAATATAGAAAATGTTAAAAAAAAAGATAAAAATGATCAATTAGCTTTTGAAAGTATTTCACAGGCAAGGACTTAGCTTTGCTATGTGATCTGATTATTAAATGCCTGTAGGTATGTATTGGACTAAAAAATCAATATGGATTCTTGTTCTGGAGTTGTTGTAAGATATCTTTTACTATATCAATTGGTATTTCTTTTGCTAGGTTAATTAGTTGTTGGCGTTCAGGCTCAGGAGAGGGGAGGGCAGTAGTATCTGCGCTTATGTCTATTACGCTGGCACTTATTATTTCTTGGGCTTCGGTTATTAGTTTGTTATTGTCCGCATGAAGGTAATATTGGAGTAATGTTTTTTGGCTGTCGCCACTCCAACTGGCTAATTTTTCGATAGTAACTCCTTTGCTAGCCAAATAACTAAATAGTGCATGTCTTAAGCTATGGAAACCAATAGCGGAAACTTTACGCTTTTTCTTTGATTCATTTTTAGAAACGGTATGACCAGCATGTTTGAAAACTTTAATAATATCTTTTTTTACACCACTAGGATTACGAATGAAACGTTCTGCAACATCCGGGCATATATAACCGCTTTTGTCTTTCCAGTTTTTAGCAATTGTAAGTTCGTCTTGTAAAGGTTTTACGACAGGTGCTATGATTTCTTTATTAAGACGTTTGGTTTTGATAGGTATACATTTTATTGCTAAACCATCCGTAAGTGAGATTATATTCTTCCATTTCAATAATACGCAGTCGGACAGGCGCATACCGGAATATACTCCGAGATTAAAAATGGTCTTGATTTGTTCTTTGTGCATCATATAAAAATCATCATCAAAAATTTCAAGAGTGGCAACTCCTTGCTCAAAAGTAAAGTTATCCTTAGTGTTCTGTTTGGGGTTGTTTACGCGCTTTACTGATTCCCATACATTCTTTTGTAAATGATAATATTTCATCATAACCCGGGTGACCAGCTTTACAGTTGTGTGTTTGTAGTTAAACGTTGAATCCGCAATTTTTAAGTTTCTTAAGTATGTGGCATATTCTTTCGCGATTGATTCTGTAATATCATCATTGAAATATTTAATTTCGGGATAATGTATTTTGAGCCAATCAACAAATTCTGCCCAATGACGTTTATAGTTTGACATTGTGCCAGGTCCTGAATTGGGTTTGTCATCCTGCGGAGCATCTAGATAAGCTTGCCAAACATTTTTCATTTCAAGTATGTTTTGGTTTTGTTCAATTTCTTGAGCTTTTTCTTTTGCTGTTTTTAATGCACTTGCAGCTTGTTCCCGGCGCTGAACTTCATCTTTTACAAGATATGGTGCAAGTAATTTATCCATGGCTTTTTGGGCAACTTTTTTATTTGTTATGCTCGCGCCATTTTCATCGCGTAAAACTTTTTTGATTTCTTGACCATTTAGATAATATTGAACATGGTAATTTTTATTATTGCCTCTCGTGAATAATCTTCCTTTTATTATCCTTGCCATCTTTTACCTCTTGAGTTATTGTGTTACTTTATGTAACTATAATAGCATGAGAAAAGACAATAACAAGAACATAACAAGAGCGTTTTGTGTTTTTTGTACTTAAAAAGCCACACTGGCAGTGTGGGGGTCATCGGTTCAAATCCGATATGCTCCACCATGTTTCTCCTCGAAAATCCTAAAATGGTACCATCGGGTACCGTTTTGGACTTTAAAATGTTCAAATGTGCTGTATATTAGACGTACTAGATATTTTGAATAAATGGGAGAGGATTATGGCAGAAAAAGTTGTTAAGCTTGAGATTGGGACAGTCTATCAGAAAGTTGCAAACGGCAATTATTACTTTAGATATCAGATTAATGGTCAACGTAAAGCTATAAGCCTAAAGACTAAAAATCAAAAAGAAGCGGTTAACAAAGCAAAGAAACTGGTTCCTGTTGCAAATGCAACCTCCACCGATGTAATTTCCGCACACGTAAAACAAGCACGTGGTCTCGCCGTCGGAAAGAGAACATTACCCTTGTCCAATGCCTGGGAAGTTTATTCGCATCATCCTGAACGTGCTACACCGGCTACCGTCAGTGAACAACATTCTTATAAAGCAACTTTGGGTGAATTTATAAAATTTGTTGATAACGACGCAATGAATATCGGAGATATAACTTCAGAGTTAACTGATAAATTTGCTCAGCATCTGCGTGAACAGGATTATGCGGTAGATACTCATAATAGAAAAATCAGACGTCTCAAAAAAATATTTGAAGTATTAAAAGACTATCGTGAAAATGACAATCCATTTCAAGCTAGAGTATTGTACCGGAAAGAGCGGGAAGAACAAAGCTGCTCAATCAGACGTTTGTCATTTGATCACAAACAAGAACGACAGCTTTTAGAAGTTCTTGAGAATGACTATTACAGGGTCAAAAACAAGCCTGAAATTAGAGTCATTTATTATCTTGGCATGTTCACCGGGCAGAGACTAAAGGACTGTGTTTTGTTACAGTGGAATAGGGTTGATTTGAATAGAAGGAAAATTTGGGTCAAGCAATTTAAAACAGGCAAAGAAGTAACGATTCCTATTGCGCCAAAGCTATTGGAAATATTGATTCATGCAAAAACTTGGAAGAAGGATCATTATGTTTGTCCTAATGTTGCTAAAAGATATAATAGGATTGATAAAAATGGGAAAAATACTGGTAATAACCTTGTAGGAACTGATGTTATGAGAGTTGTCAGGTGGATTGGACTAGAAACTTCCGTCGCTGTACCGGGGCGCAAAAGAAAAGTTACAGTATATGGTTTTCATTCTTTACGTCATAGCTTCGCCTCGCATTGTGCCGAGGCTGGCATACCCAAAGCAGTAGTTCTTTCAATCCTCGGAGCAAACTCCGAAATTGTAGACAAACATTATACACACATTGGCGATGAAGCTCAGGAGAAAGCCATTCAATCTTTATTCGGTGACGACAATACCGAACCAGAGCGTCAGGAACTTCGTAATCTTGCTAATACCTTGTCGATAGATGAAATCAAGACCATCCTGAATAATATCAAAAAATGAAATTGAATTAGGTGCGTGGGGCTTAGCTCTACGTGCTTGATTATCAAGGGGGGATTGGGGGACTCTATTGGGCTTACCGTTTTTCACGGTTGACTGGATTGAAAGTTGGCTATTTGCCTATGGTTTAAATAAGATTTTATGAGTAGTTGCTAATAATTATGTAATTTGAATTCCGATAGAGTTGTTGAGAAATTGTTACTTGTAAGCGCCATCGCCGCGGACTCTGCATTTTGAGGGTAAATCATAGGGCTGATATACTTTGTTTTTGATTGTTTTTGAATCAATTTATTAAGCGTTTAGAATTTATGCTTAAAACGTTTTGTGGGCTCCTTGATTTTGGTTGCTTTGGGTGGGGATGATAACTCTGTTAACTTGGTGGCAACCTGCTCTGCGGCTTGTTGGATTGCGGCTTGGATTGCTGTTTGGGGATTGATGCCTGTGGAAGCCTGGGCGGAACTGCGGAGGTTGGATATGGACTTGCTGGCTTTGATGGTTTTGCTGGTGATTAGTTCGCCGGTTTCTACGCTTGTGAATTTGACATTTAACTCTATAGTCGCTGTGTATTTTTTGCCAATTACACCGTTTGTTTTGATGGCAGTTGCCTGAGTATCGACTGACAGGATTGTCCCGTATATGACGTAGGCTGCTATTTTTAATTTGCCAGGTTTGGAAGCACCCTTGGTATCGAATATATCTGTGTTTGCTTTTCGGTGTTCGCCGATCAGTTGTTTTAATCCAGCGTTGTCCACTACCTTGAATTTGTGCGTGTTTACTATGCTGTCGGTGATCCGGTCCACCAAAGTATTCAGTACTTTGGCAGAAGCTTTGCTTTTGTTTTCGAATTTACCGATTGCGACTACAGGCTTTTTCGCATAGCTCATCGGGGCGATTATTGAAATGCATATGAATGCTGATAATAATATTAAGCTTTTCATATTGTTACTCCTCGGTTTTATACCTATCTTTCTGCTACTTTCTCCAGAAATGACTTTGACTGATCTTTGCGGACTCTGGCGAAATGATTTTCCCTCACTCCGGCTTCCTCAAAGTCGTCCACTTCAACCCATGCTGAGTCTTCGCCTATCTCCAATATTTTACCGTACGCAAAGGGGATTGCGCGGCGTTTGCCGTGCTTCTCTTTGATGAAGAAGAATTCAACTTTCATATTTTTCATCAAGCCGTAGTCTTTGCCGACATTCAACAGCGCGACTTGCCCGCTGCCTTTGGTCTGCTGGACGATTGCCGGAGGTGCGTATTCGACCGCGAACTGTGTTGAAAAATCTTTGACAGCGTTTTCGATAGCCTGGTTGAGCAATGCGATATTGGCTGTAGACATACTGCTGTTGGATTCGCCGATGATGGTTTTGGTGAAATCCTTAACGTTTTCTTTGAGGTTGACCAGAGTTGCTTTGACTTTTACGTATGCCCGGTAGCTGCTTCGCGGACGATTGTCGATTGTTGTCGTGAAGCGTTTGAAGTTGTAGCTAGATATCCGGTAGATCAGCATATAGCTTACGTTTTTGACTTTGTACTTTTCGGTATGGCTCGTCATGCTGGTCAAGCTTTTGTCAGCCAGGATGGCAGCTATTTCAGTACGTGGAACTACTTCAAAATCAGCGAGGTTCGAGAATGCCGTATCCAGTCCGTCACCAAAAGTATTGGTCAGTGATTTGAGCGTACTCAAGCTCCGCTGGTCCCGTCCTTTTAGATTAGGATTCTGCGGAACTATGGCTATCCGCAAAGCCTTCTTATTTTTGTTTATATATTCTGTGGCGTATTTATTGTTATAAACCTTATGGTCTCTCGTAGTTATCGGGAGCTGTGCGATATTAGTCGCACAACCGGAAACGACCGCCGCAGAAACTGCGACGGCCAGTAGTTTGATAATCTTCATAATCATGATTCCTCTCGGGGGTTAGTTATCTTTTCTTTACCGGAACAACGCTTACTTTTACGATCTTCCAGTTCAGATATCTTAGGTCCATCTTTAACCACAATTTCATATTGCAGTACCAGCTGTTACCCAGGTTCTTTTTGATCTGCTTGGCTTCAGGTATCGTACATTTAAAAGCCTGATAACCTTTTACCTGATCTTTCTTAGTTTTCACGACTCCAGCGAAATCAACCTCTGCGGCATTCTTGATGCAGCTCGAATTATAAAGCAAATTATCGACTTGCATTTCACGAGCATAATTGATTTCATCTAATAAGTCGTTACAATGAATAGCAGTAGGTTTCATGCTGAAAGACAATCTCATCCGCCGACTGGGATCGCAAGTCACCACAAAGACATTTTGCTTAACAATGCTGTTTTTGAAAAATGATTGGTAAGCCTTGATCTTATCTTTGCGGATACGTTCGGCAAACTCTTTCGCAGTTTCAAATTCATCCTTACGTTTTCTTGCAATAATGCTCATCATACTCCTGACAGCATTGAGTTGACTAGCTGCTTTTTTCGTGAACGGCAGTACCTTTACGTTTGTCAAATCAAGAGCCGCATCCTTATCGTATATATGCTCCAGGCCAGAAACCTCCACGTACAAACGACCGTCCTTATTGATCTGAGCGGTGTATATTACCATCAGTATCTTTTTGCCTACAGTAAGGTCTGCTGTGAACTCTGATTTATTAGCTTTGTCGTCAAGCTTATCTGTTTTGATATCTGACAAAGACATTTTTATTTTAGCGACTTTCGCTTCAACAACATCAACCACCTTTTTAGCGTCAGCGTCTTTTGCGGCTTTAGCCTTCAGGTTTTTATAGGTAACTTTAGTTCCAAGCAGTTTAACGGGAACGCCTGTCACTTGTGGATACAGCACTGGGGCTAGTTTATTAGCCAGTGCTTCTTTTGCGATTTGAATGACCAGCTTCTGAACTTCCTTATTTGTACTTTTAGGAGCCATCGCTATGCTATTAGTTGAAAGCATAAATGCGGCAGCGCTCATTACAATTAACATCATCTTTTTCATAATTTCAATTCCCTATTATTATTGATTTTAGTTAAAACTGCAGACCGAATACTTCGACATAAAGCTGACCATCAGCATTTATTTGAGCTGTGTATTCAACCGGAAACCTGTTCTTATTTACGTACAGGTCAGCTGATGATCGCGACATCTTGGTTTTGTCGTTAACATCATTTGTGCGGATATTGCTTATCGACATTTTGGTTTTAGCGACGATTTCGTCAATCGCGGCAACTGTCTTTGTCGCATCTTTTGTTGCTTTTGCTTTTAAACCCGTATAGGTGACTTTCGCACCAATGACTCCCACTGGAATACCAGTTACTTTTTGATAAATCATTGGAGCTAATTGATTACGTAGTTCATCCATGGCGATTTCAATAACCAGTTTCTTGACGTTGCTGTCTGAACCCGTAGGTGTTGACGCGCCGCATCCGGTTAAAAACATGCACGCAGTTGCTACTACCATAAGGCTTATTATCATCTTTTTCATAATTCATCTTTCCTTGTTTTTTGATTTTTGTTGAATATAATAATGCTATTTCTTTTTAGAACGCCAGAGCCATGATGGCGGTCCGCCGTTGTTCTTCTTACTACTGCGGTAAGCCGCGATGCCTATTGCAATAGCTCCAACTGCGCCGCCGATATATCCGGCAATGATCATTCCGAGCCAAGTACCTGCGGCTATTCCAATTACGGTCCACAGCCAGATCGTTCCTTTGACTTCCTGTTTTTCTTTGTTCATAATAAACTCCTTTTATTGTTTGTTGAATTAATTATTTGGTATTCTACTACTCCCCTTTCGATACAGTTCCCCCTTGTTTTATTTGGGGTTGATTCAATAATTCATTGAGTTGAATTGAAAGCTGTTTAAGTTCTTTAGCGACACGCGCTATATTCAGAAGCTTGGCGTTTTGGACGTACAGGTTCAGTCTTGAAGTCTGGCGGCAGAGCCGGTGGATACCGTTCCTGATGTGATTTTTGTTATCTGTCTTGCTCATATGATCTCCTCAAACCGACAGACATAAAAAGGGCGTAGCCCGAATCGTACTCGATGAAGGTATCGCCAAACACCCGAATGAGAATACGAAAAGACTACGCCCAATAGATAGGCGTAACTTTTCGACATGGTTTCTCATTCAATGAAATTGGCGATTCTTCATCGAAACTCTGTCAAAGTTTACGTTATTATTTAATTGTTATTGTGAGTTATTTACTTCTATAAAGATTCCTCATTTAGTTTTATGTTATACTCATTGTTATAAAGTAGCATAGCGATTTTGCATTTCAATAGCTGAACTAGTCATCTTGCTTGTTCAACTCGAATTTTTCCATCAGTTCATCTACTTCCGACTCTATATTGTTCGTAGCGAAAACTGAAATCTCACACAGTAATATAGAAATTACGCAAAAAGCAAGATAAGCGGTTTGTAAATCTAATCATGATGAAAGTCTCGGACAGGTTCCCAAAGGAACCTGCTCGAGGTCATTATTTTAGAATTCTTTGATAATTTTATCAACCTTGTCTTTGATTTCGTCTGTCATGTATATAGATATTTCAGCCATCAGAATAGCTATGGCGGCGAAATCATCAACCAAGCCAACCGGCAGAAAGTCCGGGACCAGATCAATAGGACAAATAAGGTAGCCCAGCACTCCAATGATTGAAGCTTTGGCGAACTTTGGAACGTCCTTGCTTTTGAGCATAAGGACCAACGTGACAACCTGCCGAAAGGCGTGTTTACTGATGTGTTTCAACAGTTTTGCCAGTTTGTTTTTGATGTTCGAATTTGAATAGTACTTGTAATATTTTGTAAACATAATGAATTCCTTTTTTTTGTTTTAAGGGCGATACGTCGCCTTCGATATTATTGTTTAAGGATAGCTGTTTCCAGCAATCCGAACATTGTTGGTGCAAGCTCCTCCAACTTGGTAATGAACTTGCTGTTTCCTGGTAGAATACTCATGATATTAGAATTATTAATTCCAATACCGTAGAACTCAAAACCCAGACGTTTGCCGTGCTCGATTGCCTTTTCAGTGTTCTCCACTGAGTCCGGCTTACCGTCGGTAATAATAAGAATTATTTTACGATTCTCACGTAGCGAATAACATTGCTGCATTGTCCACCAAATCGCTTCGCCCATCGGCGTGGAACCTGACGGCCTCAAACTGAAATTAGTATGTAAACGCTGTCCGTGCTTTAGCATAGGACAAACTGTCGAACACACTTGGTTTAGTTTTGAATCAGCCGGGAATGCTGTTACTCCTACAGAGATGCCGTTGATCTTATGCAATGAGTTCGCGATGCCAAAACAAGCCTGCGAGGCCAGTTCCATTTTATTGCGCATCGAGCTTGAGCAGTCTAGCAGAATATGTATTGCTGTATTTATTCCTTGGCGTTCGCCGTTACGCAAGAATATCTTAGCAGAATGATTCATCTTATACAGTTTGCCCGTATCCAATTTACCATGTCTGCTGCCAGTGCGTCTTACCAGCGTCTTACTTTGTAGTAGCGAATGCAGCCTGGTATGCAAAGCCGTTGATGTCCGTTTAACTTTGCTAATGTCACCAGCTTCCAAAGCACTAAAATGCTTCGGAGATTCGACTGCGACACTTAAACCCCGCATAGGATTACCCGGAGCAGCTCCTTCGAGTTCACCGGCAACACGTTCGCCCAAACCATCAGGCAGATCTCCATCACTGGCTTTCAGCAATTGCTTAATGCCGTCCTGCTTGCTGAGGCCGCGACTAACATTTTCAGCTTTTCCTGATTTACTTTTACCTCCTTTTTGTTTTTCATCTTCAAGTTTCAGCGACTCCGCTTTGATCAGAGCTGCTGCATTTTTAGCGAATCTCATTGCATCCTTCGAAGTCAGACATTTTACTTTGACCTGTTCGAGCAGACTATTGAGCTTATCATACAAATCAGGATATGCCTGTTGAGTAAACGCACCGACGATATCCCGATTCTTTGCGACTGCTTCAACATCCCAGGCACGCACGACCAATAACAAATAACTTAATATCTGCATGGCCGGGTTCTTAGGCTTCTTCATCTTTTTGGTGAACTCGTGGTCGATCAACCAATACAGGTTTGTCCGACATCCGGGGAAACGTTTCGCAAGCAGTTGCTCTACACGCCAGTCTTCAAATATATTCCAGATATTTTTGATTAAAGGTGTGAGATCTTTATCCTGCAAAACATCAAAATCAGTCTCCCGAATATGTGCTGACTCATGATCCAGATACGCTCTGACCATATTGATCAGAACACTGTCCGATTCGAGTGGTAAAGTCGGCAAGCGAATTACATTTCCATCCGTACAGGCAGTGTTGCCGCCAATCTCTACTTGCACGCCATACTTCTTTCCAAGGACACTTGCCACCATGGGCAAGGCCTTGTTTAGCTCAGTTATTTTGTTCATAATATTCTTCTCCATTACCAGAGACCTAAGCTCTCCAGGCGGTTGTTGTTTTGAGGGGGATTAATACCACTAGCCTTTGAGCTTTTCTTAGCTTTATTTGGTTTTGTTAGACCATCCAATACGCTGTCATTGCTACGCCCTTCAATTATCTCCTGAGCATACTTTGTCAAGGCTGTAGTATCATTAAGCAATATCAATAATCCGTTTAGCATTAAAAGACTGGTTCCACTGATTGCGCCTTTACTTGGAATCTTATCTAGGGCAGATTGTATCAGCGAAGCTACCGGAGCAACCCGTGGTTCAATGAAGCTTAAGTCATACAATTTTTGCTGTATGTTCTTGAGTGGAGATAATGCTTTACGAGTAATCATAGACTTGCTCATGAAACTTCGATTGAATGCTTCTCTGGCATCTTTTGCTACTTCTCCGAACAACGTATTGCCTAAGCTATTGACCTCAGATTGTAGCCCGACTTCAAGAAGATTCTTCTTGCGACCGGTAGGATTAACGACTTTGAACACTTGCCAGTTGAAGGCAATGCGTTCAGCAACATAATCAGCGCTTACTACGGAAGTAGCGATGATCTTTTCCCAACCGGGATTGTCCGATATCCAGTTTTGTACAGCCTGATCATAATTCTTCATGAACTTATCTTTGGAATGTTTGAATTCTTCAGCGATAAGATCGAGAGAATTAACGATTTCAGCTGCCTTAGCTTCAGGGATAGCCCAACCACCAAGGAAGCGAACTCCACTCTTGTCTAACACATTTACCGCACGAGCTTTCAGAGTAGTGAATACCCTTAATGTTTTTGGATCGCATATGCGCTTGCTGCCGAGTGATGCAAGGCTTTCCGGTGGTAGTTCCGAATGAACAAAATCATCGGGATTTAACTTACGTTTAGCTGACCAAATGTTAACGTTTAGGTTAACTGCCAGCATACACTTTAATACTTGTGGTTCTGTTTTTAACTTCATGATAATATTCCTATTTTAGTTTGTTTCAGGGAAGATACGCTGGACGAGTTCGTGCAGTACCGCCCGGCTTTCGCGAGTGGCTCGATATCCGAGAGCACGATCCAATGCGTAATTGAGCGGTTTTATCCCCTGCGTCATCAATGGTTGAAAACGCAAAGTAAGATCTGCCCAGCGGAGCAATGTACGAGTTGAAAATGTTACTTCAATTCTGTTGTCCTGATTATCAGACGCATTCTCATCTCCCATGAAAAGGGTACGAACTTCACCGGCAAAAGCAACCATCTTTTCACGGATAGTCGCGGGCAATGACGGATAAGCACGCTCAAGCAATTGTTCTTCAGCTTTAGCTTCAGGATACATGACTTCACATAGCCAGAAGCGATCCAAGAAAGCCAGGTTTTGACGAAGCGTCCCTTGATACAGTCCTGTTTCATCAGAAGCGCCGTTGGTATTAGCAGTAGCCGCAAACCTGAAATTAGGATGTGGATTTATCAGCTCACCATTGTTTTCAGACACACACAAAGGCGCACCGTCTAGAATGGTATTCAATCCTGCAGCTGTAGCAGGATCCAGTAGGTCGATTTCATTAAGGAGAAACAGACCACCAAACTTCATTGCAAGCGCCAAAGGGCCGTACTGAAACTTCATGTTTCCGTTTTCTACCGAAAGATGGCCGATCATGTCAGGATACTCCAGACGAGAATGTCCAGTAATCTCAAACACCGGGTAATTCAGCTTGGAAGCAAGTTGCTTGATTAAGCTAGTTTTTCCTGATCCTGTAGGTCCGAATAAATACAAAGGATCTGATGGCTCCATCAACCACACCACCACATCTCGGCTCGAGTCATGGAAGATATAATTTTTATCTTCCTGTGGCGTGAATGATAATGATTTTTCATACCCGGTTATCTTACGACCCGACTCCTTGCCGCTAAATACAGTTCCTGCATCGAATTCAACAGACTTCAATCCTTCTAATTCTTTTACTGTGTTACTCATGATAACTCCTGTTTTTTAGTTTTACTTATGTATAAACGCTGACTCGGTGAGCTTTGCGTTGTGAATTTATGCACCAGCTTTTCGACTTCGTCCTCGCCTAGAATATTGACCAATTCAGCAGTCAATGCTTTAGTATTCAAACTTTTTCGACCAGCAGTTTCAGAATATCTAAAACGATAATCGCCAGTAGAAAGCCAGTCGCCATTTATACCGCTATTGATATAAAAATCCTTGACTTGGTCTTCTTGAATAGCAATATCCTTCAGCAGTTTAGCCTTCTGTGATTTGAGTTCCTCAAGCTCTTCAAGAATATCGTTGTATATGGAATCCCCAAGCTCAACGGTAGTGAACTTCGGACAAGTATCCATATGATCGCAGAAGTCACATAAGGGATGGAACCCTTTACAGAATTCAACCGTATTCAAGTCCAAATTATTATTACGAAGCTCATCTGCTTTTCCCCAAATAGACTTCGCTGTCTTCTCGCAGAACCTGGTCATTGTGTCATTCGGTTTATACGGGCCAAACGCTTTCGCATCAGACATGGCCAAAGCCAGCACCCAGCCCTCAAGATCAACATTCTGAACTGACTCCGGCATCTCCATATTAAAGACTTTCTTGCACAATGCAGGAAAGCTGAGCTTTGAATGTATAATCTGACCAGTTCCATCCCGAATACTAAAGCGCGGCTGATCCCAATATTTAGCTAAAAACCCAAGCTGACCGTACAATTGACATTCGTATGCTGTATATAGATTGTCAGGAATATTCTCAGTACTTTTTAGCTCCAATATCCGCACAGCGCCATTAGCAACCATCACAAAATCCAGATGTGCCAATACCGGAACGCCATCAAAACCAGCATCAATCTCCAGCTGACTAAAGAACTTCGCCCCGTTAGCCTGAAACGCTTGTTCAATACCAGCTTCAAACCAATGTCCGCGTTGCAATATCAACTGCTTTTTCAAAGCAACCGTGACCTTGTCATATTCCTGCCCCCGATACCAAACGCCAATATCATCAGCTTGCGGCTGCTGACTGCCAAATACTTTATTAGCAACAGCAGCTCTCATGCATTCGGCGCCCTTGCCAATGTCCGATAAACCAACATACTTACTTCGATCTCCCAACTGCGCCGCAGTAGCCAAACCACTATGATTCAGCAATCCCTTCGCCACCTGCGACATCAACCCCATTGCTTTAATATTTTCCATAATAATCTCCCTGAAAAAGAAAAAGCCCCATCCACGCCAAACGGCGCAGACAGAGCTAAATTAAAAATTAAATAAAGTAAATCAAAGAGGTTATATATATGCGAAATCAAATGAAATACATTTTGCGGACAACAGTATAGTTTTATAAGGAAAAATACGAATCCATATCCTACGGTTACGCCACCACCAGCCACAAAAGTCAAGGCTCCACCTGCGACCACGCAATCCTAGCCACAGCCCAAATGACCAACCGCGCCTGTTACGTAGGTTCTAGCCGAGGCCGCCAATCAGTAAAAGTTTTTTGCCCAGACTTTGAGTATCTTCACTCAAGTGTTAAACGAAATTATGAGCATTTAACCGGCCACGATTTAATAGTCCAACGGCAGGAATACATCAGCAAGAACGAAATAAAAAATACGGAAGAATCTCCTGAAATAGATATTAATAATCTTGGAGAAATTAAAAAAATCTGTTAATTCCAAATACTCAACTCAGTGATTACAATTTTCAAATGTAGTTTTGAGACTGTTCATTTGAAATAATTTTGCTTGGTGATATATTCATAAAATAAATACTTTGCACAGGGAAAACTATGTCTATTAATATTGCCGCTAAAAAAATATTGCAGGATTATCATGCGATATTGTATAAATTGATTGGAGTTCCTATTGACTTTGTTTCGGATACTGGTGAGGTGATGACTTTGTGTCCACCTGAGCATTATAATCCGCTTTGTCATTATATTGTGAGTTGTCCTTGCGGAGAAAAAGCTTGTGCAAATGCTGACAACGAAAACTGCGCAAGGGCAAAAGCTACCGGGGAAAATATTATTTATGAATGTCATGCCGGATTAATTGATATTGTTGTGCCCTTATTTGTTAATGACCAATATATCGGATGTTTGACTACTGGACAGATACTGAAAAAGAAGCCTACTAAAAAAACTTTTCGTGAATTCAAAGAAAAAATAAAAGCTTTAAATCTGGATGAGGATAAGCTCAGAGAATATTATTTCAATACAATTGTTATGTCGAATGAGCAAATTGAAGCTCTCGTTGACCTGATATCCTTAGTTGGCAACTATATCCTTGAAAGCGAAAATAAACTGCTTTTTCTGGAATCCGTTAATGAGAAAAAGAAAACTTTGGCAGCTCGACAGTTTATTGAACAGAACTACAAAAAGAAATTGACGATTGACGAAATAGCCAACTCTGTTTTTCTGAGCCCAAGCCACTTCAGCCATATGTTTAAACAAGAAGTCGGGAGTAGTCCGATAAATTATTTAAATCGTTTCCGAGTAGATAAAGCAAAAGAAATATTGGAAAATTCTAACACAAGTATAACCGAAATCGCTTATAGTGTCGGTTTTCAAAGCTTGCCGCATTTCAACCGCATTTTCAAAGATATGGAAAATATATCTCCGGGATCACACCGAAAAAGCAGGATACGTTAAAAATAAAGCTGAATAAGCGTAGCCGTTTACCATTTTAAAAACTATACTATACTCAAATAAAAAATTTAAGGAGATAGTTTTTAACTATGAACAAGTCAGTTTTAGTAATCGCCGCACATATTGATGATTCAATAATAGCGGCCGGCGGAATTTTAAGTAAGTTCGTTAAAAACGGCTATGAAGTAAATGTGGTTTGTTTCGGTAATGGAGATGAAGCATTTACTACTCCAGGTGGACGTGAAGAAGCTATTATCAAATTTAAACGCGAAGGCGCAGAAGCCCACGAACTTCTCGGCGTAAGCAATTTTGAATGCTTTGATGTCCCTGATTTCGGCGTACAGAAAAACCGCGATGATTACCGTCAATGCATCCGTTCAATCCGAAAATATAAACCATCTATTGTTATCGGTCATTACTGGGCGGAATATTTTCAGCATCATGAAATGGCTTCTCAAGCCCGGGACGCATGGTTTCAAGCTGGTTGGGACTGCAGCGCGGATCTCGGCGAGCCATGGACGGCGGAAAAATACTATCATTACGAAGTCCTGCATGATTTGCCGGAACCTACTCACATAATAGATGTTTCTGATACATTTGAAGATAAAATAGCGGCATTTAAAAAATTCGCGACCGCAGACGAACATCTCGGTTCTTTAGGTGAACAACTAAGAGCCAGAGCGCGCCATCACGGCAGCAAAATCGGCGTTAAATACGCGGAAGCTTTAAAGCAATCATTTTTCACTCCACAAACAATTAAAGAAATTAAGGATCTATTCTAATGAAAAACGTAATATTCAATTTTTCTGTAGATGATATTTGCCTGGAAGGGTATTCCTCAGAAAAACATTTGAATGAAATTTTAGATTTTTGTGACGAAAACAAAGTAAAGAGCACTTTGTTCACTGTTCCGGTTGCCGACGGCATAAGTCTGGAGAAACGCCCGGGCTATATCAAGGTGTTGAAAGATGCGATTAAACGCGGGCATGAAGTAGCCCAGCACGGTATTAAGCACGACCGCTTTGAAATCGGTATTCCGCCTGAAATGATTATGATGTTGCCGCATGAAGGTCCCGCACGGAAGTTTCTCGCTGAAAATAGAGATAAATTAGCGCTTGAACATACTGTCGAAAAAATCCGCAAAAAGCTTCAAACCAGTAAGGACATACTTGAACAGTGCTTAGGTATAAAAATTGAAGGATTCCGGGCTCCCGCCGGTCAGAATTGCCCGAACATGTATACGGTTTTAGTCGAAGATGGATACGCCTATGACAGTTCAGAGATTTTTCAAAAGGGCGGATGGGATTTGCTTAACGGCATTGATGCTCCATGGCAGGAGTTTACCTGGGAACGTTTCCTTAATGTCCAAAAAGGCGGTTCGCTTCTGGAGATGCCGATTAGCGCCGATTATACTTGGTACCTTAAACAAGAAAAATATGATAAAGCTTTAGCTTTAGCTATTCACGATTTCAAAGCCTGTCTGGAATCAGGAGTTCCATTCACTCCTGTGTGTCATGTATCACCGATTCATGAAGGCGACGAAGGACTTGGATTCAAGCTCTACCGTGAACTGTTTGAGTATATGAGGAATACAAATTGCGAGGTCATGACAGAAACAATGTCAGAGGCCTGCAGCAAAATTAATATATAAGAATAAATGAGGTATTTTAAATGTTGAAAGATGATAATGTAAGTGGAGGAAATAAAATGAAAATTACTTCATTCGAGTCCGTGGATTGCGGAGCATTTGGCGATGTACTTGGGAAAAGACCAAGCAATGGAAGGCTGAGAATCGGATTACTTGGATTGGGTTACTTCGAGTACTGGCGAATGTATCCACAATTAGAAGAGACTGTAAAAAAGGATTTAGAAGGAGTTTATCAAAAGCTGACTGAGTCTCTTGATGATTTTAAAATCGTTTATCCTGGCATAGTCGATACTCTTGACCGTGCCGAAGAAGCAGGTGCGGAATTTGCTCAGGAACAAGTTGATTTATTGATTGTAGTTGAGGGAACATACATTCCTGACTTTATCACAATTCACGCGATCAACCGCAGCGGCACCAATCCACAATTGATTTTGTTTAACTCTCAAACTGGATATGATGTTTCGCCTGGCGATGATTATGTGGCTACTATGCGCAACAGCGCGTTAATTGGGATTTCCCAGTTGACTGGTTCATTCAATAAGATGAAACTCGATTACGAAGTTGTTGTCGGTGAAATTAACGATCCGCGCCCTTATCGCGAAATCAAAAGCATCGCGAAAGCTTATAGAAGCGTTAAAAAATTAAAAACTAAAACTTATGGCTTAATCGGACATGTGTTCAGGGGAATGTATGATTTGGAGTTTGATACCGCAAAGGTAAAGGGATTTTTAGGCCCTGAAGTAATGACAATTCAAGCTGAACAATTGGTTGCGATTTGGAAAGAAATAAGTAGCAAAGAAGTAGATGCGGAAGCGGAAAAATTATTTAAACGCTTTAAGCATAAAAAAATTGAACTTGATGACGTAAAGCGTTCCTGCCGCGTCGCACTGGCAATGAAAAAATTGCACGGCAAATACCAGCTTGACGGACTTTGTTTCTTGGGTCAGCATTACATCGAAAAAATGACCGGAGCCCCGGCTCGCATGGGTGCGTCATTAATGATGGAACAAGATCGTACTATGGTTGCCTGCGAAGGTGATATCGGCGGACTGGTCATGATGCAGTTGCTGTATGATTTTACCGGCAACGTACCGTTCCAAGCGGAATGGGGACAGTTGGATTGCAAGAATAACGCACTGTTTCTGTTGGGGCACGGAATTGCTTCTTCAGATTTAGGAATCAATCCGACCTTGACTTCTTCTCCTGAAGAATGGGGATTTAAAGGTAGTGGCTTGAATTATGAAATGATTATGAAGCCTGGTAAAGTTACCATGGGACATTTTTTAAATACAGGCGATAGTTGGCAAATGCTTATTTCAGAAGGTGAAGCAATAGATTTTCCATGCCTGCCCTGCGATGAAATTCATGCTATGATTAAAGTTGAATCACCCGTAGAAGAATATATGAAAAAAGTTCTCGAAAAAGGTGTGGCACATCATTTAATTATAGCGCATGGAAACGCAACTGAAGAACTCAAAAAAGTAGCTAAATTTATGAGAATCGAACACGAAGTAATAAAATAAGGTTTTTATCATGATACAAATACCACAAGTTGAATTTGAACAAAGAATTGAAAGAATTCAGGCAGAATTAGAAAGGCGGGGGCTTGATGCCTTAATGGTCTACGGCGACGAGTACCGCAAAGAAAATTTACGTTATGTTTGCAATTTCTGGCCTATATTCGAACGTGCAGCATGTTTTATTCCACGGGTAGGAAGTCCAATCTTAGCCGGAGCCCCAGAGGGAGAGATTTATGCTCGTGAAATGTCCGCATGGAGTGATGTCAGGAATGTTAAAGAATTTGCCTGTGTGTCAGTCCCGGAAGATATTGATTATCCGCTGGCATCATTTTCATCGTTTAATGAGATTTTTGGCGAAGTCCTTAATACCGGCAAAAAACTGGCAATTGTTGGTTTGTGGGATATTCCTGCGCCGATTATGGAAAGACTCAAAGATTCTGGTGGAAATTTAGAAATTTCTGATGGTTCTGAAATCATCAATAATCTGCGCATTATTAAAACTCCGGCCGAAATAGCGTGTTTGCGTGAAGCTGGTCGTCAAGCCTGTATTGGATATGAAGCATTGTTGAAAACCGCGATTCCTGGGAATATTGAAGTTATGGCGGCCGGAGCTGCTGAAGGCGCGGCTCGAATGGCTGGAGCTGAAGACATTAATTTTACAGTTTTTGGCAGCGGAGAACGCGCTGCGACAGTTATTGGACGCGCGACTAATAAAGTCATTGAAGATGGAGATATGATAATGGCGGCTTTAGCGGTTCAGTATCAGGGATATGTGGCAACTGTCGAATATCCTTTTGTCGCGGGCAAAGCTACGGACGGACAAAAACGTTTCTTGAACGCCTTGTTTGAAGCGGCTGAAGTTCAGCAAAAATATTTGCGTGAAGGTGTTGTCTCGGGCGAAATGGTGTGTGCTGTTAAAAAAGTATTTAAAAAGCACAATCTATCTGAATATGATGTGTATCCGCCAATGCACGGAATCGGCTTAGCTGAAGCGGAATCTCCATATCCAGATGAAAACGCGACATACGAATTAGAGGTGGGTATGTGTGTGAATTCAGATATTAGTTTATTCGGGCATCCAGATGGCTCGAATCGTATTGAAGAAGGTTTTGTCATTACTAAGGACATGCCTGAATCACTAACGCCAACAATCAGAAAACTTGTAGCGAAAGGAATTTAATTATGCAAGGTGGAGCAAAAAACTGGTATTTTCCGGACGGTTATTTACCCGAAAAAACAAACAACGGCGAGATGGAGGCGCACGAAGCACTAATGTTGTTCAATGTGAATGAACAGGAAGCAGATGTAATGATTGATATTTATTTTTCAGATCGTGATCCGGTGAAAGACATAGCTTTGAAAGTCGGAGCAGAACGCATCAAAACCTTACGTTTAGATGCCCCAAATGATATTGGCGGGCTAAAAATTCCGCCTTTAACGCAATATGCTATCCGAGTACGTTCAAGTGTAAACATCGTTGCCCAATTCGGCAGACTGGATACTACGCAAAACAACATGGCTTATTATGGTTGTATTGGATATGGAGAATAGTTGCTTTAAAAATACAGAACATATAAAAGTCAGAAATCGAAGTAGTCTATAGTCTTTGGGCCTGTTAGTGAAACTCAAATTCAAGGAAAGACAATGCAAAAAAAAATGATACGAAATCTAAAACTTGCAGTATGGACAATTGCTGTTTCAGTAGTCCAAATTGCTAATTCGGAATCAATTCCTATTGAAAATAATTCTTTTGAAAGTCCGGTAACAAGTTCTGAACTATGGAATAGTCAAGGGACGATTCCAGGTTGGGGCTTTTATAATCGTTACCAACTTCCCGGCTATACTTATGCTGTAGTTAACGGAACTCATTCAAACAGATTACCATCTGGGGCTCCGGATGGAACTCAAGTTGGGGCAGCACGTGAAGGATTTTTCAGGAATGTATTGTATGGACATACGATACAAGCAAATACCCGGTATACCCTAAAGGCACATTTGGGAATTGATGATTGGTTTCCAAGTTTTGGTTTATGGCCAAGGGGCTGTGAATTCGCACTTTGGGGGTTGACCTGGCAACCTGGATATGATGAGATCAAACTTGTAGCGAAAGAGTTTCCCGAGGGAACTTGGACATATGGTACGATGGATGAGGTGACTATGCAAGTTGATATTCCTTCAGATTCTCCTTATATAGGCTGGACTCTTATGCCTGCTTTGGATCAGGAAAATACTAATTCTATTACTCAAATTGATAAAGTTGAACTCAATGCTGTTAACATAGATTGGTTGAATAATCAACTTGGAGTAACAGATGATACGTGGGTACCTGCACCTTGGACGCCGATGGAATACTCCGTTAGTCCAGTACAAGCTCGATGCTGGGGAAGAGAATATACTTTTAACTCAGAAGGGCTCTCATCTGTAAAATCTTTGGATTCTGAACTATTAAGCAGTCCAATGACATGGGATGTTCGTGTTTATAAGAATTTTTTTCAACCCAACTATCAAGTTAACTGGACAACAGATTTCGTTACTATTATCAGTTGGGCTCCAGGAGCGGTAGAATTTATTTCAGGACAAACTGGAGATACAAAAGGTCTCAAATTATTTTGTAGTGGACGGATTGAGTTTGACGGTTTTATAAAACTTGAATACCGCATTGAAACTACTGAAAGTTCGGTAACCCTTAAAAAGGTTGCATTGGATATTCCTTTTAATACAGCTTATGCAAGTTTAATTAATCATTTTCCACTGGGCTCTTTTGGCTTGGGAGCAGGAGTTGCTTCCGGTTTTAATTCTGGCTCCATGCCTGCGGAAGGATGGGATTCAGAATTTCTACCTTATGTTTGGATTGGTAATGAAGACAAAGGAATGCAGTGGTTGTGCGAAACTAACGAAGGATGGAATCCGGCCGATCCAGATACAGCTATACAGGTTATTCCAAATGGCGGCACTACCACTTTGCGGTTAAATATTATCGGAGATGCAACAACGCTCACTACTCCCTTAGAATATACATTTGGATTTGAAGCAAGTCCGGTAAAGCCTATGCCTGCAGATAGATACACGTGGCATTATACGAGCCGCGGAGGGTGTTCCGAGATTATTAATGAAGCTGAAGAGATGAAAAATTTAGGGATTAATGCAGTCAGCACATTTAGCTGGACTGAGTTAATGGGATATCCAATATTTTCTGGAGACATTCCAAATCTTGATTCCGCAGCCGATGCTTGTCATCAAAGGGATATGGATATATTAGTATTTCAGGCATTTTTGTTGTCCAGTAAAGCACCGGAATATGCTGGTTTTTATGATGAATGTGTTGTTTTAAAATCAGATGGTACTCCTCAATATCAATGTACAGGGTATTTATATGAGCCTGTTTATGCCGTTTGCCAAAACAGTTCATGGGCTGACTTTGTTATTAAAGGCATTGATACAACAGTAAGACAGTTCGATCTTGATGGACTGTATACTGACAGCATAACCTGCGTGGGAAATTGTTATAATACCAAACACGGGTGTGCATATATTGGAGAAGACGAACAAATTCATCCTAGGACTCCAATCTTTGGAACAAGGGAAGTCGTTAAGCGCATTTATCGTGTTTTGGAACTCTATGGAGATGAACAGAACAAGACTATGAAGTGGGTGGGGCACATGTCCGCCAATATGATGTTGCCTCTTACTGGTTTTTGTGACAGGTATTTAGATACAGAGCATCTTACAAATAGAGAAAGACCCTTCACAATACCTTTAGATTCATTTCGAGCTGCGTTTATGGGCCGGAATTTTGGTATTCCAGCTCAGACTGTGTCATACTACAGTCGTGAAATTGGAGGTGGAGCTGGACTTACAGAGCAGGAAATGTTAGCGATCAGCATGATTCATAATACTGAACAACCTTGGGCTTATGAAGCTATGTCGCCGATTTGGCTGGCATGGGACGATTTTGGAATGACTAATGTTCAATTTTTGCCTTACTGGAACGCAACAAGCTGGGGCGGAGATCCTCCAGTAGGCGTAGAAATGAGCGCATATGTTAAGCCGGGTAGTGCGGAAATGCTTATTATGGCTTCAAATCTAACAGATCAATCCATACAGGGCGTGCTGGATTTACAGCAATGGCATATCAATAGCGCCACTGATGCATTTTCCGGTAATAGTGTTACGACCCAAAACGGAATGATTTCTGATACATTTCCATCATGGGAACTCAAGATGTATAAAGCTCAACTATCTGACTGGACAGCTCCTGTGGCGGGAACAATATCAATTGCACCAGTAAGTACAACAGTTCCATTTCCAGTAAATTATAGTGGAGCATCTGATGGCGGCAGTGGCTTAAAAAAAGTTGAGCTGTGGTACAAAAATCCTGGGTCTTCTACTTGGGTCAACTCTGGATTGGTACAAACTGGTGAATCAGGAATATTCCAATTCACTCCCACAAGCGGTCCTGGAACTTATTATTTTGCTCTTGTTGCAGAAGATAACTGGGCAAACAGAAGTGCTCAACCAACAGGAGACGGAAGCGCTTCTACGACTTACCAATAATTTACTTTAAAATACATTTTTAGAAAGGCTGAAATTATTCAGCCTTTCTATTTTTAAGGTGTAATAATGCAAAAATAGCAGAATACGTTAAAAATATAGCAGTATATAGGTAGCTGAAATATTTAAGAAATTGTATTCTAATAAAAAACGAATATAAAAAAGGTAAAACATGAAATTAAAAAAATGGCACGGCAATCCTATTTTGACCCCGACGGGCAAAGGTTATTGGGAAAAAGAAGCAGTATTAAATCCAGGAGCCTGGTATGAAGACGGTAAAGTACATTTACTTTATCGTGCATCAGGAGAATTTGATGAATACAAAATATATGCTGGGCTTGCGGTAAGTGATGACGGCTTCAACTTTAAGCGGGTTTCTGAAGAACCAGTAATAGCTCCTGCTGAAGAAGGGTTTGACGCAGGTTGTATTGAAGATCCACGCATTGTGAAATTTGATGATGAGTTTATTGTTACTTATGCAGCCAGAGCATTCCCCCCCCATGCTTTCTGGGCAGGCAAAGGTCCCACATATTCTGAAGACGCACCACTTACTTTGACTGAGAATTTAACTCGTTCAGGTGTATTGCGTTCAAAAGACCTTATAACTTACGAGCGACTTGGTCCGATTACAGATGAAAATGTTGACGATCGTGATGCAATACTTTTCCCGGAAAAAATTAATGGAAAATATGTAATGCTTCATCGTCCCCAGGGAGTTAAAGGTCAGGAAATGAGCAGAGAAAAGCCTGGTATTCGCATAGCGTATTCCGATAACTTGCTTGACTGGGAAAATAGTCAGTTATTGTGTGTGCCAGAATTTGAATGGGATGCGGTGAAAATTGGCGGCAGCACCCCTCCTTTGCGCACTGAACAAGGATGGCTAATGATTTACCATGGAGTTGACGCGAATAATATTTACCGGGCTGGTGTAATGATGCTTGACTTGGATGATCCGGGCAAAGTTATCGCTAGGTGTCCACATCCAATTTTAGAGCCAGAAGCTGATTTTGAGAAGGAAGGCTTAATTAAAAATGTTGTTTTCCCGACTGGCAATGTAGTAATTGATGGTACTTTATTTGTATATTATGGAGCAGCAGATAAAGTATGTTGTGTAGCAACAGTTCCATTTGATGAATTTGTAGATTATGTAATGACATTCAAAATATAAACTCTGATAAATTAAGGAATTAATATGTTAAATAAATTAATAGCAAACTACCGAAACATATCTGTTATTTTTATCTTTTTTGTGATTTTAATCATGAATCAAAATATATATGGACAGAATATTATCAAAAACCCCGGTTTTGAAAAGATGGATAAAAAAGACAGCTTTCCAGCTAAATGGGGCAAACACTGGATATGCAAGGGAGAATATCCCTTGAAAAGAGATCCAATGTTTGCTCATAGTGGCGCTGTTTGTGTCGGGATTTCTCAAACCGGACCGAATGCTTATGTGACCTGTACTACTTTGGGAAGCGCAAGGTGTACTGCCAGTGGTAGTCGCCAATATACCTTATATTTTTGGGCAAAAGGTAAAGGTAAAATATCCTCAATGGTATATTTGTATGGCGCAGGCAGGTTTTTGCAGGCCCCACCCAAAGCAAAACTAAGCAGTAAGTGGTTTGTAATTAATTCAAAGGACTGGAAAAGCTATAAGGTTAACATTGTAATTCCCCCAGAGGGTGTTAGGCAGGATAATAAAAAGCTTTCTGCTATTGATGAATTTGAAGTTTTATTCAATGTTCAAAAGGGACCTGTATTTATAGATGATGTTGAACTTTACTTGAAAGGAACCAAACCGAAAAAGAAGGCCAGTATTATGAAATCTGGAGAACCGCCATTTATAACTATAACAAAGATGGCATCTCCGCCGCTTATTAATGGTGAAATTAGTAAAAAAGAATGGAGTCAGGCTTCTGGAACTACCGGTTTCTTTGAGTTAGGAGCGCGTCGTCAAGCCAAGCGTCAAACTGAACTCCTGGTAGGTTTTGATGAAAAAAATCTTTACATTGCTTTTTCTTCAAAACAAAAAGCTTTATTACTGGGAAAAGGTCCGAAAAAATATGATTTTGAATTTGCCAATGATATGGAAGGATTCGAACTTTGGATACAGCCTCCAGGGAAAGGTTTTCTGCAGTTTATTGGTGTGCCTGCCGGTGGAACTTTGGATCGTAGTAAAGATAATCTGAAAAACGGGTGGAGTAAAAAGGTTAAGTTTGCGAATAAGATAGAAGGCAGTGGAGAGATGATGGGCGGAACATTGACATTAGGTCATAAGCTCTGGACGGGTGAACTTGCAATACCTTTCGCTTCTATTGGAGTTACGGCTCCTAAAGACGGCGAAGTCTGGCGCATGAACTTTTGTCGGGATTTTTCTGTACAGGCAGGACAAGCTAGGTCGAATTCTGATTGGACAACTTGGTCTCCAATGAAAAATGGTTTTGCTGATGTTAGTAGATTCGGTTATGTAAAGTTTAATAGAAAAGCACCTGCTTTAAAACTTCAAAGCTTTGGTGATCTAAATAGTGGAAATCTTGATTTGCAAGGAGATAGTAATGGGGAAATTAAGCTTAATGCTTGTGTAGCCTTGGACAAGCGCTTAGATAAGAAAATCTTAGATATAGACAAACAATTTTCTGCGGCAGGTAAATTTCAACTGAAATCTGCCATAAAAACAAGTGCAGCTGGTATCACTGGAATGCGCATGTTTATGAACGTGGAAAATGCAGTTGACAGTTCTTTATTGGCGCGAGCGGAAATTCCTTTTGAGTTATTTCCTACTTTTTGGATAAAATCTCAAATTTTTTATTCTGCACAACGTTTGGAAGTTGAGATCGATGCAAGCAGGTCAGCAAATCTTCCAAAATTCGGCAATATTGAAGTTGGTGTATTCAAGCAGGAAAATGACAAGGCTATCGTTCTAAAAAAACAGAAATTAAATCTTAACAAAACAAAATTCACTATGAATTTAAGCATTAAAGATATACTTCCAGGCTCTTATGTGCTTAAAGGATTTATTAAAAATCAAAAAGATAAAATCATTGCCTCCACTTCTGAGCCAATAATTGTACCCAAAACTCCGGTTTGGCTAGGCAATAAAATTGGTATAAGCGAAGAAGTACCTTCTCCATTTACTCCGGTCAAGGTTGACGGTAACAAAGTCGGGGTTATTCTGCGTGAATATACTTTAGCAAATAGTGGACTGCCCTCTAAAGTAATATCTTTAGGAAAAAATATTCTTGCTGCTCCAGCTGTGCTTAGTGCAGTTGTAAATGGGGAAGAAATTAACTGGAAATTTAAACCTCTTGAAAAAGTAGAACAAAAAGCAAGAGAAGTTATCTGGAAAATTTCCGGGGATTCAAAATATCTTAAATTATCGGGAACCCTTAAAATAGAATTTGATGGTTTTGGAACTTGGGATATAAAAGTAATTCCTAAACAGTCCGTTATTATAAATAAATTATCTTTGGATTTCCCTATTAACGAGGAAAGTGCTTTATTTGCTAAAGGAGACGGAAGGGTTGTCGCTAGTATAATGCAGGATAAATATACTCGCGCACCTGACAGAGAAGACGTAGTAACTCTTGGGAATAAAGTTACCGAATGGGGATTTTGGAGCTATAGCCGTAAAGGCTGGATCTGGGACCAATTTTTTAATGAAATATATATTGGCAGTGAACAACGCGGCTTTAGTATTGGCACAGAAACAGACCAGAATGTTTTCGCAAAGAAATATGTTCAATTCATACCGGCAAAAAACATGAAACTGGTAAAAATGAGAATAAATCTAGTCAGCAAAAATACCAAAATCAGTAAAGCTTTACCTTACAAATACTTTTATCAAACAACTCCATTCAAACCGGAACCGAAAGATCCTAAAGTATGGCATATTGGCTTTGATCCCAGCGATGTATATGCAGTTCATTCCCCTGGATATACATCTGA